>SDBV01013673.1_pt1 | contig 10290 bp, 8 predicted proteins | sample 2277081 | NCBI WGS metagenome assembly SDBV01 (sample SAMN10402039, study PRJNA504765) | marine sediment metagenome | isolation source: marine sediment core GS10_PC15, 223 cmbsf | place: Arctic Ocean: Southern Knipovich Ridge | collected 2010 | reverse complement strand
AAAAAATTCTCACACCGGTACCGAAGCGCTGATTTTGGCAGCGGTACTGGCCAAAGGAGAGACAAAAATAAAAAATGCTGCTACCGAGCCGGAAGTTGACGATTTGATCTTATTTTTAAATAAGATGGGAGCAAAAATAAAGAGAATAAGCACGAGAGAAATTGAGATAAACGGGGTCATGCACCTAAGAGGTGCAATACACAAAGTGATGCCGGATAGAAACGAAGCAGTTACCTTTAGTTGTATGGCTCTTGGAACAGGTGGCGAAATAGAAATAGAAGGAGTAAATCTAGAGCACATAAGGTCATTCATTAAAAAGGTAAAGGAAGCCGGTGGCGCAATTCAAGAAGGGAAAAACAAGCTATTAGTTAAATTTAAAGATCAACTCAAGGCTACTAATATAACAACGCAGAGCTATCCGGGATTCATGACTGACTGGCAGAGTTTGTGGGCAGCCCTTATGACTCAAGCCAAGGGGGCAGCGATTGTCCATGAAACTATATTTGAAAGTAGGTTTGGGTATGTGTTGTACCTATCAAAAATGGGTGCAGAGATAGAGCTTTTTAGCCCCGGGATAAAAAATCCGGACAAAGCATACAATTTTGATTGGGATGAAAACACAACCAGTCTTCCCCATGCCGCCAAAGTATTTGGTCCTAAACAGCTGCACGGAAGTAGTCTGGAAGTTACCGATATTCGGGCTGGAGCGACGTTAGTCTTCGCTGCTCTTATGGCGGAAGGAAAAAGTGAGATAGCAGGTATTGAGCACATTGAAAGGGGTTATGAAGATCTTGAGGGTCGATTAGAAAGACTTGGAGCGAAAATAAGTAGGGTGGGGTAAGCTGCTCGCGTAAGCCACGCGACTTAAACTATCGTTAAATCGTCGCTTAGTCTTACGTTTCGTAGCTTTAATTAAAAATAACATGGCTTTAGAAAGACTAGCTTGGTGTGAAATTTCAAAAAAAAATATCCAATCAAATATTGAACAAATAAAAAAATTTGTCGGGCCAAAAGTGTCTTTGATGGCAGTGGTAAAGGCTAATGCCTACGGTCACGGGGCAGTTGAAACAGCAAAAATTGCTCTAGACGCCGGCGTCGAGATACTTGGTACATCATCTTTTGGCGAGGCAAAACAACTTCGTGTTGCTAGTATCAAAGCACCAATTGTAATATTGGGTTTTACCCCAGCCCAGAATTATTTGGATATGGTGAGAAACGAGATCACCGTTACTATCCGAAGTCTAGATGTTGCTAGGGCTCTGTCAACTGCAGCTAGAAGGGAAGAAAAATTATCATATGTTTGGGTGAAAGTTGATACTGGTATGCATCGCCTTGGTTTGAACCCAAGCGAAGTTTTATTTTTCATTAAAAAAGTTCAAAATTTGCCAAACATAAATATTACCGGTATCTTTACTCACTTTGCCCAGGCGGATGATCCGAATATTTCTTTTAGTAAAAAACAGCTCTCCGCTTTTGAGCAATTACTTTTGGAGTTAGAAAAGGAGGGCATTCATGCCCCTCTTATATCGGCAGCAAATTCCTCAGCTACATTTAAACTACCCAACTCTCACTTTGATCTAGTGAGGATAGGAATAGCTTTATACGGTTTGAAGCCAGAAGCGGGTTTTTATTACGGAGTGGATTTTAGGCCGGCACTTGAATTTAAAACACAGATTACCCAAATCATAGAATTAGCCGAGGGTGAATCGGTAGGGTACGGTAGAGAATTCGTTGCAAAAGCGCCCACTCTTATTGCAACTTTGGCGGTTGGTTATGGTGACGGGTTTCGCCGGGCGCCAAAGAATTGGGGAGAAGTTCTCATAAAGAGTCAAAGAGCCCCAATAGTTGGTCGAATATCGATGGATCAATCGGCAGTAGACATAACTAAACTCAAAGGAGATATTCGTCGTGGGGAAGAGGTTGTTCTAATCGGCAAAAGCGGTACTGAACAGATTTTGGCAGAGGAGGTAGCCGAAAAACTTGGAACTATTTCTTACGAAGTTGTCTCATCAATTTCTGCTAGAGTGCCAAGAATTTACATATGAAAAGACTTGATAGAAGTGTATAATTGCCGATGATTAGTGTGGGATGATCGTGGCGTAAGATAGTATTATAACGATATAAAACGATATAAAAAAACAAGATAAATTTTCTTTATAAATTATTAACGTGATAAATATTTTCAAGAGCTTATTTCATAACCTGCGTCGTCTATTTGCCAAAATTTGGTTAATGCTCCACCAAAGCGTTGCGGTAATTGGTGTGACCGGAAGTTACGGTAAAACCAATACCACCGCTGCTATCTCAACTGTTTTAGCGGAAAAATTTAAGGTATTAGAAACGGATACCAATCTTGACACCAGATACAATATACCGATTACGGTGCTAAAGTTAACCGACCAGAAAAAATTAATACTAGAATACGGTATTGATAAGCCTGGTGAAATGGATTTCCATCTTTTTGTCGCCAAGCCAAAAATTGCCGTGGTTACTGGTATTACTCCTGTTCACGCTGATAAAGATCTTTTAGGATCGGTCGAAAACATAATAAAAGAAAAGAGTAAATTGGTCGCTGCAGTTCCAAAGAGCGGTTGGGTGATCATAAATTGGGATGACCAACAGGTTAGAGAAATAGCCAAGAGGGTGGCAGGTAAAACAATTTTTTTTGGAAGAAATAGGTATCGTTGCGAGTTTTGGGCTTCCCATATAAAAACAAACTTTAATGGGACTAGTTTCAAACTTCATTTCCGAAATTCTAGTCATATAGTTTTCATTCCCCTTGTCGGAAGACATCATGTTTATACTGCTATGGCTGCAGCAATCGTCGGAATAATATCTGGTATGAAATGGAGAGAAATAAAAAGGGGTCTCTCAAAGCTAGTGCCTCTCGAAGGAAGACTTAATATTGAGCCGGGGCCAAAGAATAGCGTAATTTTGAATGATTCCCGGCGGTCCAACCCTGTTTCAGCAATAGCTGGACTGCAGACTTTGGCTGATCTACATGCGAAAAGAAAAATAGCCGTGATAGGTGAAATGGGGGAGCTGGGAAAATACGAAGTGGAAGGACATAAGGCAGTGGGACACAAAGCCGCCCTGACAAAACCGGACTTTCTTATCTGCGTTGGTCAGGCTACCAAACATACCGCGGAAGAAGCTAGGAAAGGGATGAGAAAAAACCAGGTTGTTTGGGTCCAGGATGTTTTTGAAGCAGCCGGAATACTTTCGGGGATGCTCCGCAAAGGAGATCTGTGGTATCTGAAGGGATCGCTTCTCAAACATCTCGAACGTATTCCTTTGATTATCGAAGGTAAAGAAGTCGATCCAGACGAGATAGCTTCTAGCAGATACGAAATCTACCGCTAAGGTTTGCTTGCTAGGTTCAATAGTGATAAAATTACATTCAAAATTATGGTTAAATTACTTGGCATATTGTTAGTTTCTTTTGTAGTGACCCTAGTGGTTGCTATTCCATTTATCAATATTCTATATAGACTGAAGTTTCAACGACAGCGTGAAGCCCAAAAAGATATTTTCGGCCGGTTCACTTCTATTGTAAATCGCCTTCATGGTTGGAAAGTAGGGACTCCAAATGCCGGTGGTATTTTGATTATTTTAGCTACCATTTTTTTCTCCGCCCTTTTTTATAAACTAACTCTCTTTTCCCTAAACTGGACTGCTTATATTCTTTACGTCACCTTAGTAGGTTTTGGAGTTCTCGGGCTTTATGATGATCTGCGAAAATTTTACGGTTTTAGTCTAACTGGTGCATGGGGGTTGCGGATCCGTTATAAAGTGTTGTTGCAACTGATAGTATCCTTCCTCATCGGCTACCTTCTTTATACCAACATGGGATTGAGCTCTGTTCACGTCCCCGTATTGAATATAGATATTCAGCTAGGTAGTTGGTATATACTTTGGGCGGCCATAGTTGTGTTCGCAACTACCAATGCGGTTAACATCACCGATGGCTTGGATGGATTGGTTACTGGACTAACTCTTTTTGCCCTGGCCGCATTTTGGGTTTTAGCTTCACAGACTTCTTTGGCTGATGTAAGTCTGTTTATAGCAGTTATTATGGGTTCGTTGTTGGCCTTTCTTTACTTCAATATTTATCCGGCTAGGGTATGGTTGGGAGATACCGGAGCCTTGGCTTTAGGGGCAATGCTGGCGGTTATAGCCCTCATGGTAGATGCCAGTTTTGTTTTACCGTTGGTAGGATTTGTGTTTGTTTTGGAAGCCGCTAGTTCTCTGTCACAGATGTTTGCCAAAGGAGTATTTAAAAAAAGAATATTTATAGCCGCTCCACTACATCATCATTTTGAGGCAAAGGGTTGGGATGAGACAAAAGTGACGATGCGGTTTTGGCTGGCGGGGGCTATCTCAGTTTTTGTAGGGCTTTTCATCGCTTTCTTGTAAAATTTCCTTATGGATTTTAAGAACAAAAATGTTGCTGTAATTGGGGCCGGTGTTGAAGGAATTTCTACGGTAAAATATCTGGCAAAAAAAGGTGCCCAAACCCACCTTTTGGATAAGAAGAATAAAGAGGATATTGATCCTGCAATCCTAGAAGAAATCCAGAAATCAAAGGTTAATTTTAAATTTAGTCCAAATTACCTTGATTCTCTGCAAGATTTTGAAATAATTTTTCGCTCCCCTGGTACTCGTCCAGATCTTGTTGAGTTAATAAACGCAAAAGAAAAAGGTATCCAAATATTATCACAAATAAAATATTTTTTTGACCACTGTCCGGCAACAATTGTTGGTATTACCGGCACAAAAGGAAAGGGAACGACCTCAACTCTTATTCACGAAATTTTAAAAGAAGCAAATAAGAGGACGTTTCTTGGTGGGAATATTGGCAAACCTCCTTTAGATTTTCTTGATAAGGTTACCGAAGACTCAGTGGTGGTTCTAGAGCTTTCCAGCTTTCAGTTGATGGATCTTGAAAAAAGTCCGCACATAGCCGTGGTTCTTGGTACAACTAGCGAACATATGGATTGGCACAAAAAAATAAGCGAATATATTGAGGCAAAGAAAAATATGCTCAAGTATCAAACTAAAGACGACTTCGTTATCATAGGTAAAGATTCCCCTTTAGCGAAAGAAATTGGAGATTCTTCTCACGCAGAGAAGTATTACATTTCTACCAACGAAGCTGTTGATAGGGGAGCGTATTTAGAAAACGACAAAATTATTTTAGTTACCGATTCTAGGATTCATATCGCAAATGTTAGTGAAGTCCAATTACGGGGTCGTCATAATTTGCAAAACATTCTGGCCGCTGCAGTTGTAGCCAAACTTCTGGAAATTAAACCCGATTCAATTTCCAAAATCGTTACTACTTTCAAGGGTTTGCCTCATAGAGTGGAGTTTGTTAAAGAAATAAACGAAGTCAAATACTTTGATGACTCAGCCTCAACTAACGTAGAAACGGCCATTGCCGCGATCAATTCGTTTGAGAATCCAAAAATTCTAATTTTAGGTGGGGCTAGCAAAAACGCAGATTTTACCCCGCTTGGACAAGAGATAGCGAAGAAAAATATCAAATCAGTAATTTTGATTGGAGCGGAGGCAAATAAGATCCAAAAATCAATTGAACGTACAGGAAAATTTTCCGGTGGGATAGTTACAGGGTTGAAAAATATGGATGAGGTAGTTAAAAAAGCGCAGCAGCTTGCATCAGCGGGCGATATAGTTCTTCTAACCCCAGCTTGTGCCTCCTTTGATATGTTCAAAAATTATAAAGACAGAGGAGCACAGTTTAAAGAAATAGTTCGAGGTCTTAATAAAAGCAATATCCTCAAGGTAAAAAAAGATCCAACTGGTTGGTAATCTCTGTCTTTGCGCTTTTCCAACAGCTAAAAGATCGAGGGGATAAATTTAAACAAGCCGTGAATTTCCTAAATTGATTGGTTCTTAGTTAAAGATCATAGTATAATTAAAGGCAACCCAACTTGCCTTTTCCCGTCGATTAGCTACGGTAAACACCGTATTGCTTTGGGGTAGGCATTAAAGGTGTGTGCCATGGTAAAATCTTCAAAAGTTCAGATTCACAGACCAGATTTCATTTTGCTCGGAACAGTAGCTACTCTAATTTTGTTTGGGCTGTTGATGGTGTACAATGCCTCGCCGGTAACTAGTTTGCGAGATTTTGGAGACCCCCTTCATCTTATACGCTTCCAAGTAATGTGGGCTTTTGGTGGCTTAGTTATCGGTTTTATTGTTTTCAGAATTCCTTACCCGTTTTGGCAGAAAATGGCTCCCATTATTATTATTTTTTCAATTATCCTGCTCCTAGCCGTTTTTATTCCTGGATTTGGAACTAAGATTTATGGAGCTCAGCGATGGCTTCGGCTGGGTATTTTTAGTCTTCAGCCAGCAGAATTTGCCAAACTAGCTTATATAGTTTATCTGGCCGCATTTCTCTCAAAGAAAGTAAAACTTACTCCCTTTATAGTAGTTACTACTATCGTGACTGGGATTGTACTTGGTCAACGAGACATGGGAACAACGATAATAATCATTTCTATAGGAATCGGTCTTTATTTTATAGCCGGAGGGTTTCTTTGGCATTTACTTGTAATGGTTCCAGTAGTTATTGGTGCAGGGTCTATTTTGATATTAACTTCTGCTTATCGAAAAGCCAGATTGCTGGCATTCTTAAATCCAGATATAGATCCAGGGGGGATTGGTTATCATATCACTCAGTCACTTATTGCTTTGGGGTCGGGAGGTTGGTTTGGTGTTGGGTTGGGAGAATCAAGGCAAAAGTATGGATTTATTCCCGAGGTGACCACCGATTCAATATTTGCCGTGGTTGGAAACGAGCTGGGTTTTATCGGGTCGTCGGTGTTACTACTTGGATTTATACTTATTATTTTCCGCGGATTCAAAATAGCAATGAACGCCCCTGATAAATTTTCTTATCTTATGGCAGCCGGAATTACTATTTGGATAAGTGTACAGTCTTTTTTGAATATTGCCGGACTTTCAGCTGTTTTACCCCTCACCGGTGTACCCCTACCCTTTATTTCGTATGGTGGTAGTTCGCTGGTGTCGATAATGATCGCCGTGGCAATTCTTTTAAATATCTCTCGATATACCAAGTACCGCGCTTAACTTAAGTGCTAAATTTGAAGCTGGAGTATTATTTGGGTATAATCTTTTTTATAGTCTTTAGCACAAAAAAGTTGGTGGGAAATTAATTTTATGAAAATAGCAATTTGTGGTGGCCATCTGACTCCAGCTCTGGCGGTGATTGGAGAGCTAAAAAAGGAAGGTATAGAGGACCTCTTTTATTTAGGACGTTCAAAGGCAATGGAAGGCGACGCGACTCCGAGTGCAGAATCAGTAGTTATCCCGAATTTAAAAATAAAATTTTACTCAATTTCCGCCGGCCGTCTTCAGAGAAAATTCACTAGATATACGATTACTAGTCTGCTTAAAGTTCCAATTGGTGTTGGGTCGGCACTGTTGATTTTGAGCCAAGAAAGACCTGATTTGGTAATTTCTTTTGGTAGTTATGTTGCCCTGCCGAGCGTAATTGCCGCTTGGATACTGGGAATACCCTCAATATCCCACGAACAAACAGTTAAAGGGGGTTTGGCGAACAGAATAATTTCGAAATTGGCAAAAAAAATCGCCATCTCTTGGCCCGATTCAAAAAAGTATTTCCCGGAAGAAAAAACAGTTTTGACTGGGAATCCAATTCGGGGAGAGATATTAAGCATTAAGAGAAAGCGGACAAGCAACCCAGTCATTTTTGTTACCGGTGGTAACCAGGGAGCGCATGCTATAAATGAGGCAATTTTGGAGATTATCGAACCACTTCTACAAAAATATGAAGTTGTTCATCAGACTGGCAGTTCTGAGAAATTTAGAGATTTTGAAATGCTCAACGCGCGCGTCTCCCAGCTTCCAAAAAGACTACAAAGAAGATATCAAGCGGTGAAATGGTTAAATAGCCAGGAACTTGCTGAGGTTTATTCAAGAACTGCTGTAGTTGTTGGTCGTTCTGGTGCCAATACTGTCAGTGAGGTAGCTGCTATTGGGATACCCGCAATATTTATTCCTCTTCCGTGGGCTGGTGCAAAAGAGCAAGAAAAAAACGCTCAGATGCTCGCCAATATGGGAGCAGCTATTGTTCTGACTCAAGAGCGTTTAACGCCAAGAAGATTACTTTCAGCGATAAATTATGTAGTAATAAATATTGAAAAGTATAAGAAAAGTACAAAGGAAACTAAAAAATTGATTAATGCCGATGCAGCAAAGATTTTTGTGGGCGAATCTTTAAAACTAGCCCGCAAAGCCAATGAGCCCTAAACACTTTAGACAGAGAGATATCATCCCAAAGATTCACAAGAAAAAAAGAAGATGGCGGCTAGCCATAGAATTTCTATTTATAGGTGCTGTTGTAGCGGGAAGTTTGGTTACTTTTTTACAATTTAGCGACGTTTCATTTGATGGGACTCTTGATAAACTTAAGGAAGTTTTGAGTATACAAAGGGAAACACCCTCTTCAAAACCAGGAGTATCAACAGAAGAAAAAATAAAAGATATATACAACAAGAAAATCCTAAAAATTACTTCGATCAATGATTCTAACCCTGAATTTATAACGATCAAGTCGCAGGAGGGGACAACAGTGGTACTTTCTACCTCCCAAGATCTTGAAGAGCAGTCTAAGACTTTACAAAGTGTTCTCGCCAAAGCTAAAATAGAAGGTAAGAGGGTGTCATTAGTGGATTTTCGGTTTGATAAATTAGTGGTTAGGTACGATCGATAATATTTAGCAGAGAGTATTATATTTATTATTAAATAAAGGGGTATTGTGGCTAGAGAAAAAATAATTGTCGGTGTAGATGTAGGTTCTTCAAAAACTACCACGTTGATTGCTACTACTGCTGAAAGCGGAATTACTGTTATTGGTGTTTCAACCGTTGTCTCAAAAGGAATCCGCAAAGGTCAAGTAGTAGATATAGATGAAGCCGTAAGTGCAATTAGCGAAAGTCTAGAATCTGCAGAGAGAATGGCCGGGGTTTCCGCATCGTCCTGTTTTGTAAGTGTGAGTGGTGTTCATATTTCTTCAGTAAATTCCCGTGGGGTAGTTGCAGTTGCTGGTGGGGAAAATGAAATAACTAATGATGATGTAACCCGAGTGATCGAAGCAGCTCAAGCAATTTCTACACCATCTACAAGAGAAATAATTCACGTAATTCCGCGAGATTATATTGTTGATTCCCAAGAGGGTGTTAAAGATCCAGTTGGTATGACGGGGGTGAGGCTTGAAGTAGAGACGCATATTATTACCGGGGCCACAACCTCACTTAGAAATCTTGTGAAATGTATCCAGCAAGTTGGATTAGATGTAGAGGGTTTAGTGTTTTCCGGGATAGCGTCTGCTGAAAGTACGTTGACCGATACTGAGAGGGAATTAGGAGTAGCTCTGATAGATATCGGTGGGGGTACTACCGACGTTTCGTTGTTTGTTGATGGCTCAATTGCCCATTCGGCGGTAATTCCGATTGGTGGGAAAAATATCACTAATGATTTAGCGATTGGGTTGCGTAGTTCACTCGAAACCGCAGAGAAGATTAAATTGGTTTTGGTAAGCAAGAACAAAAGAACTGAAAAAGATGATGATAAAGAAGATGCAGAAAAAAACCGCAAAAAATCGGGGGAATTGGACATATCAAATTTAGATATCAGTGAAAACCTGGGCACCCTGTCAAAAAATACTTTGACTGAAGGTATTATAAAACCAAGACTTACGGAGATGTTTACTCTGATCGGTATGGAGATAAAAAGAGCTGGGTTTGCCGGTATATTGCCAGCTGGTTTAGTTATAACTGGTGGTGCTGCAGATACCATAAACCTACCTAAAATAGGGAAGGATGTTTTGCGGATGCCGGTTCGGGTGGCAGAGCCAAAGGATGTGACTGGTTTGATAGACGAAATTTCTTCGCCGGCATACGCAAACGGTGTGGGGCTGTTGATTTTTGGTGAGAAAATGTCAACTACCTCATCGAAAATAAGTTTATCCCTTCCAAGAAATAAAAACTTGGTTTCTATAGCAAAAAAAATTACTAGTTGGATACGGGGATTGATGCCTTAAATTTTACATAAACATAATTGACAAAGAATTTCTTATACTGTAATCTTAAAGTTGTTAGACCTCTTTCATTTCAGGGTAGGCAATATGCTGATTAAGCCAGAAGTCAATAGATTTGCAAAAATCAAAGTTGTAGGTGTTGGTGGCGCTGGCTGCAATGCTCTCAATTCCATGATATC
>SDBV01013672.1_pt1 | contig 10293 bp, 8 predicted proteins | sample 2277081 | NCBI WGS metagenome assembly SDBV01 (sample SAMN10402039, study PRJNA504765) | marine sediment metagenome | isolation source: marine sediment core GS10_PC15, 223 cmbsf | place: Arctic Ocean: Southern Knipovich Ridge | collected 2010 | reverse complement strand
AATTTGCCGCCGCTATTCAACCTCATTTAGACGCATGTTACTCAGATGGGATTTCATAAGCCTACTTATGGGATTTACAACCCCAAAGAGAACGTAATGGCCCCGCCCCAAAAAAGCCAATTTTGACTGTTTGAAAAGATCTATCTCGCCACTTTCTCGAGAAAGTGGCTATTTGCTTTTATGGTTTAGCGAGTTATCGCGCGGGAAAGTTAAGGTTATTACTTGGAGGGTTGGTCATTAAAAAATATATATCGTTATTTATCGCGATTATTTTATTTGCAGTTCCTTTGTCTGGCTGTACAAGCACTGCCGAAGAACCGGCTCCAGATCCAGAATCCAAACCAGCCCCAAAGTCGAAGCCAAAGCCAGAAGAACCTAAGGAAAAACCTAAAGAAAAGGAACCTGAGCGCAAACCAGCCCCGAAAACAGAGCCTGAGCCTCCTAAACCTGCGCCCGGTACCATTGGATTAATTGGAAACAAAGAATCCGATAAGCTACATAATCTAGAGCATGCTAGGTGTAGAGGTTACGTAAAACAAATGAACGAGGAGAATAAAGTTAAGTTTGATTCAAAAGAAGAAGCTTACAAGCAGGGTTATCGTTTTTGTAAGGCGTGCCCTGGTTATGAATAATCAATTCAGATTGATTGAAGGCTGCCAATTGAACTTCCCGCCCCAAAAAGCCAATCAAAATCAGTTGATGGATGAAAGTTGACGATTGTGGATTGATTTGTAGGCTTGTTAATAGGCTTATTGGGCGTGGTTTTTTCTTTTTTGTTCTTGCACAAAGTCCTGAGGCTTGAGCGCTTCTACGGGAGTAAAACCTTTGGTCTTATTAAATTTCATGTTGTGAATAAAGTTATTTAATGCAGCTTCGCAGTCTAGTGCCTTAAAGTTAAGTTTTTTGAAACTTGGTCGCGGGATTGCAGACGATAATACTATTTGTTGTTCCATATGGCCATTCTGAGGGTTAACCATTTCCTTTTGAGCATGCACGAAAACCCATTCAATGGGAAGTAATGCAAATAATTCTCGTGCTACTCTTAATAAACAACTGCATACATGGCTCAGATATAGTTCATTGAACTTGGTCTTAGGCATTTCCTTAATTGAAAGCTTTCCGCTTTTAAGCTGAGTTTTAATCTCACGTGGTATTATTTGCTCAGATTTTATGTTTAAGGTCGCTTCCATAAAATTCGGTTTATCAGCTTGAAATTCAAGAATACCAAATTCTTCAATGTCTTTAAAAGTTTCATACTTTTTTATTGCTAGAAGATAAACCTTAGCTTTGCCAGCAAGAACTTCTTCGGCAAGCTTTTTTGACTCTTTATGATTGGCTAAATCCGTTTTGTATTTATCAACCGATAACTCATGCTGCTCTTTATCTTCGCTTTTTGCTACTTCAACAGCTTTTGCTAAATTAGAGCGAACTTTATCCTCACGTTTAAAAATTCTATCGAAAAACCCCGGTTTATACGTATCTAGTTTAGCCTGGGCTGTACGCTCTGTCTCATCTGAATATTGCGGCTTAATAGGTGGTTTTCTCTTCTTTGTCTGCGCCCAATTCTGTTCTTCTTTACACTTTGTATGCACTAACAGGAGTGATTCTATTTGATTATTATATTGCTCTACTTCATAAGCGGCCTGCTCAATTGCTTCCATCCGTTCGGCCGCTTTTTGCTGTCTTTCAGTCTCACGCTGTTGTCTTACAGCCGAACGTTCTATATCACGGCCTATTTTGTCGACAGCTCTACTAGCTTTCTTAATGCTCGTCCACGCAGTTCTTTTGCCCATTAATCAATCCCCAATTATTGTTTGTTAACTATACATTCAAGCGTACGATAATATCAATACCAATATATTGCTGTTCCTATCTTTTTCAACAATATAAGCCTTTCGAAAAAGTAATATTTTAGGTATTTTATCGCTATTAATTAGGATCTGGTTATTCTCGTTTTCCCTATAAAATGAGAATAGGGAATTTGAAGATCGATTTATGGGATTGGCCCCTCCCCATATTAAGTAGTTACTTTTTCAGCCTTTGGATTTTGGTTATCAACATATAAGTCGTCAAAGTTATCTTTAATATAATCTTTTACGACCATCATTGCTTTACAATCATCTTCATTGTAGTCAAGTATTCTTTTCATAATATTTTCATCTCCCGAATCTAAGAATTCGTTAAACCACTGAATAGATAAGGCGCCAGAAGGTGTTTCATCTCGCCATTCAAATCCAACATATCCAGCAATTTCTTTTATTGAATAGCTAGAAAGCGGCCAATCAGTGTGTTTATAAATAATATCTGAATATAAATCGATCACATTTGGACTATCAAAAAACTCTTCCAGCTGCTCTTCGGAAATTACTTCAGAATACTTCTTAAACAATCTTTTATTTACTGTGCGCTCGTAAGGAGAATAATAATAAACAACAAAATCATTTTTAGGTAGTGTTTTTATATACTTCCAAAAATCTTGCCAGATTTGTTTTTCAACTTCACTTGATAACTCAGTAGCTGTAAAATCGATAAATCTTTCTTCGTTTCCACTTCGCTCATATACACCATGCAAATAAACAAATTCTTGAGTGGGGTCATCTTCAATATCGAAAAATAACTCGTACTTAACATCAGGAAAAACAATTGGCTCATAAATTACTGGTTTTTTTGTCTTACTACGTATTTTTGCACGGTCGATGGCTTTCTTAAGGCCGGGCTTGCCAATTCGATGCAGAAATTCTTTATTACCTAATTTTTTTTCGTTTTCTTTAAGCCCCATTACTTCTTCAACATCAAGTTCAATGAAATTGTCGATGTCTTCAACAAAAAGGTCATCATTAATCCGATCTCTGTAACTTCTACCAACATAAAAAACATTTGTCAGATCGTTTGCTTTCTCACACCATTTCTTGCAAGAACTAAGCCAGGGACACAGTTTACATTTTCCAGCTAAAGCGGGTTTATTTTTGCTAACACCTCTAATTAAATTATTAACGTCTGCTTTTATATATTCATAATATTCCCACCATGAGTTGCTGCTTCTGGTACTTATGGGCGTGCTTAAATCGTATACAACTTCTTCCTTGTTAATGTCAATTATTTTTCCGAGATCATGCCCTGCAAAACCAGTCTTTTTGAGAAGATCATTGTACAAACAAAGTTGAGCCGCATAGTGCTTTTTGGGTTTGCCTTCATCCCCAGCTATTTCATCCATTCCCTCTAACGCAGTGCCTGACTTTATATCGATTGGAATGTAAGAATCATCGGGCAATTTCTTCAACAGGTCTGGAATGCCAAGAAGATTTTCGTGTTTCAGAACACCCTGAAAAATTAAAGGTGATTTACTTTTCATCGCCTCAATTGTTTTCTGAATGCGAGTATCGATCGTACCCTCAGTTACATCCAAAAAATCACCTAAGGCAGAAACAATCTCCTTTTCATGTTTTACGCCTTTGTCCCATAGAAGCTGCACAAAGGCGTTTGTCTCTTGAATTTTTTCATCCTGAGGACCGTGAACGTCGCGCCATACACGATGTGGGCACTGAATATAATCGTAAAGCTTAGAGGCCGTTATTTGCATAACATTCCTACATTAAATGATTAATTTCGTAGTAGTAATTATTTCATTTTGGCAAGCGCTTGGCAAATAAGTTGCTGGTAGGTTAATTATTTATCCATATGGACAATAAAGCGCTTGTTTTGTTATCCAAACGGCCAATTTTTAATGCCCCGCCCCAAAAAAGCCAATCAAAATCAGTTGATGGTTGATAAATGATTGGTGCCTGTCCCTCCCTAGCATTTTTGTAAATAATTTGATGACAAATTGCTTGCAAATATCATTTTGCAAAATTGTGTTTTATAATAAATATTTATAAACGGCTTGTTAATTTAGTATGTAAACGATCGGTGTTGATTTGACTGACAAAAGTTTAGTAGCAAACCAAAATTTACTGTTTGAAAAACTTTCTAGTTCACCCGTAAAAACACCAGCATTTATTTATGATAAAGCCGTTATTGAGAGTAACGCTCAACTGTTAGCTGAATTAGCAAGTAAGCTACCCGTCAAATTTACCTATAGCATAAAAGCATGTGCTATTACTGAAATCATAAAGCTAATAGAGCCATATGTTTCTGGATTTTCGGCTAGTTCTGTATTTGAGGCTAGGCTTTGTCAGGAAATAATCAAAAATAATAATAATTCGATTCACATCACAACCCCCTCTTTAACAATCCAAGAGGTCAACGAAATTAAAATATCCTGTGATTTTGTAGCTTTTAATTCTCTCAACCATGCATTTACCTTTACCTCTATGATGAGTTCTAATATCGAATGCGGACTTCGGATTAACCCGAATATTTCTTATGTTGCAGATGAACGATATGATCCCTGTCGCCAACATTCTAAGCTTGGAGCACCTATTGATGCTGTTGCCGAAGCCTGGTATGAACATCCTGACAGATTTAATAAGATTTCGGGGTTGCATTTCCATACAAACAGCGAATCTGTAGATTTTGAGGCTCTTTTTCAAACTGTTAACGTTCTCTATGAAAAATTGCCGAGTTTAATGAACCGCATCAAGTGGATCAATATGGGTGGGGGCTACTCATTTAACCAGTCATCTCTAGAGTGGTTAAAAAGAATTTGTAATTTATTTAGTAAAGCACAAACAATTTTTATGGAACCAGGAGATTTTTTAGTTTCAGAATCAGGATATTTAGTTTCAACAGTAACAGATATTTTTCATAATTCTGGCAAACATATTGCAATCTTAGATACAAGTGTCAATCATTTGCCTGAATGCTTTGAGTATCAATTCTCGCCCGATGTCATTAATGACCACATAGATAACGATTATGAATACATACTGGCGGGTTCCAGTTGTTTAGCTGGTGATATATTCGGCGAGTATTGCTTTCCAGAAAAACTCTCAATCGGAGATAAGGTAGTATTTAAAAATGTTGGCGCCTATTCTCTAGTAAAAGCAAATACATTTAATGGTTTAGCTCTACCTGATGTGTATCTGCGTCGTAGTGACGAAGCCTGTCGATTAATATCTTCTTTCACCTATAATAATTACCGAACGAAATGGATAAATCATGAAGCTGATTGAAGAAGAATTATCTTTTCCAGTTCAAGAAAAAGATAACTTAATAGAATATTTCAAAGAACTTCTTGAAACCAATCTTCAATCAAACCAAAAACCAGTACGCTTTGTTGTAAGCAATTCAATAAATGAGGATTATAAGTGCGAAGTAGGCATACTAGAAACAGACGATAACAATATATCGTTACCATCTATATTTGATTTTCAAAAGCGACCTCCTATTAATACAGATGATTTTAATGCGGCTGTAATCATACCAACCGGAGTCGGTGCAGAGATTGGTGGACATGCAGGTGACGCAAACCGAGTAATTCGACTAATTGGCTCTGTCTGCGACAATATCGTTACTCATCCAAACACTGTTAATGCTGCTGACATTAATGAAATGCCCAACAATTGTTTGTATGTTGAAGGTAGCATTCTTAGCCGTTTCTTGATGGGTACAGTTGGTCTTCGAAAAGTACGTTCAAATAAAATATTAGTTATTGCTGATGACTTAAGCAATGATTCCCATCATCCTGAAAACAAGCAATTCACTGATGCCGCGATTAATGCAGTTTCAGCAGCAAGAGCAACTCTTGGCCTAGAATGTTCAGAGATTATTCTAATGGATGAACCGATTTTGATGGAAAGCAAGTTTAGTAGTTCTGGTAGAGCAGTTGGTGAGATTAGAGACATAAATCGTTTGAATAATGTTTTAAAAAACACTAACAATCCATTCGACGCTATTGCGATTACTTCAGTTATCAATATTCATAAGGAACTACTCTTTGATTATAATAATGGCAAAATTGTGAACCCTTGGGGCGGCGTTGAGGCTATGCTTACCCATTACATCTCTTCTGTTTATGATATCCAATCAGCGCATTCACCAATGCTCGATTCTTTTGAATTAGCAAATTTAGATTTAGGGGTTGTCGATCCAAGAATGGCTGCAGAAGCAGTAACTTTAGCTGCTTTTCATTGTGTTTTGAAAGGATTACATAAAAGCCCCAAAGTTATTCCGTTACATCTAAATACAAATACAAATAGAATGATTACTTCCGCAGACATTTCTTGTTTGATTACTCCCGATGGTTGTTTTGGTCTGCCGCACTTAGCTGCAATTGAACAAGGTATTCCCGTTGTAGCAGTCAAAAATCAGCAAAAAACGATGAATAATAATTTAGAAGACTTTCCTTTTTCTGCACTTTATTTTGTAGAAAACTATCTTGAGGCTATAGGGATAATGCAATCTATAAAGGAAGGCATTAGCGTTAATTCAATTAGAAATTCCTTACAAAAAAAAATAAAAATTAAAGAAAGGACAGGTGGTTATTATGACTGATAAATTAGAAAAACCAGAAGCTCTTGAAGCTATGGGACAATTAAAAGATTTTGGGGAAGATGCAAAAAATATTAACAAAATACAAGAAGCCTTTATTGATGAGGTTAGCAAAGAGATTGAAAAAAAATTTGGTAAAGATTCTTTAATAGCTGAGTCTAAAAGAAATTTAGAATTCAAGTATCTAAATGTTGATATCTATATAGATTATTTTTACGAGATTACAGATGGTTCTGAAATTGTTGGGAAGATAGTATATGGAGCAAAAAGAAAAACTGCAGAAAAACCAGACTCGCAATATAAATCGCTTCTTGAATTCAAAATAAACCAACATGGTTTTTGTACAAATATTTCAGGCATTGAAGGCGAGTGGATAGTAAGCAAAGGAAACAAGCGCTCAATATTAGAAATCCATTATTTAGCACTGGATAATATAATTGAAGAAGCTTTTGTCTGGGCGAGTAGCTACCCAGGGAGTGGGTAAGAAAATTGCAAAATATTAATCAACAAATTCTACTAGAGGCTTTCAAGAAAACTGTCCAAGATAAAAAAGTTACTTTTATAAAACAAGCTTCTGTAATTGATAACAAAAATATCCTTTCCTTAATAGACAACTTATTATTAATTTTTGATGAAGCCGGGGCTGATCAAATTAAACTTGATTGGGCCCAGTGTCATAATAATTGTGCTAGCCTGTGGAAAATATTAACCCGATTATCACTTTATGATATTGATCATGAATCAAAAGGAAATGCCAAATTAAGTGAATTCTTAGAAGAAGCTACGAAATTTGAAGAAGTTTTATATGGTTTAGATGAATTTTATAGAGATCACACACTTCATTCCTTATGGGTCTACCTGCTAGGTGATTATTTGCTAAGAGGGCAAATGAAAAAAACATATAATGATTTAAATTGGCACCTATTTAATGATGTCGAAAATGAAGCGGAATGGAAGCATTTAAAAACTCAAGCAAGAAAAAGGGAAAGCGAGCTATGTAAGCAAGTAAATGAAAAAAAAGACGCTATTTGGTGTTTAATTGCTTTATGTCATGATCTTGGATATCCATTATCAAAGCTTGGAGAGATAAATAAGAGAGTTGGAAAAGTTCTTAATTTTTTTGACTTTCATAGTTTTGAACAGGTTGGATATTCACTTAGGATTGAACACCAGTACCTAACAAAGCAATTTCTTGAATTAATGTCAGATGATATAAGGATACAGGCTACGACTGACGAAAAAGACATCGAAATAAAACTTTTTAGAGATGATGGCGCTTACTGGAGACACTGTGATTCGCTTGAAAGAAGAGAGCATGGGACGCTTAGTTCTCTTATCTTGTTTAAGCTATTAGGTATTTTTGGAGATGCAACTTTGAGAGGACCAGCAGTCGACTGGGGGCTAGAGGATGCTGAAGCAGTAGACACACTAATTCGTGGAATGATACTTTATGCTATTGCTCAACATGATTTAGAATATAATTGGGCAAATGAGCTTGGCAGCCTATCAGATTTATTATTCCTTGCTGACGAAGTAGAAGAATTTGCCAGGTGGAGCAGTAGGCCTCTGAAAACTAGAAATTATTTACCAACAATTGCAGAAGTTAGTCTTGGCATAAATTACAGTACTGGAAAAGGTCACGATTGGGTCGATGTAAATATCGAGTATAAGGTAAATAAAGACAGAGATATTTATGATTTTTTTACTAGAAAAGCTAAAAGAATTACTGAGATTTATCATCTTGTTCCTGCGGAATCGACAGCTAGAGCACGTGTTGGGAGACCTAGGATTGGCAGATTTCCGAATATTAAAACTTTTTTAATGATTGCTACTAATGAACAAGCTACATTAGAAATAAAATTAGATAAAGACGGCAAAATAACTGGAAAATTTCCTGATGAAAATTCGAAAAAAATAAAAAAACATAATCTTGTACTAGAAAATGACAATCTATTTGTTTCAGAAAACAAAAAGCTTACACCGCTAATTGAAATGATAGATTGAAGTTAGCGTTTGGAACATTTCTAAAACTCAGTTGATAAATCCTAGGTTCATGTATTTATCGGTTTTCTATTCCCAACAAGCAGGTCATATGCGACTGAATTCCACTAAGCAGCAGCGGTAAAATCGATGTCTGAGCGAAGCGAGTTTCAAATTACCCTCATGAAGCCGAATTTAGACCATAGTAACGAAAGTGGGCTTTAAGCCTACTTATAAAAAACAGTTGAAAAACTAAAGTATTTGTTAAGACCCCAACGATCGGCTATGCCTCCTCAGGATGACTTGGAAAAATATCGATAATTAAATTCCATATTTTTGAAGCAATAAATCGGATAGCCACTTTAACTCCGGATCTGAACGCAAGCTCTCTGAAACCCTTTGCCAAGTACACTCTTGCAATAAGCGCGACTCTTTTAGGGCCGTTTTTACGTTTTTATATGCAATTCGTCCTTTTCCGCCCTCTTGAAAAGCAGGATTTCGATCGTCGTAAAGTAAAACCGCGTGTCCGTTGTCGGGGTCAAGTTTTCCTTCCGGAGAGACGCAAGCAGCTAAAACATTTCGAACAAGCTGGTAGGTTTCGTGCAGCGGGCAAGGATTATGTGCAATTTCCGCTGGCCAATTGAATATCTCCGGTATATGTTTCCAATAGTCAATTCCTGCCGCAGAAAGAGAGCACTTTTCCGACCTACCTTGTTGCTCAATATATCGACCATCACAATAATCATCATCATAGTTTGAATCTTTTACGGTTAAACCCGGTCGTGAACAAGAACCTACTTCTGCCTCGCTGAGTTTGCACTCAACAGCAACCCTGTAGCCCCCTTCAAAAAATACATCTACACTAGTAGGACGAGGCTCAGACAGGTAGTTTACACTGTATTCCAAGCTTATGTTTTCGTTAAGGTTCGGATTCCTTAAGAAAAGATCCTGCCCTTCATCATTTTTTATGCCAGCAAGACAATCGAGTTTTTCCAAAACTTTAAGATTTCCAAACACACTCTGGGTCAGAGCTTGTGAGCTAGTCATACTGCCAAACCACATATGCCTATGACCTAAGGGTATTTGATCTATTACTTTCTGTTTAATGTCGTCGGCCAAGTCAGGTTTTAGTAAAACATTATTCGAAGCGACTTCGCGACGGAATACGGGCGGTCGATCGCCGGGACCATTGGGGCGGTCAAATAGGCTATCCTTAAAATTGTTTTTTCGGAATTGCCAAAACCTATCTACTAAGTCTTGTTTATAACTTACAGCTACATTCTCCATAGTTTGTATCCTATATTACACAATAGCTAGCTTATAGTGAATAAGCGCTTTTTTGGCCCTATGGATAGTTTTTAGCCCCTTTTTGGTCCTTTTTTGGCCATATGGATAAATAAGTGAGTTCAGAGCTGAGGGTTCGGAGTTCGGGGAGATTGTTCGATTGCCAAAATTTATCACAATTTTTGACCACCTTTCAATACTTTCATATATAGTATTCGCGATAAAGCACTGAATTCCTTTTTATTTTTTGAGATTGCCACAATACTAGTCACTTGTCATTGGTCATTGGTCATTGGTCATTGGTCATTGGTCATTGGTCATTGGTCGCTCGAAGTTTATGGCTGAAACTTAACATATAGTAATCCTTATGTTAAATTCCGGCTAAAACTTAACATATAGAAATCCTTATGTTAAATTCCGGCCCGAACTTAACATAAAAATATCCTTGCTTCAAGAAACGTGTTCTTTGGCCCATTCATTTATGCGTTCAGCTTCCAAAACTAGCTTTCTTGCTGTTGTTGCTCTTACAGCTTTATTGTCATACTCTACATTAGTTTTTAGTGTAATGACCTGACGCACTTGGCTACGTTTAGTACGTAA
>SDBV01013671.1_pt1 | contig 10295 bp, 37 predicted proteins | sample 2277081 | NCBI WGS metagenome assembly SDBV01 (sample SAMN10402039, study PRJNA504765) | marine sediment metagenome | isolation source: marine sediment core GS10_PC15, 223 cmbsf | place: Arctic Ocean: Southern Knipovich Ridge | collected 2010 | reverse complement strand
GTCTTGGAGTATTGAGTAAATTTTTGTTTAATAAAAAAATATATAAAAAATAACTTATTAATTGTAGTATACAATGACAAAGAATAGAAAACTATTTGACCCCAACAACATATTAACAACTCTAAAAGCAATAGTTGCTTCTATAGTTGTTGGTATGGTTGGTGTAATTCCAACTGTAATTGTATACATGTTAAGAAGCTCTATTTCTACAAGTTTACAAATGGTTGGTTGGGCTGTCTCAGGACTCTGGATTCTTTTTGTTTTCTGGTTCTGGGGTCACTTAGCAAATAAATGGTGGGGTTGGAAGTAAAATGACAGTTTATAAAATTTGGAGTAACGCATATTCAAGAGTTCCAGAAGGTGTTCTGATAGGAAGAAGAACAGAGTATATCGACACTGATAAAAATGAGTTATTTAGAAACAGTAAGACAGCAAGAGATGTAAAGCGAGCGTATGAAGGTTTTTGGAATATAAGTCTTCATGAAGAAAAGGTCGTAGTGACTAATGTCAAACGAATGAAAACTACTAAAAGTAAGGGTGCTAATTGGGGTATTAAAATGATTGGAGTTAAAAAATAAAATGGATATAGAAGAAAGAGCATCGGGTTTAGTTAAAATAACAGATATGAGAAAATTTCGAAAAGCAATTAAGGGTATGAAAAAAGATTTGATTGTAGAGGGTTTTGACAAAGATGATGTTAGAGATATTATTATAAATTGGGCAAGTGGGTTTGCACGTTAAGATGGCGAAATATAAATACTGGACAACTTTAGCAATAATAAATAGACAAGAAGAGATTGAAAGAGCAAAACTTGAAAGACAATATACCAAAAAACTTCGAGAATTAGAAGTAAAATTTATTGCTAGACGTAAAAAAGTTAAATAAAAATGGCGAAAGTAATATTAACACAAAAAGAAATGAAGACTATGGCTAGAAATCATAATACTACACAAATTGTTATACGTAAATTACTTAAACAATTCCCAAATTCTAATAATTTTGTCGAAGCTATAAATGACTATATACAACAACGGGGATAACAAAATGATAACATTAAAAACTCTTCAACAATTGGTCAGGATAAAGATTCCACAGAAGTTTAAATATCAAGGTATGGTATTTTCAGTTGGTAGTTCTTCTGCAGAAAGTTTTAGTGCAATGTTTATTCAAGGAAAAACATCGAATATGAGTATTAATTGGGATGCATATAAAGATGAGGGTGGTGATGGTTCTGAAATTGTGTTATTATTCAAAATTATTAAAAATAAATTAATCCCATATAAAGCTGTACACACATATTAAAAAATGACAAAAATATCAGAAGAAAAAAGAGAAAGACAAAATATAGTTAGAGGTGCAAAAAGTCATATCAAATCAATAAACGTTGCATTGTCTAGATTTTTGAGAGGCAGTGGTGCTGAAAGAGATTATGCTTTAGAACATGTTGAAAAATTAAAAGAATATTATTTAAAAAAATTATAAAATGGCAACAGATGAACAGAAAAAGGAAGCTGCAGCAAGATTTAATTCAACTATTGGTGAAGCAGGAAAATTTAAGATTGGTTCTGTAAATATCTATGCAATTTATAGACCATTTGAAAGTAAGAAAAAAATAAAGTTTATTATAACTCATTCTACTGGTGGTGATAATTCATCAGCAGATATAAATCAATTTATTACTAAATTAAAAAAGGCAGTAGTTTTAGTTAGAAGGTTAAACAAATAAAATGACAACGAAACAACAACGAAGAAAAAACAGAAAGATTTTTCTAATAGATGCAATGTTTTTCTTATTTTTTACCACTCTTATATCAGTAAATGCAACGACCGATTTTGCTATTACTATTGGAATCAAACAACCATATCTTATGCTTGCAAGTGTTGTTGGAATATTAGTCACAATTGCATTTGGTTTATGGCTACTTTCAAACGACAGACACTTATTACAATGGAAATAAAAAATGGCAAATAAAATAGTTGTAAAAAATGCAGTAGAACGGAAACCGGGAATGTTATATTACATCGATGGAGAAGGCAATTTGTGCGAAGCAAAAATGGCACGTAGTCGGAAGAAGAAGAAGAATGAAAAGGAGAATTAAGAAATAAGATGACACTAAAAGATTGGAAGAAGGTAGGAATACGTTCTTGGAGAAATAACAAAAATAAAAAAATACTAAGTATAATTAGGGAAACATATGGTAAATATAATTTTTATTCTTTAAAATTAAATAAGGATATTATATTAGAACATCAATTTGGAAGTTCTGAACCTATAACTAAATTAAGCGATATTATATATGAAGCAAAAGCGTATATGAGGGAACATTAAAATGACAAAAAAGAAAAAAACAGATTGGATGATTTTGGTTGAACAATTACGAAAAAAATATCCAAATAAATCATTGAAAGAAATTTTAATGATGGCTAAACCAATGTATAGAAAACATAAACAAACAGATGATTTATCGTGGGTAGATACTGCAGAAAAAGAACAAAGAAGAGGCATGAGAAGACATAAAAGAGAATGGAGAGATATTTCGTAAGATGACAACAATACTATTATTATACGCTAAAAGATTAGAAAACATTAATAGAGAATATAACGAAGGAAAAATGACAAAGAAAACATTGCAAAGAGAACTTAGGGCTGTTGCCAAAGAATTAAATATAATAGCAAGAAAAACTTAAAATGACAAAGAAATACAAAAAAGACATTTAAAATGACAAATATAAAATATATAACAAAAGTGATTGCAATATTTATTCCGTGCTTTATATTTAGTCCAACTCTTACTTTTATGATATTCAGTTCGTTATTCGGGGGAAAGTTGCAGTAAATGAGCTAACTTCAGCTATATGAGCTAAAGTTAATTATAAAAACTTTAAATTATTAAATAATATATAAAAAAACAGGAGGTAAAAAATAAAAAATGGCACAAAGTCGAGTGAAGGGCTATCTTAGAAAAGATACAGGTTCAAGAAGGAAAGTAAGAGGAAAAGGTCATCTAAGAAAAGACCCAAAGACAAGAAAGTAAATAAAATGGCAAAAACGGGAAGCATAGTACCGGTAAGTATATTCATACTTATAAGTATAAGTGTTGTAGTCGCCCAAGGTCTCGGGAATATATTTATGACTTCTGATTCTGTAGTAGAACAAGCTCTAATGCAACATCAATTAGCATTTGAAAATAGACATCAATTTGAATGTTCGGGTGAATGCGAATATAGCGAGGTGTCGCAAACTAGAACTATGATTCAAGTTACTCATCGTTATCGTATATTATTTTTTAATCTACCTATGAAAGAACAATATTTAGTTGATTCAGAAGGAGTTGTGCATGCTGCAACGTATAATGTTTGGTCAATGATTTTCAATAAAGAAAGAATAGGAGTTGGTGAATAAATGACAAAAAGGGAAAAGAAAGAACATAAAGAAGAAGTTGTTTTAGCTGGAATTCCTGGACAATTTTGGCAATTACACGAAATTAAGAACAGAAAAGCTGTAGATATTATAGAAGAGTTTTCTACTCAAAAACAAGCTCTAAAGTATGCTAAACGCAATAAATTAAGAATTATTAAAATAGAAAGTCATAGGGAATGGTAAAGAAAAGACGAAAAAAGAAAAGAAACAATTTGAGCAAAGTTAAGAATATAACTTCAATAATAGTATCAATTATTTTACTTCTAATCTTGGCATTTTTACTGTGGTTTCTAATTAATAAAGGAATCATAAACCTTCCAGGACAACAAACATTTATAGATGCTTCTAGAGATGTTGTTCCGGGAGTTACTACTCCAGTTTTAATTGAGGATTGTGTAGAGTTATGTCAATCTGAGAATTATGATACTGGTTATGCTAATGAAACTGAAACATGTCAGCCAGGTGAAACTCCGATAGGATATGGCTATCCTGGTGAAGAACCATTATTATCGTGCTGTTGTTATGATGTTGAAGCTCCAGTAGATGAAAATGGTGATTCATATACTTGTGGAATAAGTCCAGATTGTACTGGAACATGTCCCGATGATTATTTATGTGGAGGTGTTGATTTTGGGGATTATGATGCATGTGTTTGTATTGATGATGCAACTGTTCATCCCGATTGGAAACCAGATGGAGATTATCATAATCCACTGGAACCTGATGATGAAGAAGTAACTGAAACTATTGGCACATATTGTGCTGCGTTAGGATTTGACAGACATTGGGATACTTATAGTGAAGGTAATTGTGTACAAGCAGCAATAAAGTATTGTGGAGAATCTTATGAATATCATTGGAATGATGAAAAAACATGGTGTTGTTATAAGTGTGTAGATATACCCGAACCAAATTGTGATAATGAATGTTCTTCTGCCGGCTATCAGTATGGTGGAACATATACTGGCGGAATCTCATGTGATGATTTTCAACATTATTTATCGGGTCCACAGTGCTGTTGTGACACATTATATAATTATTGTCAAACTTCATGCTATGCAGATGGTTTTGTAAATTCAATACCATTTGTAGATACTGGTTGGAATTGTGCAGGTTACGTGGATACTCAATGCTCAGGAGGTTTTCATTCAATGGACGATGGAACATGTTGTTGTTGGAATTGTGGATAATAGAAAATGATGTATCATTATAATTTAAATATAGATGTAAAGGAGTGTAGCTAAATGACAATAAAAGATGGGAAGAAAACTGGAAAAGATGTTTGGCGTAATAAAAAAAACAAGTATAAAATTTATATTGTTTATTACTCAGAAATAGAATTGGGTTGTACTTATCATGATTGTGGTATGAAAGGTGGTTGGGTTGTTAGTTGTGATGTAAGTCCAAAGTCTGCTATAGAATCTAGTTTTAAAACTAAATCTCAAGCTCTTAAATTTGCTAAGAGTTATATGAGGAAACATTAAGATGACACGAATAATAAAAAAAATAACTTTTACTAAAAGATGGAATGTTAATTCACGTTATAATCTTAGAGTCGGATATTTCATAGGAAATACTCAAAAATGGAGATATTTTAAATCAGAAAAAGATGCACAGAAGTTTATCAAGTCACTTAGAATTCTTAGGACGTATAATTAAAAATGGTAACAAAATTATTAAAAGACCCGAAACATTGGATAGGTTGGATAATAACAACTGGTGTAGTTGTTAGTATTTTTCATGTTTTAAATGTGCCTCTGTATCAACCCTGGTGGTATGTTTTAATTTTATTGGGTGTTATTACTGTCATAGATTTAATTAAACATAAGATTGGATTGCAATAAAATGGTAAGAACAAAAGGAAAATTTTATTGGACATATCATAATTTTAGTAGTAGAAACTTTAGTACATTATCACAAGTAAAACAAAATTTGAAAATAGCAATTAAGAAAAACAAATCAATTCTTGGTTCTAATACAGTGTGGTTTACTAAACATATATTAAGTGATATAGAAGTTGGATATTATGGAGCATCGGGTAAATGGTGGCAAGTCGCATATCCATCAGATTTAACAAGATGGAAAAGAACTAAAACTAAGGGTCACCCACTTGATGATGAAGTGTGGGAACCAACTAGTAGAAGTCCTTATTGGAATAAATAATAAAATGACAAAACAAAAGAAACAACAAAAGAAAAAGAAAAAAGAAAAAGAAAAGCATAAAGGGACAATTAATAAGTATGTTTTACTAATCTTATCATTAGCTCTTGGAATATTCTTTGTATTACCACATTTTCATTCGTGGGCAAATAATCAAATTATAAGATTGCATTTCTGTGACCATTTTGCTTGTATTGTTTTTTCGATAATCTTTTTTGCATTTTTTGTAGTTAGTGCATTCTATATATTACAAAGAAGAAAGAAAAGGAGAAAAAAAGGAACAATAAAACGACAAAGTTTGATATGGTGGGTACCCTTTATTATTATTCTTGTTGTTGGAATAATCTTGATGAATATTACTTATTGTGATTCAGAAGGAATGCATTTTGGAGAATTCTTTCCCGGTGTCTTTGGTGCTGGCGGTATTGCTCGAGTTGATGCGTGTAAACCTGGAGTAAATTGTCCAGTTCCAATTCCTCCGTGTGAAGAAGACGATGATGGAAGAGATTATATTTCATTTGGAAGTATTCTAAGTGGTGCAAATGTTGATGATATATGTATGGGTGATATATTACGAGAAAGATATTGTAATTCTGAAACAACTTATACTTCTGAAGATATTGATTGTACAACTCTTTTAACAAATGGAACTTGTATAGAAGGCGAGTGTCGAGAAGGTGAAGTAGTAATTGCTGCTGACGATGAAGAAGAAAGAATAGAAACAGATTGTGGCGACGGAGTAGATAATGATGATGATGGTTTTTTTGATTGTGCAGACTCAGATTGCGATTATGCGTGGTTAGATGGAGGTTGTGGTGATTTTGATTACTCTTGTGAGCACAATCCAACAACACCTTATCCATTTTGTGGAGGGACTTGTCCTTCTGGAGAAGTATGTGCAGATTATGCTATAGAAACAGGTAGTTGGTGTACTTGTATGCCGGAAGGAGAAATACCATGTTCTGAGTCAACAGGTGAAGGTTGGTGTGAAGAAGATTACGAATGTGATGATATTGATGATGAGTTTTTTTGTGTATACGATTTTGGAGATTGTTATGATACAGATGGAGGAATTGACTATTTAGTAGGTGGGTTTTCAGTAGAAGAAAATCCTATTTTTGGGACATTAAATTATATTGAATATTGTGGTTGGTTAAAAGGAGATACAAATACTATTTATGAATATTATTGTTTAGAAGGAGTAGCAACACCAATTGAAATTAATTGTGAGACATTAGGATTTTGTTGTATTGAAGATACTGTGTTTGGTTCCTATTGTGCGGAGTGTGAATTATAAATTGTTATTTAATAACAAGCTTAATAAAGTAAAAGATATTAAATAAAATATGGCAAAGAAGACAATAACTATTGGAAAAGTTTGGTATAGTAAAACTAAAGACCCTAAGAAAACAGATTATAAAATTATGGGAGATAGAAATTCTCCAGCAGGAACTCTCAGTGAATGGAAAAAATGGGCAAAAGGAAAAGTTAAATTAAAAATTAGTAAACAAAAATGGCGCTAAAAGATTGGAAGAAAGAAATTATTAATGAAAATAAAATACTATTTGTTAGAAAGGGAAAGAAAGAAAAATGGTTGTGGGTTGTTAAAGAATTTGGAGAATGGCGAGTACAACATCCGAATTATCCTATGAGAGGAACATTTCAATATGCTAAGCCTCTTTTTATTAGTAAAACTAAATCAAAAGCTCTTGCTTATGCAAAGAGTTATATGAGGAAACATTGAGATGGCAAAGAAAAAATACAAATTGTCTAACTATTTGAATGACTTAGAAATTTTATATAAACACGACAAAATAAGTAAAACTCAGTATCTCAAAAAATTACGTAGTCTGAAAAGACAAATTGAAAAAATTCATCCAGAATATAAAAGGAGTAGAAAACATTAAAATGGCACTAAAAAATACACAAGGGGAGTCCAAAGATTAATGAAAGCTGAAATGAATCCCTTAGAAAAAATGGCTAAAAGTTTCCCACGTATAGCTTTGACACTAATTGCAGTTCCTTATACATGTGTTAGAGCCTTCATAATTCCTCGATTCACTACTCATATAGGTTATCATATTAATTTTAATTTTTTAAATAATAGTAAATTATTTGGTGCTTGTGAACGTGGATTTGACATGTTTAATGAAGCAGTTGGGAAATATAGAAAAAAACAAGCTCTTGCTTATGCAAAGAGCTGTGTGAGGAGACATTAAAATGGTATATATAATAATCTCAAAGGGTTTAAGTATTGTATCCGCTAGAAAAATAGCAAAAAATCCACTTGTTTTAGTTGATAAGTTTGCATATCAAAAGAAATATTTTAGACTTAAAAGAGATGCAAACAAATATTTTAATAGAATTCCTTATAATTCTCAAAGAAATTTAAAGATTGTAAAAATGTGGAGATAAAAATGGCAATAAAAGATTGGAAGAAAACAGGAAAAGATGAGTGGTCAGCTAAAGGTATTGCTATTTTTATAGATAAACACAAAATATATGGCCATAATGATTATGTAGTCGTAGTTTCGAGCAAAAGTGGTAGGAATGACCTTGAAAAAAGATTCAAAACTAAATCACAAGCTCTTGCTTATGCAAAGAGTTATATGAGGAAACATTGAAAATGAAAAATTGGATGTATGAGATATATGTACAAAACAGATTAATTAAAAGTGGAACTATTAGAGCAACTAATAAAGAAATTGCAAAAAGAAAATTAAAAAAATTGTATCAAAGTATGCTTAAAATTAAAGTGGGAGAAGAATTTTAAAATGGCAATAAAAGATTGGGAGAAAAAAGGAATATTAGAATGGGAGAATAAATTAAATGGTGATATAATTTTTATAGATAGTCCAGCGACAGCATTTATAAAAGATTATGTTTTTGTTTATCCTTCAGATAAAAAAATAAGAAGATTTAAAACTAAAAAACAAGCTCTTACAATTGCAAAAGCTTATATGAGGAAACATTAAAGATGGGAAATATGAAATATATTGATGTTGATTTAAAATATAAAAAGGGAACAAAAAAGAAAGCAGAAAAAATATTAAAAAGATATGGAGTTGAACAGAAAACAAGTTCAATAATTAATTGGGATAGTTTAAAGAAACTATTGAAAAGAATGGGTGCGAAAGGGACAATCTATGTTGATGATATAGAAGAAGAGGACAGTTATGAGATTAAAATATAAAAATGGCACAAATAAAAAAAATAACAAATAGTTCAGGTGTACTAATTACTATACGAAAATATATGAAAGAAATACGTTTTGTTCCAGATGCTAATCTATTAATTAAAATTAAAGTCTTGCCTACTACAAGTATGAAGGGAAGATTCGAATTAGCACTAAATTATTAAGATGTCAAGATATTACGTCAAAGTTGAATATCAATATTTTTCTAAAACGAATAAACCGGGTAGAGAATTATATCAAGAAAAAACATATTCTACTAAAAAACGAGCAATGGATTTTGTAAAAAGAATTAAGAAAGAAAAAGAAATAGAATTCAAAAGATACAATGGTAAAATGAAAAACTTTAAATATAAGATTATAGAGGTTAAATAAACGATAATGACACGAAAGATATACATAATGATAGATTATGATGATAATAATGAAATAGTTGGTGCGTATACAACTAAAGCAAAGTTAACGAAAGCTTTAAAAGAAATGGCGAAAGAAAATGATATGCTACTTAATAGAGTAATGGACAGATTTGGCTATGAAACGACTCTTTTGCAATAAAACATAAAATGACAAAAATGAAAAAGAAAACTAAAAAGAGATTAAAACTTATTATTGGTTCAACTGCTGCGATATTTTTTGGTGGAATTGCTTGGACAAATGAAGCAGTTGATTATGCTAGTAAAATTGGCTTTCAAAATGTGAATCCACTTTGGACATTTTTTATCAGTGTCATTGCGTTTATTGCATTAACTCTTTGGGTTGTATTGGAGTGGAAATTTAATTAAAATGGCAAAAAAAGTTTATAGAAGAAAAACAGGAAGAGCTAAAGGGTATACTTTTAAGCCTTGTGATAAATGTCATAAGAAATATAGAACATTATGGAGATATAGGGGTAAATCTTTATGTTTTTCATGCTATAGGAAAAGTGTTAAATTATTTATGGCTGGTAGTCGAAAAATAGAAAATGTCAAAAAAACTAAAAACATATAGAATTACTGGAACTATTAAAAGTGATTATCCTATTGACGTAGATACGAGGATAAACGCATATTCTGCGAAACAAGCAAAGTATAAATTAGTATTTGATGTGATAGAACATAAGAATATTAATGTTTCTGCTAGTCAATTGTTTAAAGATGTGAAAAGGTCGAGATTATCGATAATTGAAGAATAATATAATATATATATTAGAATGATATAATATTTATAAATAATATCTACCTATTATTTATAATGGAAATGAAACATTTTTTATTAACGCATACTAAGTTTTGGTTAATTATATCCTGTCTCTCCGCATTTTGGGCAATCATTAACGACTACAATTGGTTATTATTCATTATCTCTGGAATATGTTTGATATTTTACATAATTTTAATAAAAATAAAACGTATAGAAGAAAACAATAAAAAATGGAAAGACAAACGAGCTTGATAAAGAAATCATCAAAAGAAGAGCAGTTGAAAGAGTTATTTAGTAATCTAGACATGTACTCAAAAATAATAGTTGGTTTTGGCAATATA
>SDBV01013670.1_pt1 | contig 10295 bp, 24 predicted proteins | sample 2277081 | NCBI WGS metagenome assembly SDBV01 (sample SAMN10402039, study PRJNA504765) | marine sediment metagenome | isolation source: marine sediment core GS10_PC15, 223 cmbsf | place: Arctic Ocean: Southern Knipovich Ridge | collected 2010 | reverse complement strand
GCCACGTAGTTGCCCGCCGCCGACACCTCGTTGGCCGAGTAGTCCGACCAGCGCGGCGTGGCATCATCCGCTGCCGGGGTGATCGTGTCGTCGCAGATGGCGAGCTTGAGCACCGCGGACGAGAGATCGCCGTGCACGCCCTTGGCCATGTCAAGCATCGCCTCCTGGAACATGGTTGCTGATCCACGGGCCATTATCGCCCCCCTGCCACTTCGGTGTTACAATGAGTGGGCTGGAGCGGTGTACGCCGCCCAAGCCCAAGCCGCAGGAGACACGAACTCCTATGACCAACACAATCATACAAGAAGAATGGCGAGACGTTCTTGGGTACGAAGGAAAATACCAAGTCAGCGACCGGGGCCGTGTTCGTTCTGTTCCGCGATTCGCTCGATGTGTTTCTCGACTTGGGAAGGAATTCGAAAGGGTGGTTGGTGAATGTATTCTTAGGCCAACGATATGCCGAGGTTATTCGAGAGTTGTTCTTTGTGACGGCACGAGTCAGCGGAAGTCGAAATTTATCCATCGCTTGGTACTCGCGGCGTTCATTAGCCCGCACCGCAGTGGTCTCGAGAGCAGTCACCTCAATGGGGATAGGGCGGATAATAGGCCGTCGAACCTCCAGTGGGAAACTCATAAAGAAAACGATGCGAGGAAGCTCGAGCATGGCACTATTCAACGAGGCGAACGCAGCAATTTCGCAGTCCTCAAGGAAGAGGATGTCATCGGAATTCGCAGTCGCGCCGGCACCGGAGAGCCGATAAACTCGATCCAGGCAGACTTCAATGTCTCTTACCACGCGATCTGGCATATAATAAGACGAAACTCTTGGGCATGGCTCGATAGTTGACGCCAGCATCACGAAGGTAAAGAATGCGAGCATTGTCATTCTCGCCACCAGTGTCTCCTGCCCATCATCCGACCCCACGGCATCTGCATTCCCCTTTTTAGAGAAAAAGCGGCCCCACCGCGCAGACGGTGTGCCGCCATTCGGATCGTTCTACCATGCCATCCAGATGTAGCACACCGGATGAGGGAGCGCAACCGCGCAGGGTTTCACGTCTAGCCGGGCTAACCGTTTCGTGGAAGCGTGGAGGTTACCAGGCCGGAATTCCTGACGGTCGCTCGGTGTACATCTTGCGTGCCAGGGCGTAGGCGCACACGCAGTCATCGTGCATCCCCTCGGGCGCCGAGTATCGGATGCCGGTGCGAGTGTGCGTGAATTCGAAGGCATCCATCTCATCGCGCAGCACTCCGTCGGGAAAGAATGTCTCACCGGCCTGAACGTCGATGGACAGCCCCTCCATGATCTGCTGTTTGGATCGCTCGGTGAAGATGAAGGACTCGAAGTTGTTGCTCTGAGACTTCTCCTGAAGCTCACCCACGACTGCGTCGCCGACTCCGGTGCCGTCCACCAGCGCCGGTACGCTGCCGGTCTCAGTCAAGATCGCCCGCACCGTCACCGGCCACGGCTTCTGAAACCGGACGAACCGGCACACCCGCTTCTCTTCGTCCAGCGCCACTCCCACCGTCCAGTCTTGCTTGCGCCCCAAGTCCCAACCCCACACGTAGGGTTCCGACTCGGCGAGCCCCGGCACCACGCATTCGATGATCGCCTTGATGCCGAACGGGTTGCTGCCGTCCTCGGTCGCGATCGCCATATACAGTTCGTCGAACACGTCCTCGGTCAGCACCAACCTCGCATCGAGGATTTCGTCCAGCACCAGCACCCCGGCCTTGATCGCGTCGATGGCGGTGATGCGGTGGTAGGCGTAACCTTTGCGCCCGGCTTTCGCGAGCTGCCCCAGTCGATACGCCCAGTTCTTCCGACCCTTGACGTTGCCAATCACCCGGCACGGTCCGCGTGTCGCGGTGATCGTCGAGCGAATCGCGATCCACGCTTCCTCCTTGCACCGGCTCGCCTCATCTATGACGACCGCGTGAACATCCTCACCGTAGAGGGAGTCGGGGTTGTCAGACCCCTTGAACACGACGACAGCGCCGTTGACCTTGAGCGTCAGCCGAAGGTCTGAGTCATTCGACTGGTACTGGTCTTTCGGGATATATCGTTTCATGCGGCGGTAGGCGATCTTGGCTTGCGCGTAGATCGGCGCCACCCACCAGAACTCTTCAGCGTCCTTGCCCCTCACCGCCATCTCGGTGAGCCACGCGATGCAGCCGACGGTCTTACCTGATTTGGTTGACGCCTCGATGAACACGAAACGGGCGGGGTCGAAGATCGCCTCGTATTGCTTGGGGTACAGCCACCGCGGGCGCTCGTATGTCACCTGAGTGACGGTGGGCACGGGTCACCTCTCCGCCCTCTCCGCGCCCGCCTCCAACAGCTTTAGACGTTTTCGATCCCTCACAGGCAGCACGACTGGCTCCCACGCCGGTGCCCCGATGTCTACCGAAAACGCTAGCGTCCTGCCGCCGCTCGTGAGGTCGATACCCTTTGGCGCATCGAGCCCGAGCAACTTGGCACGGCGTTCGAAGATGTCGATCAGCGCCCCCAGAAGTCGAGGGTCCGTCTCACGCTCCACAGACTCGGTATGCGTGTTGGTCAGCGTCTTGATCTTCCCGCCCACGAGAATCTCCCGAATGTACGTGAAGGTCTTTATCGCAGGGTCTGCAGACTTGTTCAATGCCCGCCACGTCTGCTCTTCGGCCAGCGACAGTTTCGCCAGCTCGGTACCGATCACCTCATCCATGTCGGCGAACCGGGCCGCCACCCACTCCTCACGGCACACAGTGATATCGCGGTGGACGGTACTCTTGGATACCGAGATCGGATTTGGTAGTTGCTTCAACGCCTCGCTGACCCGCCGCACCGACGGATTGTGGAGGGTGAGAAGTATCGCCGCCACCTGCCATCGCCGATGTTCTATCCTCGCCTCGTCCTTCCTGATCTGCCGTAGACTTTTTTTGCGTTTGGTCATCACGACTTCCCATCCTCGTCGACCCCGACCCGCTCAGGCGTTGGGAACCCATTCTCTCGCATCTTGGTTAGGGCGTGTGCGCGACCATGTCCCACCACGATGCGTCCACTGCCCTCGTTCATCACCCCGGAGTCACGAACCCGAAGCGTTGGATGCTCTGGATGATCGCGCCTACGTCGTCGTGTTTCTTCGGGTTGCGCGATGCCTCTGACAGATCGTCGGTGAGCACGTACTCGATTCTGATATCCGCCTCCGCCTCAGCTTCAGCCTTCTTCTTTGCCGCCGCCATCGTGTCTCCCTTCGCGGTCACGCGACACTGTACACGTCAACCTTGAATCGAGCGCCGCAACGACCACACCGCACCTGAATGGTGGCCTGAACAGCATGAATGAGCGGGATACGGACGCGGGTGAGGCACGCCGGGCAGGCAGCCGCCACACGGCAGCGGCGGGCATCCTGCCTCTCCTCGCGGGTCAGCCGTTCATGTTCGAGATATGCCACGATACGATTCATCCTGATGTAAGTATGGCACTTGAACCAGACCGCTGCAAACTCTTGGGACAAAAAGAAACCCCGCAGAGCCGCACCACCGGCCCTGCGAGGAATCAGGAGAACACGAATTCAGTATAGGTTCAGACGCTATCCTGCGCAACCCCAGCTTCCAATCTCTTTGCACGCAGAGAGGTCTTCGAACAGGTGCCGCACGAACGGCTCCATGATCACCGACCCGATGTGAACGAGTCCGTCGTCCTCGATCGAGTCACCCGTCCCGAATAGGTGGAACCGCCGCATCACCCTCCTATCGCTGCCGGTGACAGAGTGCTCGATCCAGAGCTGCGGCCAATCTTGACCCTCGTCGTTCTTCTTGACCGCGAATAAGCAGATGTTCGCGCCGTACGGCAGCTCCAGCTCGAACTCATCCCTGATCGGAACGGGATACTTGAAGATCACTCTCGGTGCCGCCGCCATCACTCACGCCCCATTCCTGGATGCACCAACGCGGCCCGGAAGCACAGGTGCCCCATGCCCGCATTCGAGATCCTGTCGAACTTGAATAGCGCATTCGTTGTGGGCCGCCAGGCCAGTGCCCCCTTCGGGATCTTCTGAGCCGTGATCGCGCACTCCTGGTCCTGGTGGACCTTGACTGGGCGCCAGAGCGCCAGCCGGTTACCAGGCTTGATTGCCGGGTCGCCGTTCTCCAACGAGATGAGCCCCGGCCCGACAATGGACGCTACCCTGTATTCGAAACCGATCACCGTGTCCTCCCTTCATCAGCAGCCGCCACCCCAGGGATGCCGGACCTATCCCAGTCGATGTCATCCCAGGTCAGCGCCCGGTGTTGGTGGTACATGTCGGCGGCATGGCACACCACATCGCCGATGTCCTCACGCCGGTAGACCCGCACTAGCATCGCCACCCGCGCCCCGCCGGTGAGGTTGATGCGATCACCAGCCGGGTCGCTGAACACTACCGCCCCGATGTGGAGTTTTTCAGCCATCGCCCACCTCCACCTTTCCCTCGCCCCACGAGTAGCCGTTCTTGATCTTCGGGTCTTTCCCAAGACAGCAGACTTCGAGCAGGTCGCCTCGCTCAGAATGAATCGTGATGTGGATACCGCCCGCGTGGGGCGAAACCATCGTGATCAAATCGGTGTCGTGGATGTAGAGCTTCAGGTTCTGAACGTTCATCGCGTGCCTCCTTTCAACCATCCAAGTTGTGCCCCGGCGGTGAGAGCTATGAACGCAGCGTCGGCCTCGTCCTGTTGCCATTGCTCCGGCAGTCCTGAGTCCGGCATTGATTCATCGTGATCGCGGAGGGCGGAAAATACTTGTTCATCGCTCATCTGCCCTACACGCATCGGTGCCGGGACCCCGCCCCACCGCTTCACCGCCGCCAGCATCACCTCATCCTTCGAGGCGTTGCCCCTGCCGGTGGCGAGCTTCTTCCAGGTGCCAACCGGGACCGCCGTGTACGGCACGTCGATCTCCTCGCACACCCGGCTTATCGTCGCAGTGATGCCGCCGTACAGGTGCGCCGCAGCCGTGCCGAGGTGCCGCTTGACTTCCTCCATGGTGATGAGGGTGGGGCGCTGAGCCGTCACCTCCAGCAGCCACGTCTCGAGTCGCACGAACATCATCCCGCCGCCCTCCAGCCGCCCGTGTTGCAGCGTCCACACGCCGCAGTTTAGCAGCAGCCCGCTCGGGAACTCGACCCGCGCCCAGCCGCATGCCGAGGCGGGGTCGATCCCCAGGATCACACGTCGCTCTGTCATCGTATCCTCCTTTCAGTCGTTGCTCTGCTCTGCCACGCCAAGCCTCGTTCTGCCTCGCCAAGCCTCGCCTGCCTTGCCACGCCGGGCCAAGCCAAGCCCCGACGCGCCGCGCTGTGCCGCGCCCTGCCTGCCTTGCCCCGCACTGGATCGCAATGCCAGGACGAGCGACGCCTAGCCGAACCTGCCACGTTCACCCTGCGGCGGCCTTGTCGATCGCGGTGAAGATCTCGGCCAGCTCACTGAGCACCGCGTACTTCTTCCGCCACCTCTCGACATCCCAAAGGGCATGCTCCAGGACGTACCGCCGCTGCTCGGGGTCGGCCAGCGCCTCCTCGATGTCGCCGTATATCTTCGCCGTGCGGGTTCGCGCCACCTCGGACACGCCCTCGCGGACGATGTGGTAGATCCTGGTCGGCTCGTCCGGCCCGCCTTCGTAGCGGACCATGACGCACCGGATCAGCAGCCGCGCCCGGTCCTTGTAGTACTCCTCCGCAGCCGCCTTCGAGCCACGATCGAAGACCTGTGGGTGAGGGACATGATTGCGGTCTCGAGCATGCCTGACGACGTTCACCGCAGTCAGCTCTCCTCCGTTCTCCAGCCGGATCACCTCCAGCGCATCGTAGGCGACAGAGGCTGGCACCTTCGCCGGGAACCCGTCGGCCCACTCGATGCTTTTCGCGTTCATGCCGTCTCCTCAGCCTTGACACGGAACCGGCCGTGCTCGCCGCCCTTCTCCGGCCGCCACTCATTCAGGCCGACTCCGAACCCGGCGAGGTCGATCAGGTTGACGATGTCGGTGGGCGTCAGGTTGTCCGCGTTGTACTCCATCGTGAAGGTCACCGACCAGTCGGTGAACTCCGGGCGGTAGGCGAGGCTGGTGGTGTTCATTCCGAATCGAACCCAGTCCTCTCGCATCCGGGGCTCCGACGCGTCCATCGCCAGGATGCCGCCCGGATCGTCGCAGAGGATGAACAGCGATTTCCGAATCAGGGTCTTCTCGACCCCGATGTCCTTGTGCGCCGCCGAGACGATGGCGCTCTTGATCGCCGTAAGCGGCATGCCGTACCCGCCGTCCGCGGTGCGGTAGGTGGCCTCTTCGAACTCCTTCTTCGGGTTGCATGGCGAGCGGTCCTTCGTCTTCTTGCCGCTGTTCTTGTCGCGGATCGCCTTCTTTGCTTTCTCGCTCCACTGGTGCTGGATCAGGGGCGTCCGACCCTCGATGGTCACGGTCATCTTCCTGATGTTGATCGGTTTCAAAACGATTCGTTCGGCCATGGTGTGTTCTCCTCTCGGTTCGGTCGTTGATCAGTTTTCGACGCCCGTGTCACGGCCCGTCCCAACCGATGCGCTTGGACGCGCCTACAGCCCCGCTGGGATCAGCCGATCTCAGCTCGGCCATTCTCTTGAGCCAGTATTTTCCGGTCTCGCCCTGGAACCACGGGTCACCGACCGGCGCATAGCGGTTGCGCTCCAGCAGACCCTCGTAGCTCAGACTGTCAATGTGCCGCTTGTTCTCCTCGGTCAGCTCCATGAAATCCTCCTATCCTCAGTCGTTGTTTACCGCCCCGAGCATGCCGAGGAATCCTCGACGAGTCACTTTGTTTTCATCCATTATCTGTGTCCTCCTCTTTCAGTTTGGTGCGGAGTTCGTTGAGCGCGGTCGTCGCGTCCTCGCACGACACCCCGATCTGTTTCATGTTGGTGCTCAGGTTCTCGATGCTGTCAGAGAACCGCTCGGTGAACTCGTCGAGCATCTTCACTCGCCGTCGAGACGCCCGCCATTCCAGGAAGATCAACACCACCAGAGCGATGAACACCACCCCCGCCGCGATCAGCAATCCGATCATCTCCGCCGTCAGTGACATTGTGTTCTCCTTTCGTCGTCACACCATGATGTTTGCGGGACGCGGGATCTCGACGTCGTCGGTCGGTCTCCAAAGATGGAGGACACCGGGGTGCTCGTTCACATAGTCCGCCTTCGGTGGGTGTAGCTGCATGACCGTCTCGTCGTCTCCCCAAAACTGCTCCTTGATGAACTGCATCTCGGCCCACGTCGGTGTTCGGCTCGGCCGTTTGACGATACTCACCGACACGTGCTCCCACGCCAACGCTGGCACCTTCGGGTCGCCATCGGAGGAGATCACGCGAAGCATCCGACCGATGGGTCCAGGGACAACGAACGCCCCGCGACAGCCCCATCGAGAGTTGGTTCCAAGGTCTCCACTGTGGACGCGGCCAGCCTCAACAAGAGCGGTTGGTGCCGCCCTCATGATTCATCCAGGTGCTTGATGACGACACCCCGCTCGTCCGCCTCGCCCCAGTTCCTTTTCCGATTGATGACCATTTTCTCGATGGCAGCGTCCAGTAGTTCCTCCGCGGTGTGCCCTGCCAAAGCGGCTGCGTCCAGCAGTAAGATCACGGCGTCGGCCCACTCGCTGCGGTCGTCCGGAGCCTCGACGATCTCGACAAGCTCATCCATCAGGTGCGCGAACTTGCCGCTGATCGTCTGGTCCGGAAACGTCTGCCGCGCCCACACCTGCGCATCCTCCTGGAACTCGTCCCACCGACTCCACCGATTGATGTTCGGTTCGAAGGCATCACAGCGACACCCCACCATCTCGCACATGCCGTCTATCACTGTTCCCCGCGGGTAGTGCAGGTGGGTCACGGCGCTCGTGCCCGCACCGGCAGAGGCGCGTGTCTTCGGTTGGGTCATTCATTTCGGTTTCCTCCGGAACGTGTCGGCCTTCGGGCAGGTGGCGAAATGGCTCACGCCCACCCGCACCAGCGGCACGTCGGTTGGCACCTTGATAGCGAATGCCGGTTTGCCGACGACCTTCACCACCACCATCTCGCCGGGCAGTGGATGCCACGACGCCCGCCGTCCACGGTCTATTGGCATCGACGATCCACTGTCCATCTCAACCCAATCGATCAGGGCACCGCAGCCCTTACACTTCGCCATCGCCGTTCCCCTCGATCGTTTCGCCACCGTAGACCGGATGCTCGAACCCGTTCGGCTCGGCGGTCTCGGCGGGCTCGCCCTCGTCCAGCCCCAGCTCGGTGAACAGCGCGTCGATCTTCTGGAGGAACCGGATGGTCCCTTGTGGGTCGATGATCTCCGGCTGCGACCTGACCAGCGCCTTGAACCACTCGCTGGTATAGGTCACCCGAAGTATCTCCGGCTCCGGGTGGGTCTGGATGATGACCTCTCGCGCCTCGGCAATCAGGGCGAGGATCTTGACCGCCCGCGGGCGAGTGATGCGTGCCGCCATCGTCGGCGACCACTCAGGCTGTTTCGTTTCGTCCAGCTCGATTACCACAGTGTTCTCCCTTCGTGTTGCTCCCCGTTATTGTGCGCTGCTGACGAGACTACAGAATGTGAATGTGTCGGGTGTGCCGGTGCCGTCGATCTTCACGCGGTAGACGCCACCGGCAGGCTGACTCGGCGCTGGTCCTTCTACGTCTAGCCCGGCTACACGTACCACGCCGTCACCGCCAACCACGCTCAGTACCGCTCCCACCATCGCCGCCAGCATCCCGAGGAACCCGCGCCTGCTCAGCTTGGTTTCGTCGCTCATCGCTCTTGCACCTCCACTACCCCGCGGCTCGACGGCCTGAGGACCCGGCTTGCGATCTGCCGCCGCCGCCTCGCCTCCTCCTGGTCGCGCCGCATGACCCGCCCCGGTTTCGCTATCCCTCGGAATCACCGAGGCAGCGACATAAAGCTGCGCTTGATGACCTCGAACCGCTGCTCCGGGGTGTACAGGTCGCGTCGCCTGATCTTCTTCATGCGTCCTCCCATCTGATGCCGAGGCCAGCTGCCTGAGCCGCATCCTCGACGGTCTCGTAGTTCTCGAACACGCCGCCGCCGGGCTGCACCCCAGCGAGGAAGGCGTAGCCGCCGCACCCCGCGCAGCGCACCCACAGGTGTGTCCCGCGGTTGGTGCTCAGGTCCACCTCAGTTACCGGGAAGCACACCGCCCACCCGCACGCCGGGCACAGATACACGACGGTCGCCAGCGAAGGGACGGAGGGCGGGACGCCCCGCCCCCCATCATCGAAGATCATCCAAGCACCGAGATGCTTAGCTTGTCACCCATGCCTGCTCCCTTCATCTGTCCGGCGGCGTTGATCGTGGCGGTGGGTGGTCGCCGGGACCGCCGACCGGGACAACGCTCGTCTCGTCCAGCCGCTGCTCGTCGAAGTAGACGATGTCCTTTGGTTCGCCGTCCTTGGTCAACCTGGTGGGCTGCACCCCGATTTGGACGCAGCCGTACAGATACTCGGTGCGTGATACCGTGAAACCCGCGAACCCCGTGATCCCGTCCTTCACTCTACTCCCTAGCTTCACCATGCTCTGTCTCCTTTCGTTTCAGTCGTTGGTCGTCGGTCGATTCTCTGCTTTCCTCGCGGTAGATTTCCTCTTCCCAGTCCTCGGCCTCGGCCATCTCCTGCGCCTCGGCCATCGCGTCGGTGGTGGTGCCAAAAGCGCACACCACTCCTCGAATGTAACCTTCATTCATCAGCCTCCACGCGACGATACACCGGGATCATGCGCCCGTGTTGGTTAGGCCTGGATCCCTTGACCCATCGCTCCGTTCTTGTCATCACGCCCGCCAGCATGGCGGTGCGCACCACCCCACCCCACACGTTCGGAGTGTGGGGCTGCCCTAGCCCGCACGCCGCCACCGCAGCCTGTATGTCGTCGGCGGTGAAGTAGAGCCGCTCGTCGGCCAGGGCGATCACCACTAGCAGCGTCCGCTTCCGCCACCGCGCCCGCTCGTTGAGCAGCGCCCGCTCGATGCCTCGGCGCTTGAGGTCGTCGCCGGTTGGCGGGTTGGGCTTGCGTCGCCGCATCTTGGGCAGGGTGAGCTGTTCAATCATTCCCGCCTCCCTCAAGGGCACGCGGGGTTGGGTATTCCCTGACTCGCAGGTCGTGGGGCCATTCGTCGGGGTCGCCACCCTTGGAGTCGTGGAAGACGCGACGCTTCTCTCGCCACGTTTCCGTGCGGCCGCGACGCGTGATCTCTCGCCACACGGAATTCGACCCAAGCTGCTTGATGAAGACCGGCACGCCGGCGGTC
>SDBV01013669.1_pt1 | contig 10297 bp, 14 predicted proteins | sample 2277081 | NCBI WGS metagenome assembly SDBV01 (sample SAMN10402039, study PRJNA504765) | marine sediment metagenome | isolation source: marine sediment core GS10_PC15, 223 cmbsf | place: Arctic Ocean: Southern Knipovich Ridge | collected 2010 | reverse complement strand
ACTCAGACAAATAACAATTCTACTAATCTAAATCTATTAGGCTGTGGCCTTGCTTTGGTCTTTCGCTTGATACAGTCTCCGTCTTTAACATCTCTCCAGTTGTCTTTTCCCCTAGTTGCTGTTTGAAATGAAACTTCTACAACGGGATTGGAAAACGTGACTTTGTCGAGGTTAAACCAAAGAGTTCTAGAACGGGTTCTTTTTTTATAAACTGAATCTTTGTCTCCTGAGTGTTCAAAACAGATGGCCCAGTAGGTAGAAGTAAAATTGATATAAGCAAAGCCGTTAGAGCTGTAATTAACATAGCTGTCTCCTGAAGTGGAATATTCCACGCCTGTTAGGTTTGCTATTCCTGCAAATGTTGAAATCAACAATGCTGTCAATAAAATACTTACTTGTTGCCATTTCATTCAATTTGTCCCCCCCATTCTATTTTTTCCTACTGCTACTTGGACTTGAACTGAGTATCCTATTGGGGCTTTTACTGCAGTTCCACCATTTCCAATAGTCATTTCTTCTGGAGTTTCTGTTATCATAATTTTTACTATGTTCCCTGTTACTTTATGTTGGGCGCTTTGAGCTGTTCTTCCATATACTAAAGTAATAAATCCTTTGCTTGGAGACAGTGCAGACATCATAGAATCTTCAGCAGTTCCACCATATCCCATTAAGAACATTAATATTTCTTTCTTCTTATATGCTGTATTAGTAGAATCATTTGCTAAAAGTCCTTGAACAGAAACTACGTGTTTGATCTGCTTTAAGTCAATTATACCGGCTTCTGGAGCTTTTGCTGCATCTGCAGTTGGAATATTGAATTCAATCAAAGTTTTGTTAATATTGTGGTCTACTTTCTGGGCATCTATCCGAACAGTATCTCCCCCTGTTATAGTATCTGCAACAATATTTGTGCTGTTTGTTATGTATATGCTTCCTGCGTCTATATCCATTTTTATCGCCTCGATAAATTATCCATTTTCTTTTCAATCATAGATCCTATTTCATCTGCTAATGCAGTTGCATCTACTCCAGTAGCTGCGTTTACTGTTATATCTGCCTGGAAATTGATTGTAGGAGATGGAGTTACCATTTCTCCAGCGTGCATCCTGTAAAGTCCTGTTCTTGGAATGAACCCACCTAATTGTTTGCTTGGGATTTCTGGCTCTTCTCTTCCACCACCTTTAACAAGAGATTTAGCCCATTCCCAAGCAGCTTTTATCCCTGCTATAATAGACTCCATTATTTGTTTTCCTAAATCTTTTGCTAGTTCTACTATATCTGCAAACACATCTTTTATTCCTTTTATTAGTTTTGGAACCCATTCACCTGTGTGAGTTACAATCCATAAGAGAGATTTTATTATCCAAGCAATAAATTCAATCATATATTTTGCTAATTTGAGTGGGAGCGTAACAATAAATTTTATTATGGAACCAAGTATTTTTAATAATCCTCCAATTATTCCAACAACAACTCCGTGAAATACTTTTTTAACTCCTTTCCAAACCCTTTTCCAATCTTTTGTAAATATTCCTGCGATTATATCCCAAATACCTGAAATAGTTTCCCAGACACCTTTGAATACTTGAACTATTCCATTCCAAACCCCTATGAATAAATCTTTCATTCCTAAGAAATTTGTTTTAAATGCCAACCATAATAAAACAATAATTGCTATAATTACTACAATAGCTATACCAAACATACCTAATACTGCAACAACAGTTCCCCAGATAGGAGTAAGCATTCCAACAAGCAATATTATACTTCCTATTCCAAGAGCAAACATTCCAACTAACATTATAATTGTTCCCAGGATAGCCCCAAACAAAACAATAGCTCCTATAGCCATTTGAATATTTGGGGCAAGGTTTAAAAACCAGTCCATAAATTGAAGAAGTATAGGAAGTATCATCATAGCAATCGGAAGAAAGCCTATTGCTAAAGTTGTAGTCCATATCTTGAATATCCCTACCATTTCCATAGCTGGTTTTAAAAGCCCCGTAAAGAATCTTGCCATACCCATACCAAAGAACATAACTCCAAGCATTTCCATACGAAATCCACGAAGTCCGTGAGTAGCGAATCTCATAGTATGAGCAAACTTACCCATTGTGGTTCTACCTTCTTTGAACCTCTTATTCATTCTCCCAGTCTGCGTAGTCATCTCTTTGAATCTCTCCATTGGAGCTGTTGTTACTTTACCAATAGCTGAAAGTTCTTTCTTAATTCTACCTACTCCTTTTGTAAGAAATTTTATTATAATTGTTTCTTGTGTTGCCACCATTATCTTTTACCTTTTGCTTTTCTTGCTTCCCTCTCCTGCCCCTTATAGTCTTCTTCCATTTCGCCTAGTAAAGTAACTAAAGCAGGGATTGAAATAGGTAGTTGTCGTATTCTCTTAATCTTTCCATCTTTATCATAATCTACTTCAAACTCTCTGCCCAGTAATTCAGGTAGACAGTGCAATTCTTTTGCTAGATAATAAAAAGCAGTAACAAGGTTTCCTTTTTGGCTTCCTTGTGTTACCCTCTTTCTAATTTCGTCTAGTTTTTGCTCTCGCTTGAACATCTTTAATTGCCTGTGGGACTCCCCCTTTCTTGTCCATCTTGTGTAGCTTCATTATTGCTTCCATTAGTTCGTTCAAATGCTCTAAAGAAACATTTGCAATTTCTTCATCAGTAGCATCTGGGATAGAATTCTTCAGAACCTTTGTAATAAGGTTCTTAGCTGATTCCATCTGTTGTTCTACTGGAGCATTCTCAGATATGTTGAATAGCTCTAACTCTGCTACAGTCAATGGCTTTAGTTCAAGTTCAGTATCTCCTATCTTAAACTTCTGCGGTTTTCCTTGCAATTCACTTAATTTCGACATATTATTCACCTCCAAATTTGCTATGTAGTTTATAATGGTCATCTACATTTATTCCAATCCATTCATCTTGATGGTATGGAATCGTTGTATGATGATATTCTATTCCTACTGGTAAGCTACCATATTTTCTTTGTGTTTCTGCTCTCACCTTATGTTTTTCTTTATCAATGATTTTTCTTATCTTTTCTTTGTTTTCTCTAAAATATTTCTTTCGATACTGTTTAACTCTCTCCGAATCTTTCTGTTTCTGTAATATCTTATCCCTATTCTTTATATAACTCCTTAGATTCATTGCTTTGATCTTGTCTGGGTTGTTGATACTAAAAGACTTAGCGTTACATCTCCCACTACAATAGATTTGATTGTGTGCTTTCTTTACAAATTCACTATAACAAATCTTACATCTGCTCATTTTAGACCTCCATCTAACATTTTTCTTTTTTCTTCTTGAGGCTCTGCCTCTTTTTCTTTCAATTGATTAATCTCATCTGCCAAAATGTCTATTTTAGCATTGACTATATCAACCTCTTCTTTCAGTTCTTTGAGTGTTGTCAATATTATGCGTAAGTTAAATCAGGTAAGTCTGCTGAACCGCTTTGTGTCATATCATTGCTGCTTTCCCAGTTAAAGTTTCTTGTGTCTCCTTGCTTGTTTGCTGCTGGAAATCTAAACGTTACTGTTTGCTTTAAGATTCCGTCTGTAAAAGCAGACTTCATACTAACTAATCTACAAGCTTTTGCGTAGAATCTAGTTGCTACTGTTGCACCTGTTCCTGTGCCGTCCATTTTAATTGCAGAGTCTTGTGTTGTATCCTGAGTCCACATTATCGCAACTAAGAATCTTTCTCTTTGGACATAGATTCCATCTGGAAAATTTGTAGAAGAGTCTGCAGCTCCAGCTTCACTCTGCATAACTAATGGTTCTGTTGCATCCCATTGCTTTGTTGTTCCCCATTCCTGTCCGCCGTAGTGCTGGAATAATGCACCATCATCCGCTACGTTTAATTTAAGCGGATATAATTCCATTGTAATCTCTCCATCATCTGCTGGATGGACTGTCTCTTTCCAAAGCCTTCCACCAGACAATACCTTTGCAAAAGTCTCTCCTGTAAAATCTGGTTCGCTTATATCAATCGTTTCTGTTACAGAAGCAAATTGATAATCGTCTGTTCCTCCAGAACCGCCTTTTAGCATAATTGAAACGATTGCTGTTTCAGACCAGCTTGAAGGAAATTGTCCTGCTACCATTATTCTTCACCTCGTTTAGTTTTGTTTATTATCATTTTACTACTCTTAAGTGTAGGAAAATTCATCGTCATAATCCCCATCTGTAAATAATATTCCGATTGGGTCTTGGTCTACTGATTCCCATCTGTAGCATCTTATTGTCCCTGCTGGATTCATTGCTGGAAATTTAAATGTTGCTGTTACCTTCAATACTCCGTCTGTAAAACTTGCTTTATGAGACACCATTCTACAAGATAGAGCTACAAACCTGGCTGCATCTGAAGCAGTGTCTGTTGTGGCTGTTGCAGTTGTTGGCTCTGTTCCGCCTACGTTATCATTTGTCCACATTATTGCTATTGCGAATCTGTCTCTGGTTCTGTCTACTCCGGCTGTCCAAGAAGTATCTGTTTTTCTTGGTTCTGCACTCGTATAAGTTCCTCCTGCGAACTGTTCAAATAGCCCTAAATTGTTTGATGTTGTAGCTAGTTGAATTGGATAGAGTTCAAGTGTAATCTCTCCATCTTCTTGCGGACTTTGTTTCCAAACTCTTCCGCCAGCTAAGTTTGGGATTCCTTCACCCGGATAGTCTGGCTCTCCTATATCAATCGTTTCTGTCATTGCATTTGCTTCTATATTTACAGAAGTTCCTGCTTGGTTTAGTTTACAGATTGTAACCAAAGCTACATCCTGCCACGCATCTGGTTGGGTTGTAAATGCCATTATTCTTCACCTCGTTTCTTTTTTGGCTTTTTCTCACCTATTTCTTCGAGTCCATAATGCACTGTTTTCCTGTCGGACTCCATTTCTTCTCCTTCTTTTAATTCAAAGACTTTTTCGACACCGTTTTTGTCATACCCTCTGAATTTAATTGTTTCCTTTAACTTATTTCTATACTTCATCTTGCACCTCGAGACCTAGTCTCTTTCTTTCTTCTTTGGTTAGCTTTACTTTGGTTTCTATTATGTCTCCTTGGGAGACTTTGAAATTAGCTGTATCTATGAAAAGCGTTGTTGAGTTTATTCCTTTATACTTATATTTCATCTTTTACTTCTTCTTATTGCTCGCCTTGTTTCTTTCTTGGGGATTCTTTTAATCCATTTTCTTGCTTTTGTGTTTGCTTGAGTAATCCAAGGGTGAGGCTTAACAAAAATAGAACCTCCTGTTTCTGCTCGGACTCTGACTCCTAGGTTTCCTTTACTCCTAGCCCATCGAGTTATTGCCCTACTTCTTTTCAAAGCAACCCAATGGGGTGACATTTGGTCTAAAGCAACTAAAGTAGAAGGGACTAAAACACCATAAACTCCTCTGCCCATATGATATGGATTTTTTACTTGTCTCTTTAAGACATTAAAAGACCTTCCTGTCCACTGAGTTATTCTTGCTGTGCTCATTTGATTTAAATAAATCTGAGCGTATTTGCTTGCTATTTTTTTTGCTGTTCTGTCTGCTGCCTTTGGAATTTCAACCTGGAGATTTCTCATTAGGTCTTCTACTTTCTTACTGTCTATTGTAACAGACAGCATTCCTGATCCTCTTCCAATCGCCATTATCCTGTTGTCACCAAATTATTTTCAAATCTTAAATCAAACTCAGAGATATACATAGTTTTGTTTCTTCCATCAAAGTCTGAATCTTCTTCTGTATCAACATCATAATTAATTCTTTCCATTCCATAAGAAAGAAGTGTCTTTCTATTAGTTACATTGTCTAAAGTCGTTCTTATACTATCAGTTAATTTATTAACCTGAACTGAAGCATCTGGGTCTCCAAGTGAATCGTGAGAGCCTTGCTGTGCGTAGACTCCAATGAATATATCTAAGTCCATAAAAGATTTAGTCATTGAAATTGTTCCTGGTCTTTTTCTTGGCTTGGTTCTAGAAACTACAATAAAAGGATAGCCTGATTTCTTTGCAAAGTTTCTAGCTGTTTCATCTGGAAACCTTACGTGAACCATTTTTCTAGTCCGAGTAGTTCCTGTATCGTTTAGATTAACTGGGTCAGAAACATTAGACCTATTATTAATTAAATTGTATACGTTTGCGTGAGATTGCTCTGCTATGTTAGATGCTTGCAATTTTCCCGATGCTAATATTGTCATTTTGTCCTTAGACTAAAATAGTATCCCTTAGGATATTAATTCTTTATCTTATTGATTTATAAACAATTAGTTTAGACCTGTGTAAAAAACCCTTGCCTGCAGGACTTTGGAGGTAATATAAAGGGAAAAATCACAGTTGTCCCTAAGTGCTTACATTTGTATGTTTTTTGTATCTTGTGATTATCCTATTTCGGTAATTCATCCAGTAAAACCTTTCAAAATCTTCAGAAGTAATATCTTTTCCGCCTATTTTAGCAGAAACTACTGCAGTATATCCCATTTTGATAGCTGTATCATAAATAGCAAGTAACTTAATATCACCAGGAACTGAGTCTCTTCCATATGTATAAATCAATCTCCATCCCCTTGGTCTATTTCCTTGCGGATTGAGTGTGTTATTATCTGACATTCTTATTTTGTCAGTATCTGGACTTCTGGTGTATTCTGTGTTTTCTGTAAGAGAAGTAGCATTCCAGGAGTCAGCAACTCCGCTTCTGGCAGTATTGTAATTTAGAGAAGTAATGGCCTTAATTGGACGTTTTCTTGGAGTAAATACTCTATGATGTGCAACATCATCAAAGTAATCTGTTTGAGTATAATAATCACCTGAGTTATTATCAAAAACAGTATTGCAGTCTCCTTCTATTTCTTTCTCTGCTCCTTCTCCTATCTTGACCATCTGTTGAATAGGAACTCCGTTCTCTGCATCATCTTCTGATAAAGGCATATTCAAAGCATCTAAGAACTCCTGTGGTGTGAATAAATGAAGTGAAGGTGCTGAAGGCAGATCAGTTAAGACAAGTGTAGTAGACCATCCACCGCCATCTGCAGCTACTATCTTATGGTCAATACTTCCTTCATAGCCTTGATAGATTACAAAAGCAGTTATAGTATCTCCTAAAGTATATCCAGAAGGAAAATCAGAAGTTTTGGCTAATTGAAACTGAACTTGCCCTTGGGCATTTGTATTTAAGGATTTAGGTTCATTAGTGGCGTTTTGCCTTAGTGTAACTTCTATATCAGGACGTATTGTTCCTGCAGGTTGTTCGACCTGAATTGCTACGATAAATGGAGTCCCCGGCATTTTTCATTTTACTTTTTATACTTTCCAGCTAAGAAGTTTGTAACAACAGTCTTAGCCATCTTGCTTGCTCTAGCTTCGTATTTTTCAGCTAATTCTTTGTCTCCTTCTTTCCTTGCTTCTTGGCCTTTTCTAAGATAATATTTGATTAATCCTGCGAATCCTTTTCCCCAAGCAAACATTCCAATTATGCCTGCAATCAATGTAATCAAAACAGTAAGTAAATTATTACCTTCTTCTGGTGTTTCAGGAGTCACAAGTTCTATTACTGGTTCTGTTGGCTCAACTGGAGTTACTGGCTCTACTACTGGCTCAGTAGGTGTAACTGGTTCAACTGGAACTACAGGTTCTGTTGGCTCAACTACTGGTTCAAAAGGCTCTACAACATCTTCAATGTCTTCTGAGATTTCTGAACTAAATGTAATTACAACTTCTGGCCTTTCTTCTGGAACAGAGACTTCAAATCCGTTTTTGTCATCTATTCCCTGCTCTGGGTCTTTGAAGATAAGTCCGAAGTAATCAAGATAATCTCTGTCTTTTGAACTGAACGAGACTCCATCGTAAAGTATATCACTCATATCTAGCTTGATTTCTAGCTTTCCTATCTTTACAGAACCAAGTTCAAGATATGTGTCTGAGTCTCCTATTCTGATTTTGTCAGTTGTAATCATTTCTTTGTCTTCATCGTAGATTCCATTTGAATTAACATAAAGTTCTTTATAGTCTTCGCTTGAATAAACAAAGGAATCATCTAAATCTCCTCTGACATTTAAATAACCGTCTCTTACTTTGAACTTCATTGATACTCTGTCTGATGTAGTTATTTCTTTGAATTTAATTTCGATATAATCTAAGATTTTAATGCTATCTCCGATTTTAAGAGGAGTATTTTCTTCATCTAGATATTTGTATTCTTCTTGGTTTGTGATTCCAATATGGCTAGGTAAGTCTATAACCCACTTATAATTTTTATCTGCTTCATAATCATCTCCGTTTGAGATTTCTTCGTCTGTATCTGTTCCTACTAAAAGTTCTACGTGACTTTCTTCGTAACTCTTATAGAGGATTTTATTTACATAAACATTTAGGTTTCCAAATGTCTCAGAACTGTCTTTATCTACGATTGATTCATAACCATCTACATCGATTAAAACACTATCTTCTCCAATAGTTACAACTTTTAGTTCACTTCCTTCTATTGTTTCAATCTCTCCTTCTTTAATGAAATATTCTTCTCCGGTCCTTAGAGTAATTGAATTAGAGTTAGCTTCTACTATTCTTAAGTTCTTTCCAAGGAAGCCAATTTCTAGTTCTTCGTCTTCTGATATTTCAGATAAGTCAATCTTATCAACAAAAACATATCTGTATTCGATTCCGTTTTCTTCAATTAAAATATAAGGTTCTAATTCGAAATCTTCGTCATCTAAAGAAGTCTGAATCTTTGCTTTGAAATAGATCTCTTCTTGAACATCATAATCTTCTCCATTAAAGTCAATAACATCATCAATTAGAGAAGCTAACTTATTGTCGCCTATTTTAATATCTATCTCCTGGCCGTAATATGCTTCTACCTTTGCTGTCTTTGAATCTATTGAACTTACTTTTGCTTCAACTTCGGGAGTAGGGTCTGGCTCAGGGGTTGGCTGTGCTGGACAGTCATTTGGGTCTGAAACAACAGAACTATCCCAACATACGTAATGGTCTGATGTTGTTATTTTTGTATTAAACCAAAAGTCAGGTGGCGGCAGTGAACTATCTACATTAAAAGAAAATGTGCAGTCTGGATGAATATCGCATATCTTTACTTCTATTTCATCTCCGATATAATAAGGTAAGACAGCAGTAGTATAACCTTGCTTAAACTGAGATAAATCAAATCCGCATATTCCGTTCTCCATAGTAAGCTGACCAATGTCTGATTTAGTAAGCACTTCTCCAGTAGCTAAGTTTGTTACTTTTACATCATCAAAGTTAGCTTTTTCTCCATTGATTTCCAGAGTAAATCTAACTGGAATTGGTGTTGATGGCGCAGCTATTACAGAAAGTATACTACATAAAAAAACAAATAATACTAATATTGTTGATATTTTTTTCATTTTCATTTCCAATCACTCCCGTTATAATATGTTATGGCTGATGTATTCCATACAGAAAAACTATAGTCTAGAGTTGATAAGTTATAATTAGAGTAGAACCATACTACTTCTAATTCTGTATTATTTCCTGTGTTAGTATTATTATTCCAGCTCCAGTTATAGGCTACATCATAAGTATAGCCACCTAACCAATCTAATCCAGTATTATTGTAAGCATCAAACCAAGTAAAGTTAAAAGCAGAACCATTTACTTCTGAATAAGATACTCCCCAACTATCTGAGTCATTCATAAGTCTGCCTGTTAAATCACCAAAGGACACACTTTCAATCATAGCAAGGTAGTTATCTCCTGCTGAGATATTCACTTCATAAGTTCCTGTTCCTGTTCTATTTTGACTCCAAGTGTCATTCTCTGCTTCCCACAGAATAACTACATCTCCATAATAAAGGTAGCTATTTGCACCCGTAGTTGCAGCCGTTCCAGAGCCAAGATAAAAGAACCATTCTTGGTTTGTTGCATTCCAAGAATAAACATAGTCTGCTCCTGACTGCTGAGAGATGTTATACATAGTTATAGCTTCTTCGTAAATCCCATAATATGTCCAGCCAGTGCATACTTTTTGAGGGAATCTAAAACTATCATCTGTAGTTTCGTTGCAATTCCCTGCTTGATCACATAAAGTTACATTAAAATAATAGAGTGTGTTCTGGTCTAGGGATGGAAGTGAAAACTCCTGTTTTGCTGCAAAGTCTGATTCATAAAGAAAAGTTCCTTTTGAATTAGTAGTTCCATAGTTTAGAGTTGCATTTACTTGGTCTTGGTTAGATGCTGTGATGTTCCATTGGTCGCAATATCCTTCTCTTGCATTATCTGTAACTGGTTCTGCTTGAGGTTCTACTGTATCTACTCTTAATTCATAT
>SDBV01013668.1_pt1 | contig 10297 bp, 9 predicted proteins | sample 2277081 | NCBI WGS metagenome assembly SDBV01 (sample SAMN10402039, study PRJNA504765) | marine sediment metagenome | isolation source: marine sediment core GS10_PC15, 223 cmbsf | place: Arctic Ocean: Southern Knipovich Ridge | collected 2010 | reverse complement strand
AGCAAAGGCGGCCAAGCGCACTAACGTTTTTCATCCAAAGGGCTTAGGGTTCAACCTTGCCTGGGGATATACAACGTGCTGAGAAAGAATGAATCCTGGCGCGCAAACCGCGATTTGCACCCCTGACCCCTGTTCATTGCCCTTCGCACGTCCGTAACTTCTCGGTATACTCCCCGCCCAGAATGTGCGATCTGCAACCATTCGGCGGTTCTGGAGTCGGCCAACAGTGGATTTTGGACTGCAACCCTACGATTTCCTGATGCTCGCGGTGCTCGCTCTTTGCACCCTGTTCGGCGCCTGGAAGGGGATGGCCTGGCAACTGACCGCGCTGGCCTCCGTGGTGGTCAGCGTCGCAGTGGCCGTCCATGCCAGCGGGCCGGTGGCCCCATATTTCAGGATCCGGGAGCCCTGGAACCGCTTGGTTGCCATGCTGGTGCTCTACCTGGCAACCTCGGCGGCCATCTGGTTGCTGTTCCGCCTGGTGGCGGGCATCATCGACCGGGTGCGGCTGAAGGAGTTCGACCGGCAGGTGGGGGCCATCTTCGGGGCGGCCAAAGGGGTACTCTGGTGCCTGGTGATCACTTTTTTCATGGTCACCCTCTCCGAGACCGCCCGGCAGTCGGTCCTGCGCTCCCATTCGGGGTATTACACGGCCCAACTGATCCGCCGTGCCCGACCCGTCTTGCCACAGGATCTTCGCAACTTGCTGGGAGAGTATTTGGAGGAGCTCGACCGCAGGCTCGATCCGGACGAGCCGGTCCCCCCCTCCAGCATCCCCGGGATGGCGGACGTGCCGGAATATCGCACGGCCAACTCCAGATCGAGCGACACACATTGAACGTGCCCTCCGGACCTCCCTCGTCGCTCCGGGCCCCCTGCGGACCGGCTTCCGCTGCACCTGCGACCACGCCCTGCTGCTGCCGCCGCCACGAAGCGGGCGGAGTCATCTTTCCCGGAAATCTCAGCCGGAACTCGTCGCGTGGGCGGCCGCGCGGCGGCAACCGGCCAACGTGCCGGTGCAACCGCCTGCCGGCAGCCGTTGCCGCCGGGCAGGGCCGCGGGGTGCAGATCGGGCTGACCGACTCCGGACGAAACGACCGGCCCCGGACGAAACGCGAAAGAGCCTGGTTTTCTCGCAATTTGAGCCACCATCCGACCGAACATAAGAAACATTATCGGACGTTGCGGGCGGGCCGTCTTGGCCCAAAAACTCCCCCGGATGGCTCGGATGATCCACCGCAGGACGTGGTCGTCAGACACCAAACGGGCCCGCAGAAAGACCGCCCTACTGATCGACCGAGAGACGCGGGATGGCCTTCTTCAGGCGCCGGATCCCCTCGGGCGTGACCTTGGCCCCGGAGATCGTCAGACGCCCCAGACTTTTCATCTGCTCCAACTGCTTCAAGCCCTCGTCGGTGATCTCGCTGAGGGACAACAGCAGATGCTTGAGCTGCCCGTGAGCGACCAGATGTTTCAAGCCCTTGTCGGTTACCCGCGTGCCGGAGAGGTCGAGGATGCGGAGGCTCCGGATCCGCGCGATGTGTTCCAGGCCTCGGTCGGAGACCTTCGTGTTGGGCAGGTACAGCGCAAAGAGGGCCGGCAGGTCGCTCAGATGGACCAGTCCGGCGTCGGTCACCGGAGTTCCCCCCAGGACCAGCGTGCTCATGCTCGACAGCCCGCTGAGATGCTGCAATTGCTGGTCTGTGATGCTCGTGTCGGCCAGATTGACCACCGCGATGCGGTACAGGGCGGCCACCTGTCGGAGGCCGTCGTCGTCGACCTCTTGGTCCTGGAAATTGACGCTGGTCACCCGGCGGTCCGGCGGTTCGGCCACGACCAGCACGCCGCGCTGCGAAAGGAACGCCCTGGCCGCTTGTTCCGCCTCGAACAGCCGCTGTTCTGTCCCCTTCGCGGCGGCCTCGGGCGGCCGCGCCTCAGCAGGTCCTTTCGTCGGGCGATCGAACAGATTGCCGGGCAGTTGGTCGCAGCCGAATGCAGCCAACGCCAAGAGTGCAGTTGCCCACAGCAGTTTGCAGGAGGATCTCATCCAGTACACAGTTTCACTCGTTCTTGGCATTTGGGTGGCACTGGCGTTTCGCCAGTGTTTCACCGGGAATACGGACAAAATGCCTGTGCGGGCCTCCGGCACTGGCGAGACGCCAGTGCCACTGTGACCCACAAATCCAATTACAATGAGGTACTAGCGGTCGATGGAAATCCCCTGGATGGCATCTTCCAGGCTTCTCAGTCCCGCGGATGTGACATTCGTGCCGTCGATCGTCAGACGCCCCAGATCCTTCATCTGTTCCAAGTGTTTCAAGCCCTCGTCGGTAATCTCGGTCCGCGCTATCAGAAGCCAACGAATCTGGCCTGCCCCAACCACGTGCTTCAAGCCCTCGTCTGTGATCTCGGTGCCCGAGAGGTTCAGAATTCTCAGATTCGGAATGTGAGCCAGGTGTTTCAGGCCCTTGTCCGACACCTTGGTGTTGGGCAGGTGCAATGCCTCAACGTTGTCCAGTTTGCTGAGGTGCACCATTCCGGCGTCGGTCACCGCCGTTCCTCCCAGAACCAGGCAACTCAATTCCGACAGGCCGCTTACGTGGCGCAATTGCTGGTCGGTGACGTTGGTCTCGGCAAGGTTCAAGTTCGCCAGTCGATAGAGCTTTGATAGCCGGGCGAGACTGGCGTCGTCGACGTCCTTTCCCAGGAAATCGACGTTCGTGACCCGCTTGTCCGGCGGCTCGGAGATCACCAGCGCGCCGGCTTCTTTCAACGCCGCCGCGGCGTCTTGCTCACCCCGAAAATAAAGCTGCTTCTTCCAGAAGGCTTCGCCCTGGGGAGTGAACAAGGCCATCACGACCAGGGTCAACGCGAGAGAAATCACCAGCAGCACCGCCGTCCGCAGGATGCTGAAACGCTTGCCGGTTCGGGGCTCATCCGCCGCTTGAGCGACTTCTTCCTCTGGGGAGATTTGTTCCTGCACGCCTTCGCCGGCGGGCCGTGTTTGGGGAGTGTCGCCCGCGTGAGGGGAAGTTTCCTGGGGTTTGTCCTGGCTCATAATGTCCTTTCTGTCGTTTGCGGTGCTGCCGAAGCCGGGCAGCGCGATCGCGCCGGATCAGTTCGATACCGGATCGAACGGGCTGGGATCGGCCTGGGGTTCGACTTTCGGCTGTTGATCCTCCGCGGTGGAGTTCTGCTGTGGGGTCTGGGCGGTTTCCAAAAACACGCCCATCCGGCGGAACTTCTCGTAGCGCTGCTGGAGCAGTTCCTCGATGGGCCGGCCGGTCAGCTCGCGAAGTTCTGCTCGAAGGTGGAGCTTCAGCTTGCTGGCCATCCGATGGTGGTCTCGATGGGCGCCGCCCAGTGGCTCGCGAATCACCTTGTCGATCACACCCAAGCGAAGCAGGTCCGCCGAGGTCATCTTCAGGGCCCGGGCCGCCTTCTCTTTGTGCGTGTCACTCTTCCAGAGTATGCCGGCGCAGCCCTCCGGACTGATCACCGAGTAATAGGCGTGCTCCAGCATCGAGACCCGGTCGCCCACGCCGATCCCCAACGCCCCGCCCGAGCCCCCCTCACCGATCACCACGCAGATAATCGGAGTGGGCAGCCGCGACATCTCGAACATGGAGTTGGCGATCACCTGGGCCTGGCCACGCTCCTCGGCACCGATCCCGGGATAGGCCCCGGTGGTATCGATCAGGCAGATGACCGGCAGATGAAACTTGGCCGCCAGACGCATCTTGCTGGTCGCCTTGCGATATCCTTCAGGATGGGCGCAGCCGAAGTTACATTCCTGCCGCTCCTTGTACGTTTTGCCTTTCTGGTGCCCGACCACCATCACCTTATACGTGTCCAGCTTGGCCCAGCCGGTGCGAATCGCCCGATCGTCTCCGAAGAACTTGTCGCCGTGCAGTTCCGCGAACTCGTCGAAGACCAGCTCCAGGTAATCGGTGGTCATCGGCCGGTCGGGGTGCCGGGCAACCTCCACGGTCTCCCACGCATTCAACTGGCTGTAGATCTTCTTCTTCAGATCGGTCAACTCGCGACGCAACCGGCGAATCTCGTCGCGGACTTCCGGCTTTTCTTCCACGATGCCGTCGAGCTCTTGCAGACGGGATTCCAACTCGTAGATCGGCCGCTCGAACGAGAGCCGGTGGTCGTTTCCAGCCATAGTCGTCTGCCTGGGGGGAGCTGTTTCGCCTCGCGCCGACAGTCCGGACATTCCAGAGTAGCAGCGCCGATTCGCGCCGACCCCGGAGACCCGGGCGCCGCAGCGCATCGGCGTGGTTGAAGCATCCTATTAGTTCGTCGGTTCCCGCCAACCGCTTTTCTTGCCGCGATTCAGTGTAACAGGCGTCTCCCACCCTGACAACCGTGCTTGCGCCTGGCTGGAATTCCCGGCGGTTCGCCGAAAGTTTTGCCGGGCTACGCGTCCTTAGGCAGTCGCGGTGTGCTCTTGAACACACGGTACCTGCGGAATTCCAGCAGAAAGTCCTTGATCGACTCGGGGCGCGCGGCCGGGTCCTTCGCCAGCGATTGCCGCACCAATTTGGCGAACTCCGGCGTGACGTTCCTGTGGGCAGCCTCCAGCGACGGCGGTGGGGACCTGAGGTGCTTCATCAACAATTCGTCCGCGCTGGCCCCCGTATAGGGGGGCTTTCCGGCTACCAACTCGAAGACCGTGCAGCCGAAGCTGTAGACGTCTGCCCGTTGATCCAGCGCGCCGCCGCGTATCTGCTCGGGTGCCATATAGCTGCGCGTGCCCTGCACCCGTGCCTTCGACCCCAGCAGTCTGGTCAGGCCCCGGCTGCTTCGCTGGGCCAGCGCGAAGTCGATCAACTTCACGTCCCCGTCGTCGGCTACCAGGAAGTTGTCCGGCTTTACGTCCCGGTGCACCCAACCCTGCTCGTTGAAATAGCTCAGTCCCTCGGCCGCCTGCTCGATGATCTTCGGCACCTGACCGGTGATCCGCTCCGTCTTGTGCTGGATCCTGTGCTTCATGTTCGGCGCGGGAAACCACTCCATCGCCAGGTAGGGCGTGCCCCGATCGGAGCCAAGCTCACAGATCCGCACGAGCCGCTCGTGCACGAGTTTCTGGCCGACCGCGTACTCCCAGCGGAGGAAACGCGTGTGCTCGCGGTCCCGAAGGAACTTCTGCAAGAGGGTCTTTACGCCAAAACGCTGTTGCTTCCCATCGTGATACGCCTGCCAGATCTGGCTCGTCTGGCCGGTGTGCACGACGTTCAGCAGTCGATAGGGACCCAGGTAGCCGGGTGCTTCGGATGCCACGGGGACAAGACTCTCTCAATGGAAATTGCCGACAGACCCAATCCGATGGCCACCCTCAGCTTCCGACTCAAACCGCTCCGGAAAGGTGAGATAGGAGCCTGACTCCGGGCTGTCATCCGCCTCAGGCCCAAGGAAAACCGCCCGCCCTCAGGTGCCCATCCCCTCTATCGTCAGGCGGCCAGACCCACGGCTCGGCTATCTAAACAGCGACCCGACAGAAAGCTAGAACCGGTGTGCCACGGCCGTGTCGGCCGTGCCCGGTAGCAGCAGAAAACCTGCACGGCCGACACGGCCGTGGCACACGTCAGTAGCGATTTGAGGCCGTTTCCAGCTTTATGTCGGATCGTTGTATCTAAAGGCTTGTCCAAGAACAAGTCCGCATTATTTAGTTGGCTGATTGCCCCGCCAGGGAGGGCGGGGCTATTCTCCAAAGTGCGAAGGTGTTTCTTGACAACTGCTTAAGGTAGTGTAGCCTCATTCTGCAAACCGGACAACTGCGATTATCACCCTTTCTCACTAAGGCCCGTATCCTTCCCAAAGCCTTCATTTTCCTGGCCCCCAAGATTGTTGCCCAGTAGACATCGGTACAATTCCCTGAGCTGGGCCGTCATTCGCCCGTGACGAAAAACCTCGGTGAAACGCCGCCGGCCATGGGCCCCAAAACGCGCCCGCATGGCCGGGTCGTCCACCAACTCCTGCAGTGCCGCGGCCATTTCTCTGCAACTCCTCGGCGGCAGGAGAAACCCCGTCTCGTGAGGGGTGACTACCTCCCGGGCGCCGTCTATGTCGTAGCTCACCACCGGTTTGCCCGCGATCAGGGCCTGGGGCAAGACCCGCGCGAGCCCCTCGCGGAGGCTGGCATGAACCACAATGTCCATGGCCGAGATCAACTCCGGTATCCGCTGGGGCGGCTCGAGGCCTGTAAACTGAAAGTGATCCTCCAGGCCTGCCGCCGCAATCTCCCGGTCAAGCCGTGATCGCAGCTTCCCGTCACCCACCAGCAGGAACCGCACGTTCGGCTCGTGGCGGACAAGTTGCTCGGCCGCCCGAATCACGTATTCATGTCCCTTGAGGTGGAACAATCTCGCGATCTTGCCGATCACGGTGTGCTGGCTGCCGTAGCCTAGTTCCTTTCGCACCCGATCGCGGTGCCTGGCGGAGTTGAGAAACGGTTCGACTTCCATGCCGCTGTAGATCGTGGTGAACTTTTCCCGTGGTGCCACGCCCGCGCTGACCATCAGGTCGGTCATCGCGTCGGCCACGCTGACCAGGGCGTGGCAGCGGCCGGCGGCCCAACGTTCGCAGCGGCGAAACAACGCCCGCACTGCCCTGCCCTGGTAAGCATGGAACGGCGCCCCGTGCACGGTGTGGACGATTGCCGGGATGCCCAGTTCCCAGGCGGCGGCCCGGCCCAGTATGCCGCCCTTGGCGCTGTGGGTGTGTACCACGTCGGGCCGGAACTCGCGCAGCACTTGCTTGATTCGTAGATAGCTGGCCACGTCGCGCCAAGGGTGAATCGGGCGTCGCAACGGGGAGATCAATTCCACCGGTATCCCCCCTGCCCTGGCCCGCTGGAGCAGACTCCCTTCCGGCCCCAGCGGCGGTCCCGTGATCAACAGCACCTGGTCGCCGTACTGGCGCATCAGGTCCTCGCAGCAGAGCACGGTGTTCTCCTGTGCCCCGCCCAGGATCAGTCGCGTGATTACGTGAGCGATTCGCATACGCCAGTTGCAGGCGGTAAGTCGTCAGTCTTTGTTCGTGCCTGAACTCCCAAGTTGTTCTTGGATGAGTTCTTACGTCAACCGTAATCGACTCGCACCAGGAACAGTCCCTCCGGCGGTGCAGTCGGTCCGGCGGCGGTGCGGTCGGCGGCGGCAAGGACCTTGGCCGGCCAATCCTCTCCCTGCGCGCCGCGGCCTACCTCGACCAGGGTGCCCACGATCGCGCGGACCATGTTGTAGAGAAACCCGTCGGCCTCGACCTCCAGGGTAATCCAGTCGGTGCCCTCCCCCCTGCCCTGCTCCTCTTTTCCACGTCGTACACCGATGTCGAAAACCGTCCGCAGGCTGCTCTCTCGCTCGGCCCCGCTGCTTTGGAAGCTGCGAAAATCGTGCGTGCCCAATAGGGCCCCCGCGGCGCGGTCCATGGCCTCGGCGTCCAGCCGCCCGCGGTTGTAACGCCAGCAATAATTCCGCCGAAAGACGTCGCGGACCGGTGCGTCGTGGATCAGGTAGCGGTAACGTTTTCGCACGGCGTCGCGGATGGGGTGGAAGCCGGCCGTTGCCTCCGCCACCTCCAGCACTGCGATCTCCTCCGGCAGTTGGGCATTCAGCGCCCGCCGCAGCACCTCGGCCGGAAGCTCCGAGTCCGTCTGCAATCCCACGACCTGTCCCAGGGCATGAACCCCGGCGTCCGTCCGTCCGCTGGCCAGCACGCGGACACTCTGGCCGGTGACTTTCTCAATGGCCGCCTCCAGCGTGCCCTGCACGGTCGGGCATCCCGGCTGGACTTGCCAACCGGCGTAGGCGGTACCATCGTAGGCCAAAGTGAGTTTTAAGGTGCGCATCGCAGATGTTCTACTGCCGCGGCAACGGTGTGCGGCGCCCAGCAGGCCCGGCCGCCAAACAGCCGTATCCGGCGGAACTGCTTACTGCCCGCTGGATGTGGCACTGAACTGCCACTGCCGGGCCCGCTCTACCGCGTGCCGTCTGCTGCGTATTCTTTGACCAGCAGTTCCGCGATCTGCACGGCGTTGGTAGCCGCACCTTTGCGGAGGTTGTCGCTCACACACCAGAACGTCAGGCCGTTCTCGGAGGTGAGGTCCTCGCGGATCCGCCCGATGAGCGTCTCGTCGCGCCGGTGGCCGTTGATGGGCATCGGATAAACCTTGTGGTCCACGTCGTCCATCACCTCCAAACCCGGCGTGGCGGCGAACAACTCTCGGGCCTCTTCCACCGTGATCTTCTTCTCGGTCTCCACCAGGATGCTCTCACTGTGGCAGTTTGCCACGGGCACCCGCACACAGGTCGCGCAGACCTGAATCGACTCGTCGGCGAAGATCTTTTGCGTCTCGTAGACCATCTTCATTTCTTCGGAGGTGTAGCCCTTGTGTTTAAGTGAGCCGATCTGGGGGATACAGTTGAAGGCGATCGGGTGCGGAAAACACTCGCAGTCGTACTCCTCGCCCGCCAGTTTCGCCCGGGTCCCGTTCTCCAGATCGCGGGTCCCCGCCAGCCCTGCCCCGCTGGTCGCCTGGTAGGTGCTGACCACCACCCGGCGGATCCGGCCCGCCTCGTGCAGCGGTTTCATGGCCAGGACCATCTGCGTGGTCGAGCAGTTGGGACTGGCGATGATGCCCTGGTGGTCGCGAACCGCCTCGGCGTTGACCTCGGGCACGACCAGCGGCACCTTGGGATCCATCCGCCAATAGCCGCTCTCGTCGATCACCAAGCACCCCCGTCGGACGGCCTCGGGAATGAAGTCTCCAGCGGTCTCGTCCGGCGTGCTGCTGATGGCCAGATCGACTCCCTCGAAGGCATCGCCGTGGAGCTGCTGGATCGTGAACTCCTCGCCACCAAAGGCGAGCTTCTTTCCCGCCGAGCGGTGCGACGCCAGGAACTTGATCTGCTTCAACGGGAACTGCCGCGACTCGAGCAACTCGCGGATGATCGTCCCTACGGCGCCAGTTGCGCCCACCACGGCAATCGAATCGAACACGGCTACGCTCTCCAACCAGTTGCTTTGTTTAGCGACCCGTACGCGGGGCCGCACAAACCTGTATTGTTGCAGGATTTGTCTGCGGTGGCAACTGCTCTGCGCCACCCGGGCCCTAAAATCAACGGACCCCCGCACCGTGCTAATTCGGCGCGGGGGTCGGTTGGGACATCTGCCGTTTTTGGCGGCGTCGGCTATCCGCCGGCGTCGTTGTCAATCGGTCTGCTAGCGAGCGGCCACGGCCTCGCTGGGAGCGGGGTTGAAACCGAAAGTCACCACCCTGTGATCTCCGGCCGTCAGCTTCACCGTGCGGACGTCCTCGACCGGCTGCCCGTCCCGAGTTACCGTGGCACGAATCTCGTACTTGTAGCTGTGGCCCGGCTTCAGTCCGAACGAGGCGTACTGCCGGCGGCTGCCCTCGCTGGTGGTGGTCAGCCCGTTGACCTCGATCTTGGCGTCGTAGGGGACATAGATCGTCAGCAGGCCGCTGTTACCACGCGTGTTGAACGTGCTGGGGGCCGTATCGCCAGGAGGCCCGGCGGCGGGGCCCGTTTCGTCGGACGGCACGATCGACGGGGCCGCCGGTTCTTCGCCGAGTACCGGTTTTTGCGCCTCGGTGGGCGCCGGTTGCGAGGGAGCACTCGGCGCCGCCGTCGCTCCCACAGTGCAGCAGGTGTCCCAGCAATAGCTCGATCCGTAACTGTAGCCGCTGTAGTACCAGCGGTACGGGCCAAACAGCAGCCGCCGGATCGGGCCCGGCCGGTATCCAAGGTACCACCCGCCACAACCCGAGTAGCACGAGCCGCATCCCACGGTGCAGGCAGGTGTGTAGCAGGCGGTGTAGCCGTAGGAGACCGGATAGGACCATCCGCATCTCCAGCAGGCATCCGCCTGCGAAACACCCATTGTCAGCGCAGCCGCTACGATCCCACCAATCAGCAGATATTTCCATTTAGGTCCAGTCATCAACTCGTACTCCTTTGAAACAGAGCAAATCGATTTCCCAAATTGCCCGCTTGTAGCATACCAACCATAGCATGAAAAGCAAGCAGACTGGGCCGACGTGGCGGATATTGGAGCCTGCGAAAGACAGCGTGTTTGGCCACTATCCTTACAACCGATACTACCCGCCGGTCGGCCCGCGGCGAGGACCTCTGCGGATGCCCGGCCATTGGTAAGTATTCGCCCAACCCGTCTTTTGGGTGGGCGCGCGGAATGAGTGATCAGAAGTGGGTGAGGGGCTTCGGCGGGGAACGGGGAGCAGTTGGCGCTATGACGAGTCGTTGATCGACAC
>SDBV01013667.1_pt1 | contig 10298 bp, 9 predicted proteins | sample 2277081 | NCBI WGS metagenome assembly SDBV01 (sample SAMN10402039, study PRJNA504765) | marine sediment metagenome | isolation source: marine sediment core GS10_PC15, 223 cmbsf | place: Arctic Ocean: Southern Knipovich Ridge | collected 2010 | reverse complement strand
GCCAGTTGGTGAAGTCCGGCCAGTCGGGTGGGTCGTCCTTACCCGCGGCCGAGTAGGAAATGACGTCCAGGATGTAGGCAGGGAACAGGAGACCGATCACCCCCGCCGACATCCCTACCAGCATGCCTATGGGGAAAGGCATGAACCTGGAGACCCAATTGAAAGCAGCAAGCAGACACATTAATGCGGCCCCGCACAGGATGATGTACTTCCCTCGTTCTACAACAGGGTAGACAAAAGCGCTTGGGAGGCGGGCGTAGAAGGATCCGGTTTTTGACATCTCCTTCAAGAGCAACGGATCAGTTTTTTGCGGAGTCATACTCATCGGTCCCCGAGGTTTCTGCCTGGCGCTCCCCGCTAGGGGATTTTACCTAAGTTTTGCGCGGTGGGTCTCCTGACCCGCCACGCAAAAACCTTAAAAGACTTTTGCAAAAACTGCTAAGCGAATTATGATAGCCGAAACTCTTTATCCGGCCAAGGGGATCCTTTCTACAACGTGAATCGGAAGTTTTCGATCACCGCGCCGGGGAGGCGGACGCTTTGGGCGGAGCGGGCCTGGTACGTCCCGGGGTCAGGGATCAGGTCGCGCTGGCGGGTCAGGCCGACCAAATTTTCGCCGAGGGCGCGGAAGATGGTTTCGTCGAACCGCATGACGTTCAGGGGGGCGACGATTTTCCCGCCCTCGACCCAGAACGTGGCGAAGCGCGTCATACCGGTCATGCGCCCGGCGGGGCGGTCGGAGAAGTTCAGATACCAGAGTTGGTTTGCGTAGACGCCCGTATCGAGCGTGCTCAGAAGGTCGTCCGTTTCGATTTTCCCGGCGGCCATGTCCAGCGAACTGGGCGCCTCGGCCCCGCTATTCGGCGTCTGGTCGAATTCCTTGGCCGAGCGCGGCGAGACGAGGCAGTGGCGATATTGACCGCCCTCGATCAGCGAGACGGCGTCCGGTTTGCCATAGCCGGCCGTGGTGAAGTTGGGGGCCAGGCCGTCGGCCGTGTTCTCCCGCAGCGTCACCGAGGGCGCCAGGGTGGCGCCGGCTTCGATCATCTGCAGCAAGCAAGTGTCCTTGCTGCGATGCTGTTTGAGCGAAAAGCCCCCCCAGCATAGCATGCCCAGAATTTCGTTCAGCGCCGCCGGCGCGAGGTACACGCGGACTTCGCCGGGTTCAATCGCCTTGGGCGGACGGGCGAGAATCTCCAATTGTTCGACCCCCTGGGCGGTCTTGCGTGCGAACTCCTCGTCGCGCCATTCGAATCCGGCGTAGGACGTTTTGACGGCCTTGTCGGCGTGGTCGTAGAAGCACCAATCGAGGTTAAAACTGTGGGTAACGAACCAGTTTCGTTGGCCGAGGGAGTTGACGAACCCGCGAAAGATCGCCCCCTGCGCGAAGATTCCTACCAGGTCGCGCCCCTGTCCCGCGGCGAGAATCGCGTCCATGGCGGCCTCGGGCGCCCCCAGACGATTCTCGCCAATCTGTTCGCTGTCGGCGGGGTCGGTGTTGTAGAGAAGGTAAGGGTCTTCGGGGCAGTGCGGCAGCTGCTCGCGCAGGGATTGCAACGCCACCTCCGCCCGCCGCCGATCCTGGGAAGCCTCGCTGCAGAGCGTAATCGTTTCCGATGCGTGCCGGGGCCCGACGATCAACTCCAGCGAGAAGTACGTCTGCGTCACCGCGCCCGCCTGCCGAACCGCACTGCGATTGAAACGGGCAAAATCACTCTGCTCGCCGCTGACGTTCAGCAGCAGGACTTCCTCGCCCGTGCAAAGGCCGGTTAATTCATCCGCCAGTTGGTAGAAATACTCTTGCATCATATCCTCTCTTCGCTCTCCGCGTTCTCTGCGGTGAGGGAGTTACTACGCGCCGCCGAAGACTTCGACGTCGGTGAATCGACAGGCCGGGCTGGCGTGTCCTACGCGGATCGCCTGGTTCGGTTCGCCCTTACCGCAGTGCGGCGTCCCGAACACGCCGACGGTCTCGGCGTTTCCGACCTGTTTCAGGTTCCGCCAGAACGTCGCCGAGATACCGCGATAGTTGGGGTTCTTGACGAGTTTCGTCAGCTTTCCGTCCTCGATCATTTGGCCCCATTCGCAGCCGAACTGGAACTTGTTGCGGCTGTCGTCGATGGACCAGGACCGGTTGGTCTTCATGTACACCCCGCGTTCGATGGAGGCGATCATCTCGTCCAGGGGACTGTCGCCGGGCTCGACGTTGAGATTCGCCATGCGATCGATCGGCGGGCGGTTCCAACTGCTCGCGCGGCAGTTGGCGACGCCTTTCAGGCCGCTGCGTGCCTGGCTGATCGCGCCGCCCAGCCCGCGAACGAGAACCCCGTCCTTGATGATATATTCCTTCTTGGCGGGAAGACCTTCGTCGTCGTAGCCATAGCTGGCGAACTGGTCCGGACGCGTCGGGTCGAACGTCACGTTCAGAAGCTCCGACCCGTAGCGATACGCCCCGAACATGTCGGGGGAGACGAAACTCGTGCCCGCGTAGTTGCGTTCATCGCCGAGGATGCGGTCCAACTCCAGCGGATGCCCGATCGATTCGTGAATTTGGAGCATCATCTGGTCGCTGGCAAGCAGCACGTCGCAGGTTTCGGAGGGACAGTTCTCGGCCGAAAGCATCGCCAGGGCTTCTTCGGCGATTCGCCGCGAAGACGTGTGAAACCCGACCGCATCGAGCACCTCCGCCCCGCCCTGTCGACAGCACCCGCGAAGACTGCCCAGCGAGCGCGTCTGCGTTTCGGCGCCCTGGTTGGCCGTCGCGCTCAGCGTGGGCGCGATATATTGCAACCGCTGCACGAGGCGCCCCCCCGTGGAGGTCAGCAGGAGCATATCGACATCCGTGCCCCAGACGCTCGCCTCCCAGTCCACGATCCGCTCGTCGATCCGCAAGGCTGCACACGCCGACCGCAGCCGGTCGAACTTCTCGTTAAGGGCCATGCTCGCCCAAGGCTTTTCTACAGGGCCCGCATACTCGCCGCACGAGGCGGGCATGTCGATTTTGCTGAAATCGGTCACGGACCGCCCAGCCGTGCTCTCGGCGAATTGCCTCGCCCGTTTGGCGGCGGTTTGCAGTCCGCCGACGGTCAGGTCGCACGTGGCGGTATAACCGAGCCCGCCGTTGTGCATCACGGTGATCATCACGCCGGCATCTTCGCTGCGTTGGACGGGTTCGGGGACGTCCTGGCGAACGGAAACCATCTCGTCCCGTTCGCAGACATAGCGCAGGGAACAAAAGTCCGGCGCCCCCGCCGCGGAAAGAATATCCTGAAATTGCTTTTCCAAAGAACCAACCAACTCAAAGGCATCCGACATCTACACTCTCCTTTGCGGGCGGAGCATTGTAGCCTGTTCGTTCCGAATGTACAAATCAATCAGGGGATTCATCCGACACAACGAGGCGCGAGGGATTATGTCTACCGGACGGATCAGAACGCGTCGGGAATATATCGGATGTCGGGCTTCTCTCCGGGTCGGAGGACAATCGATACGACGTCGAATCGTACAGCCATTTCGCCGGTATCGTTCGTGGAGAGGTAATACTGAGCTATTCGCCGCAGGCGGCGCTGTTTTTCGGCGGTGACGGCGGATTCGGGAGCGACGTATCGGTCGGAGGAGCGAGTCTTTACCTCCACCACGGCGATGGTGTCTGCGCCTTTATCCAGTGCGATGAGGTCGGCTTCTCCGGCGGGGCAGCGATAGTTGGCGGCCAGAATTTTCAGCCCGGTTTGCTTCAGGTACCTTCGCGCGAGCTTCTCGCCGCGTGGCCCGGGACCCATTTTGCGGGGGGTGACTGGGGGGGAATCGTCGTTCTTGTTCCCTTCACGTCGGAAGGGCCACACCGGTTACGCCTCATCCTCGCCGGTGTTCGCCGAGGCGGTCTCTTCGAGGGGTTCGTCCTCGTTCCGGGTCTCGGGGGCGGTCTTCTGGGCCTTGGACGGCGGACGGACCTCCTTCAGGCGGGTGGACTTCCCTACCCGGTCCCGCAGATAGTGCAGCTTGGCCCGGCGGACCTTCCCGCTGCGGACTACCTCGATATCGGCGACCTTCGGGCTGTGCAGCGGGAAGATACGCTCGACGCCTTCGTTGTTCACGATTCGTCGAACGGTAAAAGTCTCGCTGATGCCCCCGCCTCGCCGGGCGATCACCGTCCCGACGAATATCTGGACGCGCTCTTTTTCTCCCTCGACAATTCGCACGTGCACCTTGACGGTGTCGCCGATCTTGAAGTCCGGGAGATCCTTTTTCATACTGCTTTCGGCAGCCTTGTGTAACAGTTCCTCAGACACGGAATTTCTCCTGCAACTACTGGCGTTTTTTTGTTTTCTTCTGTTTTTCCGGAGAGTCCCGCCACAAGTCGGGACGGCGCTGCTTCGTTCGCTGTCGGGCCTGTTCAACTCGCCAAGCAGCAATCTTGGCGTGATCGCCGTTCAGCAGAACATCCGGGACACACAAACCGCGAAACTCCCGCGGCCGAGTGTATTGCGGATACTCCAACATTCCCTGCTGGGACTGCTGAAAAGACTCTTCCGTCGTCGATTCGTCCTTGCCCAGCGCTCCGGGCAGCAGGCGGACTATCGCGTCCACCAGCGCCATGGCGGGAATCTCACCGCCCGAAAGGACAAAATCGCCCAGGGACACTTCCATGTCCGCCAGGTTTGTTCGAATCCGCTCGTCGAACCCTTCGTAACGCCCTGCGATCAAAATCAGGCGCTGTTCGTTCTTCAGTTCGTCGGCCAATCCCTGGTTCAGTGTCCGTCCCTGCGGCGTCAGGAGGATAACCTTCCCGGGCGGGGCCACCTTCCCTTCCGGGCCTACCTGGGCTCGGAGGTGCTCAACGGCGTCGAAGATCGGGGGGCACATAAGCACCATCCCGTGCCCGCCGCCAAACGGGGCGTCATCCACCGAACCATACTTATCCGCAGCGAAATCGCGGATGTTCGTCAGGTGGATTTCCACCAGGCCTTTTCGCCGTGCCCGCCCTACGATGCTCGTGTCCATAAACGGTGCGAACATCTCGCAGAACAAAGTCAGAATGTCAACGCGAAGGGCCATTTCACGGGGTCGGTCTGAAGCGGGGTTTTTTAGTAGTCTAGGACGCCACCGAGATGCCCAGCTTCTTCTTGAGTAGATCACGCACCGTATCCGACGGCTGGGCGCCGACGCTCAGCCAATATTCGATTCGCTCTCGTTTCAGCGAAACTTCCTCGTCGGGGTTCTTGGCGCTCGGGTCGTACCATCCCAATTCCTCGATCACCCGTCCGTCTCGCGGGCTGCGCGAATCCATCGCGCTCAGCCGAAAGAAGCTCCGGTGAGTTCGGCCCATTCGTTTTAGTCTCAAACGTACAGCCACGTATTCATCTCCACTGCACCCCTCACGCCGATTCGGCGGGAGGACATGCGATATACCTACTTGCGTGCACAAATACCAAAGAACACACCATTCTAACAGCCCCCAACGCTGCTGCAACCCTTTTTTGTACCTTAAATTGCGTAAAGATTGCACAGAAAGACAAGCCCTCACCGCCATATTCCTGCGTATTTCGCCGGTCCGGTGCATATTTCCCCCGCCTTCCCGGCGAAAAAATATCAAAAGATTCTTGCGACATATCGACGCCCGCATTTTTGCGTGGTGGGTCTCCTGACCCACCACGTCTGGTGGCCGGTTCGACGTACCGACGCCAGCGGACCCTTTCAAAGCCATCTTGGTTTGTCCAATGCCTTCCAAAACGCCGATAGGGTGAAAAGACGTGGACGGATAATCCGGAAATTACAAGGATGTGATTTATGATTTATGCGGCGATGGGGATGTGGGTGTTCCTGATCCTTCTGACCGGGATGGGCGTATATCGGGTGTGGACGAAGCACCTCGGCGGGGCGGTGGCGGACTGGTTGCTGTTCCCGGCGACGGTGATGTCTGAACTGGCGTATTCGGCGGGTAGGCTGATGACGGGCAGACCGGCGTATGGGGGCATCATCAGCCCGCAAAACCCATCCAACGACGCCTGCCGAACCGCCATCAGCGGGAAGGGAGGGTTCCTGGTAGCGATGCTGTCGTCATTTCTGGTGCTGGTGGTCTGCGGCGCGGCGCTGGGACTGCTGGGCAAATGGATGGGCGAGGGGACGATCCGGGCGTTCGTATCATCCGGCGGGGTTTTCGAGTCGGACTTTCTGCCCAAGGAATTTCCAACCGATTGGGACGCCTTCTGGGGGACAGTAATGTATCAAGTCGAACTGTTGCGGCGTTTCTGCGAAGGATGGGTCCGTCTGGATTGGGGCAATTGGCCCGTTCCGGTTTTCGTGTATCTTTCGATCTGCCTGTCCGTTCGCCTGGGGCCTGTCCGCCACGATTGGCGGGCCACGCTGGTGGTGGCCGCCGTGCTTCTGGCGTTGTTGGGGGCAACCGCGGCGGTAATCAAACCGCTGCGAGACGTCGTGAACGGAGAGCTTTGGTGGCTGCTGACTTACACGTGGGGGCTTCTGCTGTTCCTGCTGGTTGTGACATTGATTGTGCTGGGAATAGTTTACCTGGTGCGAGCAGTGATAGGAAAGGGCAAGACCGCGGCCTGAGAGACCTTTTAGAATTCATCCCCAACCCCCATTTTTAGCGCGGTCCTATTTTTCGCGCAGTTCTATTTTTCGCGCGGTGGGTCTCCTGACCTACCGCGCGAATACAAGGTTTTGGGATGGTCGGGTGCCGCGGGGACGGTGTTTGTAGCCGCGTCTTTCTACCTTCCCTCATAAACAACGGTCTGGGACTCACAAAGAACACGGCTTGACAAGCAAGCCGTGCCACCCGCCCGTCGAAACCCTGTTAAAAAAACCATGCCTCCCCCTCGCCCGATCCATACAATGACTTGGGTGACTAACAATTGAGACGCCGTATTCAAATTTCAACTTTTTGCCCTGTTTGCAGGGCAAAAAGCACTACCGTACCGTGTCCTTTTAATCGTTATAATGCCATAATATGCCTCGTCCCTTCAACATCATGGCCAAACCCGTCTGCGGGGAGTGCAACCTTAACTGCACGTACTGCTACTACACGTCCAAGGCGCGGGACCTGTACGGCGGGGTTGAACATCCGCGCATGAGCGACGAGGTGCTGGAAAACTATACGCGCCAGTATATCGACGCCAGCCCGGAGATGTGCACCTTTGGATGGCAGGGGGGTGAACCGCTGCTGGCCGGTAAGGAATTTTTCAAGCAGGCCGTGGAACGCCAGAAGCATTACGCCCGCCCGTCTCAGACCATCGAAAACGCCATGCAGACGAACGGTGTGCTGCTGGACGATGAGTGGTGCGAGTTTTTCGCGGGGGAGAAGTTCCTGGTGGGTATCAGCCTGGACGGCCCGCCGCAATGGCACGACCGCTTTCGCAGGGACCGCGCGGGTCGCCCCACCTTCCACCGTGCCTGGGCGGGTTTGGAGCGGCTGGCGAAGCGCGGCGTCGAGTTCAACGTGCTGGTAACGCTTAACCGCGCCAACGCCCCCCACGCCGGAGACATCTACCGCTACTTCGTCAATCGCGGCGTCCGGTACGTGCAGTTTATTCCGATTCTGGAGCGCGACGACGCCGGGCAGCTCGCCGACTATTCCTGCACGCCGGAACAACTCGGCCACTTCCTGCTGGAAGTATTTGAGCTGTGGGCCGCGCGGGATGTGGGTAAGGTCTCCGAACGTTTTATCGATAACGTGATTCATACGCTGATCTACGCCCAGCCTGCGATGTGTACCTACGCCGACCTTTGCGCCAATTCCCACGTCCTGGAGTTCAACGGCGACCTTTACGCCTGCGACCACTTCGTGTATCCGCGTTGGAGGGTTGGCAATATCGCGGAGACGCCGCTTGTGGAGTTGCTCGACGGCGAGTTGCTGGGCGAATTCGCCAGGTTAAAGTCCGACCTCCCGGCCGCCTGTTGCGACTGCGAGTATCTGGAGTTTTGCCACGGCGGATGCCCGAAACATCACATCCCGCTCTACGGTGGGGCCGATCGTGTGAATTACTTTTGCGAGGGATACAAACGCTTCTTCGCCGCCGCCTTACCGGAGCTGCGACGAATGGCAGAGTATTTCAAGCGACACCAGACGCCCCCCCCGAAAAAAGTTTCCCATGACTCACAAAGAACACGGCTTGACAAGCAAGCCGTGCCACCCAACGCACCGGAAGGAAAACCCAAACGCAACGACCCCTGCCCCTGCGGTTCGACCCGAAAATTCAAAAACTGCTGCGGAAGGTGATTGTGGGAGCAGAGCCCGTAGGGCGTGCAACTTGCTTGCACGCCGAGATGAAAAATGGGATTCCGCGTGCAACGAGTTGCACGCCCTACAAGCTATAAAAATGCAACGACGATTCCACTCTTGCTAGCCGCGAGCGCCTAAGCGAGCGGTTTCTTTCAGGAACCAGGAATCAGGAGACAGAAGTTGGAATGTAGGTTACGTTCTCGGGTGACGCGGCTACAAACACCGTAACCGCGGCACCCGGCTATGAGATAAGGTTTTAGCTTGACAAACATGAGGCCCGTCTTGTAAATAGGCGGGGAAAACACTGTCTATTTTATGTTCGACGCCAAAGGAGAAAAAATGCAGACTAAAGTCATTACGTTAGTGACGTTCGTTTCTATTACTCTTGCAACAACCTTATCTGCTGATAGCTGGGGACCCCCGGAGCAAAAGGAATTCTTTTCGCCCAAGCAGAAACACATGCTCAAGGTAACCCCTCACAAGGATTGGCCAAATAAGCCCGGACATTGTCAGGCAATCCTGTACAAGATAAATGGAGAGCGAAAAACGGAAATATGGTCTCGGCACCTGATTAATAACAAAGCACCTATGCGTGTATTTGTGGCCGATTCCGGAAAGTATGTAGTCACGATGGACGAACATGGTAGCGTGGGAGACATCCCCGTTGTTATTTACGGTTTAAGTGGAGAGCTTATAAGGGTACATAGCACCGATTCGCTTGGCCTAAAGGACGATATTAAGCACATCAAGCAGACCGTCTCAAGTTACTGGTGGAATGAGGACTCAATCAGCTTTTTTAGTCCTGATGAGGAAGTCTTTTTCATTCGCCTTCATTGGGGAAAACTGATCTTCCTTGAACTTAGCCATGGTGATCTGATGGATGAGGAATGGCATGACCTACACAAAGGATGGTTTATGCCAGAGAAGAAATGGAAGGCCTTGCACGAATATGTGCCAGCACAGATCAAAAAGCAAGTATTACAGCTTCTTCACTCCAACAAGGCGCAAGATCGCAAGACCGGAGCACTTGTCTGTCAGCAAGAGAAGATTGAATCGGCATGTCCTCGACTTAAGAAACTCCTGAAAGACAAGGAGTATTTCATCACAAATTTTCCGAAAGAAGGAACTCGGGTTTATTTCGTGCGAAAGGCAGCAAAGCAAGCACTCGAGGCCCTTGGCCAAAAGGTTGATGGTGTTGTGATCGAAGAACCAGACAAGAGGTAAACATCGAACAAATGGCGGGTGGCATGGTCAGCGGGGAAGCCGATGGCCATGAACGGGTCGACAATTGAGAAATACAGAATCATGGCCGCCTTACCGGAGCTGCGACGAATGGCAGAGTATTTCAAGCGACACCAGACGCCACCCCCGAAGAAAGTTGCCCGGGACTCGCAAGAAACACGGCTTGACAAGCAAGCCGTGCCACCCGCCGCACCGGGAGGAAAACCCAAACGCAACGACCCCTGCCCCTGCGGATCGTCCCGGAAGTTCAAAAACTGCTGCGGGAAGTGATTGTGGAAGCAGACCCTGTAGCGTGGGTGCTTTGCACCCACGCGTTTTCTCAAAAAGTGAAAATCCAATCGACCCCGCGTGCGTGCAGAGCACGCACCCTACATGCTTAATTATGCGATCTGCAATCCATGCACGCTAACAGATGTTGTACAGATTTTGCAAATATCGCTGTAAAATGAGGTTTTAGCTTGATAAACATGAGGTCTGCCCTGTAAATAGGCGGGGAAAACACCGTCTATTATATGTTCGGCAATGGCGATCAACAACTTCAGGTCTACGGTGACATTTGCAATGAAAGCAAAAGGGGCCATAGATGAAACGATTATCGCAAATACAATTTTGTGTAGGGATTATATGCATACCGCTTTCGTGGTTGATGTGGTATCGGGGACCGCAAATCGACATCGGACGACCAGTAACAAGCCAGATTACTGATGCCCATCTAATGACGACCCTAAAGGAAGGTCCTCGGCGAACGTGCCGTATGCTTGTCGCTAGTTGCCCATTAGCCCGTTTCACATCCAGCGGTATCCTCCAAACTCAACGC
>SDBV01013665.1_pt1 | contig 10299 bp, 4 predicted proteins | sample 2277081 | NCBI WGS metagenome assembly SDBV01 (sample SAMN10402039, study PRJNA504765) | marine sediment metagenome | isolation source: marine sediment core GS10_PC15, 223 cmbsf | place: Arctic Ocean: Southern Knipovich Ridge | collected 2010 | reverse complement strand
GAATCTTGCTAAGACTTCCACCTACGAAGATCTCCCGGGACGTGGCTGTTATCCTTTCAGAGCGCGCTCCCCCCAATCACCCCGTCGAGCCGATGGGCCATAAGTATCACGTTTGGCAATCCACCGTGGCAGGCTTCCACCTCTTTGGAAGCTTGGCCGCTCGAGATTAGTGTAACGAGGCCGAAACGGGTTCGCTTGTGCTAGGGCTCGCTCTTTCGTCGTCCTGAAGGATCTCCCCATTCGCCATTACTGACCGCAAAGTTTCATAGCGATTAGTCACCATCACACGCCTAAGCGCAACTACATGCTTTGTGCCTGAGGATGGGAACTCGGACCTTTAACCGATTTGGGTTACACCTATGTCAATAATGATCAAGTAGTCGATTCACGTAGACTACAACCAATATCGAATTATGAAATGCTTCCAAATCAAAAATTGGCAGGTTTAGTAGTCGCATCGACTGTTAACCATTGTCAGTTTCCCAAAGGATTGAAAATGGTAAGCTGTTTTCTTGGTTTTACCCTGATGACCACTGGCATTGCGCTTTTTATAGCAGGATTACTTCCTATTGCCATATCTGTTACATTTATAGTGCTTGGTCTTCTTGGTTTTTTAGCTTCTTTTGTGAAAAGCACTTTTATCCCAATCGCCTATAATCTTCAAGGAGTTGCAGATGAGAATTTTCTCATGGAGATGGCCTTAAGTCCGGAAAGAAAAAAATGACTCTTGCTTGCATCGTCTACTCTGCAGCCTGCCTTCATTCTAGGATCAGAGATCTCGTGAAGAGCCTCAAACAAAGACAGGGCCTCTGAATTAAATATTTCATTTGTGCTTGATGTCGAATGTGTCATTAGATTTACCACCTCTCATAGTGAATGTTAAAAATGACAACTTTACGACTTCTCTAAATCTAATGCACTACTTTGCAGGTATCCTGCCCTGCCGCGCAGGTTCAATGCCACGAAATTTCTTAAGATTTAATAGGTCAAAGTAAGCCCTACGTAAGGTCCATGTAGGTTTGCGTGACTGTACAACTCTACTGAGTTACCTGGAAGATCAAAGTCGGAGACATCAGGATCAAAGTTATTGAACCAAGCAGAAGAATTTACAAGAGGATGAATATAAGACATAAATTCATATCCCCCCTCTAAACTTATGGTGAGGCAAGAAAATGTCCAATCGTAGTTCAATCCAACTCTCGTTTGGAAATAAGGGACAACTCTCCATGTATCGGTGCTTTTGGAGTCAACGGTGAGTCCGGAGTTGAGATCGCCGATTACATTTCTGGTTTCACATTCTCCAACAAGTAGGGCTCCTTGTGCTCTTCCAACGACCGCAAGACAATTCCAGAAGTTATAGTAGAGATCGACACCGATTTGAGGACCAATTCCCCAATAGCGACTATCTGTTTTGACAAAGTGAATATTTTTAGACTCTTTTAAATAGAAGGCATCATTTTTTGTGTCTAGACTTACATAGTGTAGCCCTCCTTCAATTACCAGGTCGAAACAGCAGGAGTTGAATACGCGAAATCCTACAACTCCTTCCACTCGATCGAAATCAAGGTCCAATCTAGATTTTGCCAAACCTTCGTAAGAGCCTATTGTGAAAAGAGGGTATCCCTTTGTCGGATGAAGAAATTCTCCTGAAACTGTTTTGGTATCATCTGTTTCTAAATGGGTCCAGGCAACCCGAAGATCGGTAAAGCAGTTTGAAAAAGCGTACATCCCTTCAATTCGAAACCCGGATTCATAATCCATGTCATGTCTCTCTCTTGGACCAATTTGTTGAAAGCGATTGCTATCTGAGTTTTTGATTACAAAGGAGGTGTTATCAACGACTGGTTGGAGATAGACCCATTCTCCCGTAACAGAAAAAGAGCATGGAGGGGGGCGGTTTGTTCCCATAAGAAGGGAGGGAGAAGTGAGAAGAAGAAAAAGAGCTAACCAAGAAAATTTTGTTTTTTTGCCATTTGATACCTCGCAGTGTTTTTTCTTCAGAGTCTTGGATTTTTTAGAGTCTTGGATCAGAACATTCTTGTCAATACGTGATTCTCCAGTGATTCTCCAGAACGCAAACTCAGAAAAACATGTTTATTTCTCTTGTTGATAGTCAATCACTTAAACAATCACTGAAATCAATAATTTTATAAAAATAATCAGATTCAACCACAGAACTACTTACACCATTAACATGAATTAGTATAGGTATACAGGTGAAATTTTTCGTTTTTACTACTCTTTTTATTTTTTCTTGGACTTCTTGAATGACCGATGTTGTAAGTTCATTTTTCGAAAACTTTATTTCACAGACGAACAAGGAATTTAGCCTTGTTTGTATTAGATAATCTATCTGACACCCAGGAACACGTTTAGTTTTTTTCTGAAAGTATGGATTGTCATAAACAATTTGCTCAGGAGACAATATATGTAATTTCTCTTGAATTATTTTTCGATTCTTAAGGACCAATGATTCAAATTGAAAGCCTATCATACCATTCCAACCAGGCAATGATGATATTTGGATATCTCGATATTGACCTTTTTGAATTTGGTTTATCTTGGGATGAATGTATTTATAGTAAAATCTCAAATAGTTATCTGAAAGTCTATATAGAGAAATTGCTTTGTCTTTCCCGGTTTTAAAATCCCAAGAGAAATCGCGGCTAATATAACCTGCTTCAATTAGTTCTTCTAAATAATCACTAAATATACCACTACTTGTGTACTGAACACCTTCAACTAATTCTGAATATTCACTCGGTTGATTTGCTAAATATCTGGTGATTTTTTCATAAATGCCACTACGTTTACCAAAAAGGTCATGAAAAATATACTTATGTTCATCTACAAGAATACCATCAGGATCAAAACATAATGACCTTATGTTATCATTTGCTGAATGTTTTGGATTAACCAACTCAATATACCATGGTATTCCTCCTGTTAAAGACAGTATTAAAAACTTTTCATAATTTGATCGTGTGAATCCTATTGTTTCTAATAGTTCATTACATCGATTCAGTGGCAATTCTTCTAAGGTAATTTTTCTTGATATCCGAGCAAAGAACCCCGTACTACTCAAGATATTCTTTTCAATCCACGCAGATATAGATCCACACAAAATTAAAATTAATTTGTTGTTTCTCTTGTAAAATAGCTCCCACGCATTCTTAAGTTTACTTAGAAATGTAGGATCACCTTGCGCCATCCATGTTATTTCGTCCAATAAGATGATGCACCGTCCAGACTTAGTTTTTTCAGCCAAAAGTGTGAATAATTTACTCCAGTCATCAGTCTTAATTTCAGGCAATCCAGTTTGTTTACTTAGATGATAAGCAAATTCGTCTCGTTGAGATTGGGCTGTTATTCCTTTATCGGGCGCTAATCCAGAAAATCGGAAAAACTTTTTTCCCTTTGAAAATTCTTCAATCAACCTGGTTTTACCAATACGCCTTCTTCCCTTGATGACGACTAGACTGGCCATTTTTTTCTGTAATAAGTCGTTTAGCGCCTCTAATTCTGATTTTCGCCCTATAAATTTAATGTGATCCATTTTCTTCTTACGCAAGAATGGTTTTTTCCTATATCACGTATATTAGCATTCCCCCAATAAAATACGCAAGAATAGAAAAAACCTATTCCGCGTATTTTCATAAGAAATTTATCTATAGACACTTAAACATTTTCTAAGGACCAAAAATGTGAAAAAAAACTCCTCCCATGTGTGCATCTATCTTATCAAACCAATCTATGAATGAAAACATGTGAGACACAAATACACTCGATGTTTCATAAAATTGTGCAACTACATTTCTTGAGGTTATCTATATTCTTTTTCACTTTTTGAGTACTTGGATGATCTTTACCGTAAACCTTTTGAAAAATCCTGTGAGACTGTTGTAAACATTCAAGAGCTTTTGTGAAATCACCCCTATCACGCCATACCTCTCCTAAATTGTTGAGAGAAGTGGCGATATCGAGATGAGGAGTTTCGCCATGAAGTTGCTTTCGCATAGAAAGCGCTTCCTCATGGAATTGGAGAGCTTTTGTGAGATCTCCCTTGTCATGCCATACCTCTCCCAAATTGTTGAGAGAATTGGCCGTATGGGGATGAGGAGTTTCGCCATGAAGTTGCTTTCGCATAGAAAGTGCTTCCTCATGGAATTGGAGAGCTTTTGTAAAATCACCCTTTTCATGCCATACCGCTCCTAAATTGTTGAGAGAAGAGGCCGTATGGGAATTAGGCGTTTCGCCATGAAGTTGCTTTCGCATAGCAAGTGCTTCCTCATGGAATTGGAGAGATTCTGTGAGATCTCCCTTGTAACGCCATACCGCTCCTAAATTGTTGAGAGAAGTGGCTGTATGAGGATGAGGCGTTTCGCCATGAAGTTGCTTTTGCATAGCAAGTGTTTCCTTATGGAATTGGAGAGCTTTTGTGAAATCACCCTTGTCATACCATACCAATCCTAAATTGTTGAGAGAGCAAGCTGTGTCGAGATGAGGAGTTTCGCTATGAAGTTGCTTTTGCATAGCAAGTGCTTCCTTATGGAATTGGAGAGCTTTTGTGAAATCACCCTTGTCACGCCATACCTCTCCTAAATTGTTGAGAGAATTGGCCGTATGGGGATTAGGCGTTTCGCCATGAAGTTGCTTTTTCATAGCAAGCGCTTTCTCATGGAATTGGAGAGCTTTTGTGAAATTACCCTTTTCATGCCATACCAATCCTAAATTGTTGAGAGAAGAGGCGATATCGGGATGAGGCGCTGTCTGGTATTTTGTTTGAGCCAGTTGAAGAGCTATTTGATTGAACCTTTCTGCATAGTCAAGGTCTTGCGAAACATTGGAAATATATCCTGAGTCCCTGATTAAAGAAAAGTGGGTGTCATAATCAATTGGATCCAATAACTTTTCATTAATCAGCCAATACATATGAAGAGCTGCCTGTCTACCAAACTTCCAAGTAGTGTGATCGTTCTGTTCGAATCGATCTAGGTGTTTCTTCACAAGTAAAAGAGCTTCTTGCTGCATCCTAGAAGAGGTTTTATTAGTTTCTGTTTTAGATTTTTTCGCTTCAGCGGAAACTTCTGAGGTTTTATTACGAATTACCTTTTGCAAAAGGGAGTGCATCGTATATTCATGGTTTTCTGTTTTCCTAAAGACTGCGTATGAGGTAAGAATTTGCTGAATCTCTACCGCTTGGCCTCGGGATTCCCCTTTTTCCTCTAGCCACTCCCCTATCCAAGATGTGGGGAGATGTCCTGGATCGAGGTGGGTGCATATTTCTAACCATTTAAGGGCAAGGGGTTCTCGTTCTTCAATGGTTGTGAGCATTTTTTTCCAAACCGTTTGGATGGTATGTTCATAGTACTGATCTTTCGAAAGAGAGGTACTGACTGGATCAAAGTCTTTTAGAAACTCAGCGATGGTGGTAGTCTCTCTGATGCAGTTGGCTGATAATGTGAGAGCTAAGGGAAAATATCCTAATTGTTGAGCTAGCTGTTCCATCTCATTGGAACTAGGTTCTTCTGTAATCTGCCCAAGCAGTTGACATGCTTCATCAGGAGTGAGAGCGTCGATGTATAGTTGATCTTTTTTGTTGCTCCAAACGCCGGGTTGATTGGTGGTGATGAGGATTTTCCCTCCCTTTTGAGGAAGGGATTCGAGGTCCTCATGGGTGGTGACATTATCAAATAGCAAGAGCCACGGCTTGGAGGAGTTCTCTTCTAATCTTTGGTGGACTCCCTTTTGTATCACTTCTTCATTGTGGGTATCGAGGAGATAGTCGAGATTGAGTTTTTTTGCGATTTCTTGGTAAGAGGCATTTTTTTCTGCTTCGCTTTTGCAGTTTACCACCCAGATTTGGGAGAACTTTGCAGGATTTTGGTTGGCATATTGGAGAGCTGTTTGGGTTTTTCCCATCCCAGGAAGTCCAAAAAGAACACACACTTTTTCACGGCGGAAGTGCTCTGCAATTTTTTGGAGTGTAGCTGTTCTCCCTACGAAGTTGGGATGCAGATCCCATTTATTAAAGTTCGAACGAGGAATCTCTCGTTCACTTAGAGGAGGGGCTTTGAGTGCTTTTGTGGCATCTCGACCTGCTTGGATGGCTTCCTCTTTTTGTTGTTTGGTCGCATCAAAATCAAGGAGTCCCAATTTCACAGGGATTTGGATGTACCGTTTTTGATTGGTAGGGTTAGCAAAACTTTTCAGGGTTTCACATTCAAAATAGAGAGAGGCTATTGCTGAGCCAAGATCTTCGGCATTGTCGAGTTTTCTTTCCTCGGGGTTTTCATTTTTGATCTCTTTTAAACAAAGGCCTAAGGTACGAGGGTTGGTTTTTCCGCCCCAGGTGATATCTCCGGGTAGCTTGTAAGCTTGAGAGTCAAAAGTGTCGAGAGGGAAATTGTTGAGAAGTCCTCCATCTACGTATTTATTTTCCTCTCGTGTGTGAGGCTCGGCTCCCTCCTTGCTTTTGTAAAGAAGCTGGTGAGGTCTAAATACCCCAGGAATCGACATGGAGGCTCTTACTGCGCTTGAAATGACTAGATCTTCCCAATCTTTATCTTCAGAACTGAAATGGGTTTCTGAAAATGTGGGTGTTACTCGGGTTGCATAGATATGCAACTGTTTAAATTGGTCGGGATTTTTTCGAATGCAGGTTTGGAGCTCTTTGAAGGTGCAGTTTTTTTTGCCTGTCTTTTTCTCGATTAATTCATCAATCCAGGTAAGAAATTTTTCGCCTTCAAAGAGTCCTGTTAGCCCTGAGAGTTTGTTATAGAGCTTCTTTGGCTTGAGATGGCAAATATCTTGGATTTGTTCTCCTAAAAGGGCTTGTAGAACAGGTCCTTTTTCTTGTGTCTGCGCTGATTTAAATGCAGCCTTGGCAAACCTTTCATTTTCAGAGGTTGCATCAAGAAAGTGTTGGATATCGAAGTTCATGAGGATCTCATAGAGCTCCTCGTAGGTGTATCCAACGGCTAGAAGAGTGGCTAAAATCGCCCCTGCAGACGTACCGGCTACTCTTTTGAGTTCGTCGAGAAGTCCTTCCTCTTCTAATTTTTCTATGGCTCCCAAGTAAGCGATCCCTTTGGGTCCACCTCCTTGGATGGCTAAGTTGTGAGGTGGGTAGGTAGAGTAGTCAGGGGATTTTCCTGAAACATTCTTGAGGGCTTGCAAATGGACGTTCCATGTAGATTTGGAGTGGTCGTCTAGAAAGTCTTCAGGCCGACGTCCTTGCCCGTCTTTTGTCTCTAAAAGTGCCAGATCTACATAGCTCGAGAGTTTTTTCAAGGTGTTTAAGTCTGCTTCTGCAGCAAAGTGAGTGGCTTGTTTCCCCTCTTTTCCTCGTAGTGTGGGGTCTGCTCCTTTTTCCATGAGAGATCCAATGGCTTCGATATCTCCCCTCTTACATGCGAGCATCAGAGGGGTATCATAGTCGCTATTCTTCGAATTGATATGACCAAGGTGTTCTTGTTTAGTCAAGAGATAGGGGAGCATGAAGGAATTTTTGCTTTGCAAAGCTATATGGAGAAAAGATCCATGGGTGGGAACTGGAGAAGAGAGCTCTTCTTTGCATCGTCCATTTGCAAGATACTTGTAACACGGAAGATGTCCAAAATAGACAGCTAAAGCAAGAGCTGAAGAACCATCAACCCCGAGAACAGGACAGCTGGCAAGCATGTCCATGTAGTGTACAAGAAGAGGGAGAATCTCTACTTGACCATACTCGATGGCGAGGTGAAGGGGGGTTTTTTGGTCATAGTTTCGCTCCTGTATTTGAAAAGAAAGGTGAGGAATAATGCTTTGTTTTCCTAAAGAGGATGCAATATGAAGAGCTGTATTGCCTTTTGCATCGGACGTATCTAAAGCAATTTTCTCTTGGACAAGCCAAGGAATAGCTCTGGGAGCTTCAATGGCTGCGCTGATGAGAAGAGAGTTTCCGTTTGTATCTCTTAAGCGATTTAAAACTTGTTTGTCGAGTCTGTTGAGTTTCCATGTTTCTTGCCTTTCGCAAGTTTCTAAGACCTTCTTAAAGAGAAATTGGGAATATCTTGTATGGAATGCATCGTAAGTTTCGTCTCCCTTTTTCTCAAGAGGTTTCTCTCCTAGGGTATTTGCCAGCTTTTCTAATTGGTCCAAATCTTGTGAAGGGCTCTCAAGTTGGATCGTCTGTCCTAAAAGAGGGATGCTCGCAGCTGAAAGAGTAAGAAGACCTTGGTTATGCAGGTTTTGGTTAGGAATAAACGAGAAACGGAACATGACAAGAGTCTTGGTTGTATGCATATTCCAGTAGGGCAATATTTTAGAAACGTTTGGTGAGGATCTCTTGAAATGTTGTATAAACAGACGTGACGATCTAAAAATTGGAAACATGTTTCCTCCTTAATTTCCCAAAGCTTGTATTTTCGATGTGTTCTTTTCGCTAGGCTGAATAGCAAGAAGCGCGGTCTGAGAACTGCTGGATATATTGGACTTTTTTGGGACAAATTGTCCAGAAATAATTTGGTCTTAACTAGTCAAAGTTCATGGCAGCACGAGTACAATACGAAGAAATTAATTTAGGAATTAGTCTGCCGCTTTGAAAAACCGCAAAAGCGGCAGATACGATTTCCATCTGCCCAAAACTGCGTATACTGTACCTAGCTCTCCTTGAATATGGGGTTCAGTTTATCCCAAATTCGTATCCAAGGAAACGAGGTACAGTACACAGACAGGTCACCCCAATCATCAGCACGAAAGCAACCTATACTAAACCGTTCCGATATCTGTCGTGCAAACTCCTCTCTCTGCTGCTGAGCAGTTGTTTTTTCCGTTGGAGCCAATCCCGAAAACTCATATGTTGTTACCCCTTTTGCAAACTCCAGAACAAGGCGACGATACCCTTTGATGGGGAGTCGGGGTCGCGTTTAGCAAAGATGCGGTATTGTTTTCTCATAGTAGATATCTACGTAAGCAACAGCTTGAGCCTACACTTTTAAAAGCAGGCTTAGGGTTGGTACAACTACCGCTTGATTGACGCTACATGTATTGCTTTCCGCAAAAGAAATGGTAAAAACAAAATCATCTTCATCTTCAGAAATCACTTTTCCTTTCATTTCGAGACAATCAGCCTTTCCTTGAATCTCGATCAACTCCCAATACTCTTTTTCCTCTTCAGGAATCGCGAAGAGAGGTATTACCTCCCCTTCTTGAGGCTGATAGTCTTCGAGGTCGATCGTCAGTACATTGGCATTTGATACGGTGACGTCCCCTGTTCCTCCAGATACCGTGTAAGTTCCAACTGTTTGGCCATTGACAACGATGGGGTAGCTTACTTCGTAAACGATCATTTCCCCTGAAATAGTGACTAGCCCCGAAAAGCTCACCATATTGCTTGCTGAAATTTGCTGCGTTGACTGCATCATCGAAGTCGGCGTTTTTCCGCTTGGGGAAGTTGAAGATCCTCCCGATGAAGGAGAAGAGGAAGTAAAACCCACTTGGGTTCCTGTAGGAACACTGCTTACTGAAGTTTGCTGCGTTGACTGCGTGCTTATTGGTTTGTTCGTACTTGGGAAAATTGAGGATCCCCCTGATAAAAGAGAAAAGGGCGTAGATTCCGATGTGGTTCCTGTAGAAACACTACTTGATGTTGCATTGGACAGAATTAGCTCTATGGGATTTCCATTAGAATCATACCTCTGCCCGTAGACGCCATAAGAATCTCCATCTTGACCATTGCTTTGCCAAGTGACGACAAAGCTTCCATCATTGAGGGACACTACGCTTGGGATCCATTGGCTGCTTGTCGTGTAGGTGTTGATCTGGAACTCTACTCCACTTTTCACTCCGCTGCTATCATACCTCTGCCCGTAGACGCCATAGCCACTCCCATCTTGGCCATTGCTATTCCAAGTGATAACAAAGCCACCATCATTGAGGAGTGCTACGCTTGGGTCCAATTGGTAGCTTGTCGTGTAGGTGTTGACCTGGAACTCTACCCCACTTTTCACTCCGCTGCTAGCATACCTCTGCCCGTAGACGCCCCATGAATCTCCGTCTTGGCCATTGCTTCCCCAAGTGACGACAAAGCCCCCATCACTGAGGGGTGCTACGCTTGGGTACTTTTGGCTGCTTGTCGTGTAGGTGTTGACCTGGAACTCTACCCCACTTTTCACGCCGGTGCTATCATACCTCTGCCCGTAGATGCCCCATGAATCTCCGTCTTGGCCATCGCTGTACCAAGTAACGACAAAGCCCCCATCATTGAGAGATGCTACGCTTGGGATAAATTGGTCGCTTGTCGTGTAGGTGTTGATC
>SDBV01013664.1_pt1 | contig 10299 bp, 10 predicted proteins | sample 2277081 | NCBI WGS metagenome assembly SDBV01 (sample SAMN10402039, study PRJNA504765) | marine sediment metagenome | isolation source: marine sediment core GS10_PC15, 223 cmbsf | place: Arctic Ocean: Southern Knipovich Ridge | collected 2010 | reverse complement strand
TTTCTTCGGTGCCATCAGGATAAGCAGATGGGTATGAGAACTCAAGGAAAATTAAGATTGAAAGACGGAAGGAAAGAAATTATTTAAGCTAAATTTGTGTCCAAAAAATAGGGGGCGGTACAAGCCTTGCACGCTTTGTAAACTACAACGACTCCCCTATCTGGCCATTGTGGGTATATCAGGACTTGGGTTCTGGGCCAGGCCCCAAAAAGTGGTGAGATGGATCGTTCAAATCTGTCTGATCATCGGTGTTGGTTTGGCTGGCTACCATTTGTTTGTTATTGGAGGAGTGGTAAGCGATCCATGTGCTGTTCCAACAGGGATTGAGAGTATCGAGGATTTCCAACGGATGCTGGAGACTCCCCTCCTCTGCTCGAAAGCCAAGTTCCAGATCTTGGGAATTCCTTAAGAGATTGTGCAAATTCTTAGAAAAAAAAGACATGTCGAAGGGCGATACCCAAATATTTTTGTCTCTGATCGAGTGGCTGCAGTCACCAACAAGAAAGCACTTTATATTAAAAATAGAGCACTCAATGATGCCCATTATGAGAACCTTATCCTGAATTTTATTAATAAATACGGCTCAGCAACAAGAGAGGAGATAAATGAACTAATCTTGGATAAGTTGCCAGATATTTTGGATAATATTCAGAAAACAAATAAGATAGGAAATATACTAAGTAAAATGCGTCGCAAAGATTTGATTAAGAATCAAGGATCATTTAAAATCCCTAGTTGGGTTAGGAAGTGAGAACATTTACGCGTATTCTACGAATATCTGTACCTTCTCATCTGAATCGAAGATTACAAAGGTAACTGCCACAAAAGGTAATTGTTCGTTTCTTTTTAGGCAAAGGTGGAAGTTAAGCATGATAAGCAGGATACCTGCAAAGTAGTAAATGTAATTTAGAGATGTCGTAAAGTTGTCGTTGGGGAATAGAAAATGGTTTGGGTGTAACCCAAATCAGTTAAAGGTCCAAGTGCCCATCCTCAGGCACAAAGTAGGGGGCATGCACTTGATATCGGATTTGGTGATGCCATCACTCCACCGATTGAAGAGATCGAGGGATCGAATTGGCTGGATTTTTGCGGAATTCCTCCTGCTAAGTTCGAAGCAATTTCCTTGGAACAGCAGTTTGCTGAGAAGATCCATGCAATGACTGTGGATCGAGGTGAGCGAGAAAACTCGAGAGTTAAGGATCTGGTTGACGTATTACTCTTGATCAAAACAGGTCTTGATAAAGAGCGAGTTTCTACATCACTGAAGAATACATTCCGTCGTCGAGATGAGACACCTATACCCCGTCATTCTCCGAATCTACCGGATAGCTGGCGACAGCCATTTAACCAAATGGCTGCTGAGTGTGGACTAGAAGAAGATTCGGCAACTATCACCCCATAGCTTTACACTTCCCTATCGCTCTAATCATCATGACAGCCATCGCAGAACTTCTCAGCATAAAAAGCCGCTCTCCGATCTTTCTACAGGCAGCCCGATTCATGATCATTGCAGCTGCTATCACAGCCTATCTAGGTGGTGAGATGACATTCGGGCTCTTTCCTCTTCTTCCTTAAGGCTGGTTTTTTTTTCATCTGTTTATTATTATCTCGAGAGTATCCAAAATTCATCCCCAAGGAGGTAATCGTGAATAAATCTGAGTGTCATGATCTTTGCTTAAAATGCCTGACTACTTGCGAGCGCTGCGCATTTGAATGTTGCGCAAACACCGCCAGTCATGGTGAATGTCTCAAAGCTTGTCTTACCTGCGCAGATGCATGTACTAGCTGTATTCGAGCTAGTTCCAGAGGAAGTAAGCTGGCTGGAGACTTCTTAAGTCTTTGTATAAAAGCATGTGAGGCTTGTGCCGAAGAATGTGAAAAACATGATGAAGCACTTTGCAAAGAGTGTGCTGACATCTGTAGACAATGCGCAGAAAAATGCAAACAATGCTGCAAAGAGTGTTGCAAGAAAGATTGATTTGCCACGCATTCCCATCGGGAGGTGTCTCTTTTTTAGAGAAACCTCCCATTTTGGGCTTAGCTAAAGGATTATTCTGACTCGATCTTGCCTGCCAATCAGGTATAACTTGATTTTGAAGGGAAATTAAAGGTGAGAATCACTATGTCTGATTCCATTGATGACGTATTAAAATTCAAAATGGCGGGCAATATAGCTGACCATGGCATTCAAACCATAACACGTAATTCCTCTAGAAGAGCAAAGACTCAATTTACGCACGCCATCTTCTGCATCTTTTTATTCTTTGTGTATCTATGAGAAAACAATACCGCATCTTTGCTAAACGCGACCCCGACTCCCCATCAAAGGGTGTCGCCGCATTGGGAAGAGTCGCCTTGTTCTGGAGTTTGCAAAAGGGGTAACAACATATGAGTTTTCGGGATTGGCCCCAACGGAAAAAATAACTGCTCGCATGCGAGCTTGGTATGCTTGTGTCTGAAGAACAGAGTCTTGGGTTTTTAACTGATTTGGGTTATGCCCAAATTAAATGCACTACTTTGCAGGTGTCCTGATAAGCACAACCTTCTTTAGGGCTGTGAACGAAATAAAGACTTCATTAGACGCAAATTTTCATGCCCCAGACGAAGAGAAGGGGGGGGTATGTGAATAGTTACCACAGAGGAAAGAAATCTCTCCCTATATACTCTCAAGTCCTCCGTGGTGGCAAATAAAATCCAATAACATTTGATTATACTCCCTGTGGTCGACTTTATTTTTTTGTTGAGGGAGAAACTGCAACTTCTCATAAAGTTGAGGGGAAGTATATTTTTGATTCATGCAATCCTCTCTGTAAAGGACTGATTTTTTGGAATGAAAATCCGAATTTACCTCAACTTTATGAGAAGTTGCGAGAAACTTGTGTTTTGAAAGATCATCCATAGTTCAAGAAAAAAGAAGGCGGAGGATGTAGAAGAAGAGGATCGAGAGGGTGGCCCCTGCTGGGACTGTCACAATCCAGGAGATGGCAATATCTCGGATCGTATTGAGATTGATTGCCCCAATTCCACGAGCAAATCCCACGCCTAAAACTGCTCCCACAAGGACATGAGTTGTCGAAATGGGCAATCCCAATTTCGAAGCGACAAGGATGGTAAGAGCCGCCCCAAACCCAGCAGAAAAACCTCGTGAGGGGGTTAGATCAGTGATTTTCCGCCCAACAGTCTCGATCACTCTCCACCCCCAAGTAGCCAACCCCAAAACAATCCCAACGCCGCCGAGCAAAAGGAGCCAAAATGAGACGGTTTGATCTGAGATGGGACGCCCTTGCAGGATGTTGACGATCGCTGATAGAGGCCCAATCGCATTGGCAACATCATTTGACCCGTGCGCTAAGGCCATAAAGCAGGCAACTACAATCTGAAGATAGACAAAGATCTTCTCAACAACTCCATACTCTGAGGGTTCTTCTTCAGGAGGCTCTATTTCAGAAGAAATCTCCTCTACCTCCTGGAGAATGTCGTGGACTTTCTCTTGGAGGCTCCCCATAGAGGCTGCTTCTACCCGTTGCAAATGCTTTTGTACCTTCATCAGGCCAGATTCGACCTCTTGTCCATATGCAGGCATCGAAGAGGGGGACAGGACAATACGCTTCAATAGGAAATAGGCGATCCATGCTGTGATAAGCCCTACGAGCACAGCAATCCCAATTGATTCAAGGATATTGAGAGGATAATCGATGTGGGAGAGCCCCCCAAATAGGATCGTTGTAGTTAAAATAAAAAATACAAAAAAGACGAGATAGGGAGTGATGATTTTTGCAGCATTTATTGGATGGATGTTGTACAGGATTTTTCTTCGGATTATGGAAAAAATCAGGTAAGAGACACCCCCTCCAATGAGAGGTGAAATGATCCAGCTAAGAGCAATTGAACCAATCTCCCACCAGTTAATAGCTTGAAGCCCTCCTCCTAAAACGAGCCCAAACCCGACAACAGCTCCGATAATGGAGTGGGTTGTCGAAACGGGCCAGCCAAAATACGAGGCGATCTGAAGCCACACTCCTGCAGCCAGAAGAGAAGCTAACATCCCAAAGACATAATCCATTTGATCATGAGAGAAGAAAGAGGACTTAATAATCCCCGATTCCACTGTCTCAGAAACACTTCCGCCGAGAAAAAAGGCCCCACAGAACTCGAAAATGGCAGCAACCAGAACGGCTTGTTTTAAAGTAAGAGCTCCAGAACCTACTGAAGTACCGACCGCATTGGCGACATCATTCGCACCGATGTTCCAAGCCACATAAAATCCCGCAGCTATAGCAAGAATAAGAAGAGTCAGAGCCATTACTTCACTTCTAAGATCATTCGGACACGATTTGCGAGTTTTTCGGACTCATCGGCAAAAGAAGAGACCTCTTGCACAACTTTCATCCATAAGAAAAAATTCGGAGAAGACATCTCCTCACATACATGAAACATTTTCTTCAAAAGAGCTCGTTGGAGAAGGTCGGCCTCGTGTTCAAGAAACGCAACTCCCTCCACCATCTTCCGCACTTTTTCAGCCTCAGTTCCCCCAAAAGAACTTTCGAGAAGCTGCCCCATCTCTCTAACGATTTGGTGCACCCCATCAAAAGCCTCCAGATTCTTCTCTAACAAAGCTTTGAGCCCAACAGCAAAAGTGGGAAGAATCTCCAAATGACGGAAGGTGAGCAAAACAGCTACATCTTCTGCTCGATCGGCCAAATTATCCTGTAAAGCTAAAATCTCTAGCAAGCTCGCCCGAGCAATCGGAAGGAAAAGACCAGTTGGGAGGTTGTTTCGGATGTCATTTTTTGTCAGGTCGGCATCGTGCTCGAGCTTGGAAATGCGTTTTGAAATCTCCTCAATCTTATCATATTCTTTTCTTTCGAGCGCTTCAAATAGAGCAGCCAGCTCCTTTATACAGAGGGCAACCTTTGCCATATGCGTTTGCAATGGGGCAAAAGGAGAGCGACCAAAAAGACGAGCTAAAGTTTGCATGACAAAGAGACTCTTTGGGTTTGTAAGCGTTCACGGGGTTTATCTCCCTCGCAAAGCCACCTGTGCACACTTACTTGGGTTTTTTCACATGATAATAATCCATCATCTAGATAATGTACATTCTTATGGCTCCACCGGTAGTTTTATCTGTTCGACACCTGACAACGAAATTCGAGATTGAAGGAAAAATCTACAAAGTAGTTGACAACCTCTCCTTTGACCTAAAAAGAGGAAAAACTCTTGCCCTCATAGGTGAATCGGGATGTGGAAAGTCGATGACAGCTCTCTCTCTTCTCCGCCTCCTTCCTCACCCTCCTGCCCTGCCCTCTGAAGGGAGTGTTCTCTACCATGGAGAAGACCTCCTTACCCTCTCCCCCAAACAGATGCAACGGATTCGTGGGAAAAAAATCGCGATGATCTTCCAAAATCCCTCTTCAGCCCTCAACCCCGTGTATACGATCGGGAACCAACTTGAAGAAGTAGCGATTGCCCACTTACATGTTAGCAAAGATACCGCCCGCCAAATGACCCTGCAGGCCCTAAGGGAGGTCCATTTTCCCAACCCAGAGATGAACAAACACGCCTACCCACACCAACTCTCGGGAGGGATGTTGCAAAGAGCTATGATCGCTATGGCTTTGATCTGTTCTCCAGATATCCTCATTGCCGATGAACCGACTACAGCTCTTGATATGACCATCCAGCGAGAGATCCTCTCTTTGCTCTCCGAACTCCAAGAAAAGCGAGGCATGTCTATCCTGCTCATTAGCCACGATATGGGAATTGTCTCGGAAATTGCTCATGATGGGATCGTGATGTACGGAGGACAGCAAATCGAAATGGGATACGTCCCCACCCTCTTTCAACATACTGCTCATCCTTATACCCAAGCCCTTTTTGCCTCTCGCTTAGATCCTTCCATAGAAAAGGGGAAGTTACCGACCATTCCCGGGAGTGTTCCCCGTCTTACCGAATTTCCCAAAGGGTGTCGTTTCCATCCCAGGTGTAGGTATGCTATGGAAATCTGTAAAGAGGGCCCTGTTCCCGACTTCCCATTTCGGGAAGATAAAATTGAAAATACCCATAAAGTGAAGTGTTGGCTCTATGACGAAGAACTCGAATGGAAAATCGACGATCCTCGAGATTAAAAATCTCTCTAAAATCTATCCTTCCTCCTTCTCTTTTTTTAGGAAGGGGAAAGAGGCAAGTCGAGCTGTCGAAAATGTCTCTTTTTCGATTCATGAAGATGAGATCGTCGGCCTAGTTGGTGAATCAGGTTCAGGAAAAACAACTGTTGGAAGGGCTATTCTCCGGTTGATCGAGCCAACAGAAGGGGAAATCCTCTTTCTAGGAGAAGACCTTCGGAAGTTCTCTTCTCGAAAAATGCGTCGTATCCGCCCCCAAATCCAGATGGTCTTCCAAGACCCCTTAAGCTCACTTAACCCAAGAAAAACGATCCTGGAAAACATCGGAGAACCCCTTCTCTACCACAAACGAGTTAAGTCAAAAGAGGCTTTGGTAGAAGTAGTCAGTGGGATCTTGCAAAAAGTCGGCATCCCAATATCCGCCCTCTACCAGTATCCCCACCAATTCTCAGGAGGACAACAGCAGCGGATCTCTATCGGCCGGGCCATCTCGCTTAGGCCTAAGCTCGTCGTTTGCGATGAGGCCGTATCTGCTCTTGATCTATCGATCCAAGCGCAAATCTTGAACCTCCTCTACCAACTCAAAAAGAGCCTAGGTCTCGCCTACCTCTTCATTTCCCACGACCTCGCCGTCGTGCGTCATCTGTGCGACCGAGTCCTCGTCATGCACGAAGGAAAGATCGTGGAAGAAGGAGAGACCAAGGCCCTCTTTGCCGGACCGAAACATCCCTATACACAAAAACTTTTCAGCTCCATCCCCCGTCCTCCTTACTAAATAAATTTCACAAAAGAGAGCTCTCTTTTGTGATGAATAAATCCCAAATCTTTTGACTTAAGAGGTAAGAGAGGGGTATGATCGGGGGCTTATGGATGAAAATAAATACTTCAAATTTTTGAAAGATCACTGGTCGAAGCTCCTTCTGGGATTTTTAGCCTTTGCCTCAGTGGCTGCTTGGGGAGAGAGGTTGTGGAGATCACACAAAACTCAGTCCAATCAAGACTACTCTCTTGCCACTCATATCTTTGCCAGCTTCCAGAAAGGAGAACCCCTCTCTTCTGAAGCAATCGAATCGGCCGAATCAATCCTCAAAAAACACCCTGAGCTTCATCCTAAGTACGATTCCAAGATTGCCCTCTCCCTTTTTTCCCAGAAGCACGAAGAAAAAGCAATTCCGTATGTCCAAGCCTCTCTTGAGCGGGCTGGAGAAAAACTCTCTCCTCCTTTTCGTGAATATACCCTTGGCTCTTGTCTCATTGGAGAAAAAAACTACCAAGAGGCGTTTGAAAGAGCCGAAATCTTACACTCCCAGCTCGACGAGCAATACAAAACTCTTTCTGCTCTCAACCTCCTCCGCCTTGTCGTTCTCTCCCGAAAGCTCGCCCAATCAGAAAAGCAAAATATGTATTGGGAAGAACTCAAAAAACATCCTGTCTACCCATCTCTTGCCTCTCTTTTTGAGGAGGGAGAAATCTCTTTAGAAAGTTGGATTGCTTCCAATAATTAGCTTCTTCGTTTTTCTTCTGTCTTTTTTCTAATCGATTTGTTACACCTTAGGGCAAGACCTAACAATCTAATGGGTCTTGAGCTCTAATCATTGGTGGATAGTAGGAGCAAAAAAGGAGGTGAAAGGCACTTGATTCGCGCTAAAGCCACGCCGATTAGATATGGAATATACATAGAATATGGACTTGTAAGGGCGGCATCCGGCTTTTGCAAGATGGAATTTTAGGAGAAAAACCTTGGAACCATCAACTAACCTGCTCACAGAAGCAGGGGGAGGATGTGAGGTATTAGACGCTGCCGACTTAGATATCTCTCATGGATATGAAAATCTCCAAACAGAAGAGAGTGTTGTGATCAGCGGGACAGTGACTGTCCAACCATAACCCCTCCCTTATCCAAATTACCCTCTACCTTTTTGGTAGGGGGTTTTTTCTTGCCTCCATCTCTTCCAAGAACATATAATTCCCCCTTATGGATATTGCAGTAACGATCCTGGTTAAGAATGGAGAGAGAAAGCTACGCGAAGTCCTCTCTTCCCTTGCCAATTTTAAAGAAGTTCTTCTCTACGACACTGGATCAACCGATCAAACTCTAGAGATAGGGAAAAGCTTTTCCAATGTCACAATCGTAGAAAGGCTATTTACTGGTTTTGGTCCTGACCACAACAAGGCAGCCTCTTTAGCCAAACACGACTGGATTCTCTCTCTCGACTCTGATGAAGTCCTTTCCGTAGCCCTTGCTGAGGAAATTCTCTCTCTTTCCCTTGATCCAACATGTGTCTATTCCCTTCCATTTGAGAACTATTATAGGGGAAAAAAGATCCGCTATTGTGGCTGGTACCCAGAGAGACATGTCCGACTTTACAATAAAAAAACGACCCAATTCGACAACGCCTATCTCCATGAAAGAATCCAAACAGGGAACCTCAAAGAGGTAGCCCTTAAAAAACCCCTCTATCACTATTCTTACGATTCTATCTCTGATTTCCTCGTCAAAATGGAGCGGTATTCTTCTCTTTTCGCACAGCAATACAAAGGAAAAAGACAAGCCTCTCCCTGGACTGCGTGGATCCATGGCATGGGAGCCTTTTGCAAAAGCTACTTCCTAAAAAAAGGGTTTCTGGGAGGCTATGAGGGTTTTTTGATCTCCTCATACAATGCTCATACAGCTTTTTACAAGTATTTAAAACTCTATGAAGCGAACCTTTTGGAGAAGAAGTGATGTTGATGGCTCTGATGTACCACCGAGTTGGAAAAGGGAAACATACAAATTCCCTCGAGACTTTCCGTACCCACTTTGCAGCCATTGCCTCCCGCTATCCCACTCTCTTTCCGGGAGACCCTCTTCCTAAGAAAAAGCTCTCCTTATGTCTAACCTTTGATGATGCCTCTTTCGATTTTTACCACTACCTCTTCCCTCTCCTAAAAGAATTCCACATCAAAGCAGTCCTTGGTGTCCCCACTCTCTACATCCTCGAAAAAACGACCCTTCCCCCTGAGGAACGCCTCTCCGTCTCCCATACCCTAGCGATGCAAGAGGGGGTCTATGAAACCAAGGCCCCCTTCTGTACCTGGGAAGAGCTAGAAGAATTACGCAACTCAGGTCTTGTTGAGATCGCCTCCCACTCCCACAAACATGCCAATCTCACCTTCCCCTTCATCAACTTAGAGGAGGAAGTGGTTCACTCTAAAGAGCTCCTCGAAAATCGTCTTGGAAAACCGATCTCCACCTTCATCTACCCCTTCGGAAAGGTAACCCCCCCTCTTCACAAATTTGTCACCACCCACTACCCCTACTCCTTCCGTATCGGATCAGCTCTTAACTGGAATTGGAAGGCAAAAAAATGCCCCCTCACGAGGCTCATAGGAGATCAGCTCACTTCTCCAACCGCCCCCTTCTCCCTCCCCTCTCTCACAGGGGCATTTCTTAAAAACTTATTGACGTAAAAAAATCTCAGCGCATAAACGATTCACAGTCAAAAGGCTCCTATATGAACCGTAAATTTATATAGATTTTATCTTTGCTTAAAAGATCAAGGTTAGATTAACCTCGAAACCCGGCTATAAAAATTAACGTGCAACAGACGCTCATAAGGGAATGAAGTTTATCAAAAAAGGAACAAGGCAATGACTATTTCAATCGATACACAAACAAAAGCAACAGTGCTAAACCAAAAAGAGAAGTATTATCTTTCCCTAGCAAACAAGACCTTCTCCAACATGGAAAAGATCCACAACTATCTACAAAAAACAACCTCTTTCGACACGATTAAGATTTGCCTAGAAAGGGAGAGCTATTATCTCCACTTCTCTCCTGAAGAAAGCCAAGTTTTTCCCAATAAACAAGCTCTAAGACGTAATTTGAGCCGAGAAACAGGGGGTGCCTGGGCAGAAAACAAAGGGGGCTTGATCCGTTATTTCATCGAAGAGAAAGTATGTAAATAACTGAGCATCAATCTTGGAAATAGCGGGAATTGCTGGTCTCCAAACCGCGTCCTGGACTTGGCTCGCGCTCCTTGGCAAACTAATTCACAGCTCGGGTGTATCTTATGGAGGGGGCGCTCCATATGTACCCAGCACGCTGCATGGTCAAATACTGCAAATTGACCTGCTCGATCCGAAAGCAAAATCTGTCCATCCTTGAGAATTTCTTCAGATATAAATCCCACAAGAG
>SDBV01013663.1_pt1 | contig 10300 bp, 5 predicted proteins | sample 2277081 | NCBI WGS metagenome assembly SDBV01 (sample SAMN10402039, study PRJNA504765) | marine sediment metagenome | isolation source: marine sediment core GS10_PC15, 223 cmbsf | place: Arctic Ocean: Southern Knipovich Ridge | collected 2010 | reverse complement strand
ACAAATTCCAAATCCAAATGTTCCAAATCAAAAACCTCATCTGGGCCATGCCGGGGGCATTTTGAATTTAACGCTTTAGGCCTCCGCTATCGTGTGATAGAATGCAAAGCAAATGACAATGCCCAGGACGAATCCGACAGTCAGTATCAAGACCGCCCGGCTGAAACTCGCCGACGGCTGGCATGCATCCGTCACGCTTCGCGGGCCCGATGGAACGGTATTTGCCCCGGATGACTGGCAGTCGTGCCTTAAAACTCCGGCGGCCTTACTTGCCGATCCCGATCGCACCTTCAAGGCCGAGGGCACAAATTCCGTTCTTCTAAAGACCCTCCGTATCGGAGATAAAGATATCCGGGCAGTCATCAAATCCCAGAAAACCGGCAGCGGCCTGACGGATTTCATCCGATCAATACCCCCCCCTCGAGCCGTCAGGAATTTCAACACCGCAGGCAAGCTCCTCTCTGCCGGCGTCCCAACCGCCTGGCCGCTTGCAGCACTGCAAAGACGCAAAGGGCTCCACACAATCTGGAGCATCTACATCTATCAATTCGTCCATGCCGATGCCAATCTCTACTTTTTTCTGCAGGATCACCTCCCGCAAATTGACAAACACGACTCCTCCGCCAGACACCGGATCGCCTGGAGCATCGCTCACATCCTGGCAAAACTGCACATTGCAGGATTCTGGCATCGCGATGCAAAAGCCTCCAACTTCCTGATAAAACACGATCCCCGGGACGACTCACCGGTAGTACTCGTTGATCTGGACGGCATCAAACGATACCGTCTCAAGAGGAGACACAATCAGTTTCGCTCGTTTGTCAAACTCGCTTCCACAATCCTGCACCAACCGGCTGTTAACCGAACCGACTACTTGCGTACATTTGCCATTTACAGTAAACTGGTGGACCTCGACAAGACGCAGAGGCGGCGAATCTATTGCGATCTTGTCAGGCGGTCCATGGCCGTCAGACTCCTGGCCATGGCAAATTCCGCGATGGACAGTGAGGTTCAAACGCGCCAAAAGTGAAAAAAAAACATTCAAATCCTAAGAAGATACTGATCATCAAGCCCTCCGCCCTGGGAGACATCGCATTGACCCTCCCGGTGTTGGCTTCGTTGCGGGCCTCCTTTCCCAATGCACACATAACATGGTTCATCCGGCCTGAGTTCGCCCCGCTCGTGGAGAATATCGCCGCACTTGACGATGTCATCATCTTCCAGCGAAAGCACCTCGGCAAATGGTGGTGCAACCCGAGGCAATTTTCCGCTCTCATGCGACTATTCACCGAGCTTCGCAAAGGCCGCTTCGATCTGGTCCTCGATCTCCAGGGGCTTTTCAGGACTGCCTTTTTCACTTGGCTTACCGGCTCAAAAAGACGTTTCGGTATGAGGACCGCCAGGGAATTCGCAACGCTGTTTTACACTGACAAGATCGATCTGGACGCCGATTCGATCCACGTTATCGATTATCATCGCAAGATTCTTGCCGCCGCAGGCGCCCGGACGATCATCAACGACTCCAATCTCTTTGCGACAACCCAGGCCGCCGAGCACGTCAGGAAGTTGCTTCAGGACAGCAATGTGGACTTGCGCAACTATGTGGTGCTTGTAACCGGCTCGGCGCACGCGGCCAAGTGCTGGCCCGTGGAGAAATTCGCTGCCCTTGCAGACCGAATTCACCGGCGGTTCGGCCTCGACATTGTTGCCGCGGGAGCTGCTGCCGAAGAACCCACCGTCGCCCGGCTGGTTGAATTGGCGGGCGCCCCCGTTGTCGACCTGGCGGGTCAGACAGACATTGGCGCCCTCGTCGCCCTGCTCGCCGGCGCCCGATTAGTGGTAGGCAACGACACGGGGCCTGCGCATATCGCCTGCGCCCTGGATGTGCCCGTCATCATCATCTTCGGACCGACCAATCCCTTGCGGATACGGCCATACGCCAAACCGTATGCCGTCGCCGCTGTCGACCCGGGCGCCAGGGGAGACGCCATAGACAGTACCGATCCACGCTATCGAATCGACGCCGTGTCTGTCGAACGCGTATTTGACCGGGTCGAATACCAACTCGCAAATCACCCCGAGACCCTTGCCGCCCCAAATGAATAAAATTGTTTATATCAACCTTGCCCATGAATTTGACGCCTTTTCCCAGCACTCTACTTGTCGGAAATAACTGCCGCTACTATAATCTTCCGTGACTCGGCCAGGACCGAGCTGCCGGGATAGTCCTCTGCCAGTTGGCGATAGGTCTCTCTGCAGCGGGCGATGTCCTTCAGGCCGCCAAGGGCCCGAATCTTTCGCAGCAGGATCTGCGGCCGATGATGCTCACTGAGGTCAAGCTCGTTGAGTCGTTCGGCCAGATGAAGGGCGATCGAATACTCCTGTCGCGCGAGGTGGATGTCAAGCCTGACAAGATTCAATTCAGAATCAAACACCTCGCCCGGATCATCACCGAGGATACTCTCGATTTTCTCCATCGCATAGTCCAGCTGCAGCCAGTCGGTTTCGTGTTCGAGCAACTGCTGTGCATGGTTGAGGTATCCGGCATGTCTTAGTCGCTGCATCCTGCCATCTTTGCCGGATCCGGTCCGCTTTGTTCTTGCCAGGAGATTGTCCGCCTGTTGGCGCAATCCGGCGCCGGCCGATGTTTCAAGCTGAATTCTCGAGAGGCTTCGCTTTTGTCCGTCATTCAAACCAGTAATTCGCTTGAGTTTTTGCACTACCTCCATCGCAGCGGCAGACTCACCAAAGCAGTCGTTGAGCAGTTGGGCCTGGGCCAGCAATATGTCAAAATGCATAGATGATCCGGCCTGTGATCTTGCAGCCAGGGCCGACAGTATCCTTCGGGCAAAGTCGTATCGCCTGATCTGAGGTGAACGAAGGTATGCTGCGGCTTTAAGGCACGTCTTCCTGTATTCTTCCCTTGACGCCGCCCGCTCCGCCCTGGCGACCATTGCAAAGGCCGCCTGCTTTTTCAACGCAGCGCGATTTGCAGTGTCGGCAAAGTCGAATACGCAGACGAGATCCTTCAAAGTTAGTTTGTCCAGGCCGCTTTCTGCCAGGGCCTCTTCAAAAGGTTCGATATTGTACAGGTTTGAATAAGCCTTTGCCCACATCACATGGGCGTCAACTGTTTGTGTCGTGGCGGCAAACGTCCTTCCATTCTTCAGGATCGACATCTTTACCTGGCGTCGGCCCGGCCCCGCGAACACATGTCGCAGACGCTGCCCGGAACCTCCCATGCCGTCGCCAAAATCCCAGTTGAAGGATAAGTCGCTTTCGCCTTCGATACCGAGGGCCTCAAACTCGATTGCGATAAGAGCCAGCCTCTTGTCTGTCAGCCGGACATCGTCGGTTATTCGCCACTGGAAAATCGCCGGGTCGGAGGACAGGACCGAACCAACCTGTTTAGCGCGCCAGCGCTCCACCGGCACAAAGTCGCGCCCCTCCATTATCCGCAGTCTGCCCTCAGGTCGCTTCCAGGCGGCGGTCGTAAACATCTTTGCCGGTTCAGTGAAGTTGAGATACTCGATTTTGTGGACACCGGGGCGCAGGGTGACGTCTGCCCGCTTTTCTCCTCTCCTTCCGGCATGGTTACTGTGCTTTCCCGGCCAGGCGACGACGGGTTTGCCATCTATCAGCACCCAGGATCCCCACAGAGAATTCGTGACGAATGTGTAGTCGCCGGCCTCATCGACATTGAAATAGCCCGTGTAGCGATGCAACGCCAATGCCTTCTTGCCGGAGAAAGTCTTGTCGTCGTCGCCAGGCCGGTGAATGGGATAGGCGTTGAAAATACCGTTTGTCAGGCTCCATCCCACCGGCGATGCCGTCGGCCATGCCTTCATGAAGTCGGCAAGTTCGATCTTCTCCGAGTCCAGGCTGTCAGTGTACCTCGTCTCTAACACGAGACCGGCCTTGGGCTGCCAGCGGCTTGTCATCGCCTTCAGAGACGCCTTTGGAACAAGATACACATAGTACAACTCGCCGCCTCTCGTGCTGTCAAAGAACAGTCGCATCGACTTCTCTAAACGGTGTGATACGACCCGGTTGGGCACGGTTCGTCCCGAGCGGGTGACCACGACGATATCGTAAAGGGACGTGTCTTTTTCGGCAACGGGAATCTCCACATAGGATACGCTGGACGTGCTGCCTTGGTGGATGAACCCGGCATTGACCCAGTCAGCCGTCTGACTTCCTCTGCCCTGGAAGTCTTTTGTGATCAGTTTTAGTTCCTTTGTGCCGCGGGGTATCGCCACGTTGATCGCAAGCGGGTTTGTCCGGGCCCTGAGCGTGGGCGATTGATAGAGCGTCTTGCCGTCGGCCTGCACTTCGAAGTGAGCGCTTTCGCCGGAACCGAATCGGTCGCTGACACCGATGAGTGCGACGAAACGTCCGTAGCGACCTTGGACCTTGTAGACCGCTGTCGCCGCCGAATATGCCCCGATTCCGTCATAATACATCTTTGCGCCGAGTCGGAAGTAGACGCTCCTGGACCTGCGGTCCTGACGGAACATGTGCGCAGGTGATGAACCCTCGGCAAAAGGAAGATCCAGCAGCGAAACATCCGGCATCCTTGGATACGCCTCGTCCTTTTCAATCCGATACCGCGCAACCGCCTCTTTGACATGCCATGTCGATATCGCCGCGCCCGAAGTCCGCGAAACCCCCGCGGCAAAGCCCGAAGAAACGAATGCAAAAGACGATACCGCAATGCTTAAGTACACCGCTCTTGATAGCCCTGAAATTTTGGAACTGTTTTTCTGAGACATGGACATTGTTGTCTGCTATCTATCCTCGGTGGCGATCTTCTTGTCTTTGTTCTTTGCGAGCGCCTCGAAATACGCGCTTATTATCCGCTCGTACCCCTCGAAATCTGTCTGCCCGTCTTCGGTCAGCATGTTGTCCAGTTGGCGCGCCGACGTACTGGAATTTACATAGCGAATTGCGATCTTGCGGTTAATGTCGTACTTCGATTTCTTCAGCGAATTAACGGCCTCGCTGTAGGCCTTTCTTATGCCCACGCCGTTGCGATTGGCCAGGGCCTCTTCTACGCCCTTCATTTTCTCCACCGAGTATTCAAGCGCTTCGGTGGGCAGGTTGTGCTGCCGCAGTTTTGTCACAATTCGTTCGGCTGCCTGTCGGGTGTTCTGCTGTTTTGTCTCGGTATCCCGCATCATTTCCAGCAATTTCGGCGGCAGTTTCCCGCCCACGCCGAATATGCTTGACCCGTCGGTCGTCTTGCCCATGCCCGTCCCTCCCGTCTGGGCGCCGGTGTCTTCGTCTTTGACCTGTCCGCTCTCGAATGCCGTGTTGCTCAACCGCTCTCTCAGCCCGTATTCATTATCCTCGAGTTTCTTGGCGACCGATTCGACAAGCTGGCCGTCGCTCATGCCGCTTCGCCCCGCACCGCTTCGTCCCTGGATGACATTGTCCTCCGGTTTCTGATCGCCGGTTTTTCCTTTTGCACTGGTGCTGCTGATGGTCCCGTCGGCCACGGGACCGGCGGTATGGTCCAGCGAGTTGAGATAGCTGCCGATGTCCTCCACCTCCGGCTGCATTTCTTCTTCCGTCGTGATAAGGTCGCCGACAAGGTCCTCCAGTTCCGCGGGCAACTCAGCCAAAGGCGCCATCAACTGCTCATCCTCGGCAATTTCGGCTATGAACTGGATACTGTCGTTAAAGCCTAAGGTGGCCTCGCAGTTTATCATAATCTCTTCAGCCATCTCGACCGCTTCGGTCTCGAGGCGATAGGCATCCTCTCGCGCCATGCGATTGGCGGCGGCCTCCATTGCCGCGGCGTCAAGTTCTTCGGCCTTTTCAAATATAGCCGTCATCTTATCGACCATGGCATTGTCGCCAAAATCCTGCAGGTCGAGATTCGTAAAATCATTTATCGCATCGGAAAGTATCTCGGCGATTTTCGACTGGTCGATAGCTAATTTGTCGAACGCCTCGTCCTGTTCGTCGCTGAAATCTTCCGGCGGCAGGTCCATCAGCATTGTGCGTTCCTCCATTATCTTCTTCTGCGCCTTTACAAACTCATCGAGTTCGCCGGCGGTCTTTTCGAGAATCTCCTCCGTCGTCATCTCATACATTTCCTCTTCCTCGCCTAAGATGTCAGCCGCCTCTTTCTCCGCCTCGGCCCTGCTCGCAGCGGCAACGGCGCCCTTGAGGGCAATAAGTTGCTCGAGGATATGACCCTGCAGATTCTCGACCGACCGCAAGTGGCTGGCCACACCGTTCATCCCGACCCGGCCTCCGAAAACGCCGTCGTTCATCCTGGCCGTTACCTGCTTGTGAGCACCGTCTCTGATGGCGATCATCTTCTCCACAAACGACGGTCGCGGCTCGGGCGAGACATCCCACGCATTTGTCAGGTGCTTGCCCACGCGCTGCTGCTTGTCTTTCAACCGATCCTGATGGTTCTTCAGGGACTGTGCGATTTTTGCTTTCGTACCGTCGGCGGCAAAGACATCTTCGATATTAGCCGACAGATTCTTCGACACCGAAAGCGCCGCCTGCTGCGCGGCGATAGCCCTGTCAAGCTCCTCGAACGCAGTACCAGCCGGATCGTCGTCCGCTATCGTCAACTCATCCAGCGACCTGACGCGCACTACTAACGGATCGGATTTTCCGATATGTCCCGCCGGACTAAAGTCCGTGCTAAAGGCCTGGAGGACATAACTCGAACCCGGCTTGAATTTGTCGCTGTCGACAGACAGCAGCAGCGTCTTTTTGACCAGCCCGTCCTTGCCGGGCGGACCCTCGAATTTCCACTCCTTCAGCCTGGTCGGTTCCCCGGACGCAGGCGATTCCTGAACCGTAACGTATATGCCGCCTAAGCCGTAATCGTCTGTCGCCTGCAAGTCAATTGCAAGACGCATCCCGGGATCGACGGTCATATTTGCGCTGTCGGTTACAAATTCCACCTGCGGCGATGCATCCTGCTCCACAGAGACGCTTCCCTCGGCAAGCAGCAGCCGCCTTTCCACGCCGCTCTTTTTGACTTCGACGCGGTAGGGACCGGCCCGCTTTATTTTCATGCCCCCGCTCCAGAGACCGTCTTTCTCGTCAAAGGCGATGGACTCACCGTTGACTTCAAACCACATCTTCTCGACCGGCTTGTCTAATTTGATCCGGACCTCCACCGCCGACTCCGGCAGCCCAAACAGCGGCCGCGGCGGTCCCATCGCCTGTATCGTACCCAGCCCAGTGTACGCCGGAGGTTTGATGACAAATTGCGATTCCGTAATCTGCGGCAGTGTGTTGACCGTGACCTCGATACTGCGACTGTACGTGTCGCCGGAAAAGACCCTGAACGCAAAAGACCGGCGAACCGCGCCGAAGGTATGACTAAACGTTTGTTCGGTCTGTTCGGTTGGACGCATCGTGGCGTTCTTGCCGCCTGCGATCTGATTGCTCATAAACCCGCTGTCTTCGGCCCAGGCGATAGTCGGATAGCTCGCCGACGCCCCCTCGTCGCCGCCCAGAACCTCCACGCTGATCTTAAGATCGTCCCTTTCGGTGATCGTGATATCCCTGTCGGGAGTTATCTTCAGACGCCCCGCCCCCCCCGGCGGAATATCGGCAAGAGGCCTTGCAAAACGGGCAAACGCATTGCCGACCAGATGCCCCTGGCTCAACGCGTATGTCGTCCACAACAGCAGAATCAGCAGAACCAAAAGGGCATACCTGGCGATCTTCTTCATCCGCCAAAGGTCCCGCAAAGATGCTCTTGCCATCTCCGCCAGAGACGTGCGTATTGTCTTTCGGGCAAACGGCGCAGACTCGCTGCTCAGCCGGGCCGATTCGAATTGAAAGGCGTTTATCAGAAAATTCTCGGAAACGCTGTACTCACTTTCCAGCAAAAGTGCCGTGGCGCCCAACCCCTGCCGTCGGAAAAGAGCCGCATACAGATTCTTCCAGAATGAAAAAACCATTAGCCCGATGCCGGATACCGTCAAAGCCAGCCGCAGGCCCGCCGGAAAATGCAGCACATTATCAAGCCTAAACAGAACCAGCCACAACCCCGCACAAATCACCGTCCATATCAGCACCCCGATGATAAGACGCGACGTGATCATAATCCGCCTGGCTTTACTCACCAACCCGCCGACAGTGGTGTTTTGAAAGTTTATTTCCTTGTCCATAGCCTCACTTCTCCGAATTATCGTCTTCATCCGCCTTACCCACAACCACCGTGTCGCCCCGGCGGCTCATATCCCATAGCTCAGCCGATATTGCCGCCTTCGGCGTAGGATCGTCCGGCCGAAAGATCACACGAAAAAACGTGCCCCTGCCGGTCAGAATCAGTTCACGGTTTGCCTTGTCGTACTTCCATCGCCAGATACTCAATCGCCACGGCTCGACTATCCCGCCCACCTTGTGGTCCCATTCGCCGCCGATGCTGCCGAAGTGTGTCGATGCATGCCGACGGCGCAGGTTGACCAGCGCCAGCACCTCGCGATCCGATTCGTTTTCGATAACGCCCAGAAGCTGCTTGTCGTTGTAGAAATCCCGCTGACGCTTGAGATGATCGGCCGTAAGTGCAAAGAGCGCCGTGTCCTTTGTCTCGGGCCAGCCCACGATATACTTGCCGTCTTTTCTCGCCCCTAAGTAAAAATCCTCTCCAAAAGCCGAATCGATCACAAACGTATCCTCGCCCTCGGCCCGACCCGGAAGCGGTGTCAGCGACTCGCGCGTTACCGCCGTAACCGCATCCTCCGGACTAAACGACATGCCCTCGAACTTGACCGTTATATTCGGGGAGATCTTCTTGCCCTCATCCAACATCTTTATCCGCGTCATATAGACCAGATCGTCAAGCCCCGTTCCTTCTTTGCCTCGCTGCTTGCTCCGAAGAACAAACCGTCGCGTACCCTTGTCGGTCTTTAGATAGACCGTTGCCGTGTACATATGCCCCTGGATCGACTCACCGCTGGTGAATACCGCAGTCGCCGCGATATACCTCACCGGATAAGGCTCACCGAAGTACTCCTTCTTAGCCGGCGTGTAATCCGCCACCGCCGTCTTCTCGTCGTACTCGGTTTGCTCAAGAAATCTCCACGCCCTTCGCATCTCTTCTCTTTCAGGGTAAAAGCGAATCTCCTTGACGGGGGCAAAGTCAAACAGTTTCACCTTGCCGTACTGCACGTCCGCGCCGGTAATCATATCCTTGGTCTTCAGTATGCCGCCCTTGGGGATGTTGAGTTTGAATTTTCTCCCCGGGCTAAGACGCACCTTGCCCGTAAGCACCGTCGAGTCGGAAAAATAAACCGCCGCCATCCTGGCGCTGGATGCACCGACAGCCCTGCCGCCCGCCCATGCCAGCAGACACACACAGACAAACACGCCCGTTACTTTCTTCATCCACCCTGTATTTCGATGCCTCACAACATTATCCTCCAATGTCCGCTCTACACTAACGAACTCTAACAAATAAAACAACTGTAGGGTGGGCTCTTAGCCCACCGAGCCCCCTAAAACAAATTCGCCTTTCGTCTTATAAACCACTCCAACACAAGGATACAAAGAAAAATCACTATGAAGATGTGCCGGTCATTGACCAGCGCCACTTCCAGGTGCTCGACCTGATCGAGTATCCTGTTGCGAATAATCTGGATAATCTTCGCACCGTCTTTTTCCCGCACATAGTACCCGCCGCTTCTCCTGGCCAGGTCATCGAGAAAAACATGATCGACCTGCAGATTCGCCCCTTCGTTAAGTCTCGGACCGATCAACAGGGGCTTTTCGTAGGATTCCAGCAGTTCATTTCCAACGAATGCCTCGAGCTGGAACAGGTAATTGTCTCTTTCCGTAAAAACAATCGCTGCGGTAAAGGCGCCGGACTTGCCCGCCACCTGCTCGACGGGTATCTGCGTTACACCGTCTGTGCCTTTCAACTCCGCCCGCAGATGCAACTGTCCCCGTTCGTACGTACCCCCAACGTCGACATTGACGACCGCCTGCTGGCCGGGGCTGTAATGGGGGCTGTCCCACTTGACGCTGAGCAGGCGACCTCCTTCCTGCAAGCCCGCAATGTGTCGCACACCGGCCCGCCACAGGTGGCCGTACGCCTGGCGCAGGGTCTCGGAAGTCTTTGCCCATCGCCACAGCGTATTGCTCGCCACCGCCATCACCTGTCCTTTGCCGTACCGCTGCAGGCCCACCACCGACACATCTCGACTGCCCACAGAAGCATCCAGCAGACTGATCGCGCCCGTCTTCAACCGGCCGGTGATGTTAACACTCTCAATCGTCACAGAGCCTGCCTCAGCAAGCGATTCGGATGTCCTGG
>SDBV01013662.1_pt1 | contig 10300 bp, 8 predicted proteins | sample 2277081 | NCBI WGS metagenome assembly SDBV01 (sample SAMN10402039, study PRJNA504765) | marine sediment metagenome | isolation source: marine sediment core GS10_PC15, 223 cmbsf | place: Arctic Ocean: Southern Knipovich Ridge | collected 2010 | reverse complement strand
CCATTGTCCTGAGTGAATCCCTTATACTCCTGCCGCTGGTTTTCATCATACAAAGGCGTCAACTGCCACTACCGACCACCTTCCGCATCCGGGGCGTCTCTCCCGGCACCCTGCGGGTCACCGTGCTGATCGGACTGGGCGTTTCGGTTTTAATCGATGAATTGGACCGGCTGGTGGCGCTCGTCTTTCCCTTGCCGGACCATATCACCGGGGGCATGGATTTTCTTACCTTTTCCACTGGCTCGGAGGCCCTGCTGGTGGCAGCGGGAGCGGTGGTGATTGCCCCCCTGGTAGAGGAGATCGTTTTCCGGGGTTTCTTCCAGAGGCAGCTCGAGAGGGGCTACCGGGATGCCACCAAGGCGATACTGCTCTCCTCGCTCCTGTTCACGGTCCTGCATTTCAATCCCTGGTGGAGCCTCCAGATCTATCTGTTGGGGATGGTCTATGGCTACCTGGCCTGGCGCACCGGCAGTATCTGGCCAGCCTTCGTCGTGCACGCCATCAATAATAGCCTTAGCCTCTGGTTTGCGAATACGGCTGAAGGCTCCTTCTCTTGGTACGCACCCGGCGGACACGTCTCGCCCCTGTGGCTGGGAGCAGCTGCCCTAGTGACCTACGTTGGATTCAGGTCGCTGCTGGTACAGAACCCGGAACCGTTGCTGAGTGACGGCTAAAGAGGAGGCCTCACGTGATCAAGGCTGACAACATTCTGCAATTGATTGGCCGTACACCCATGGTGCGCATCAACAAGCTGGCCGACCCCAACGGGGCCGAGTTGTGGGCCAAGGTGGAGTATCTCAACCCTGGCGGTAGCGTGAAAGACCGGATCGCCCTGCGCATTCTGGATGATTACGAAAAAGAGGGCCTGCTGAAGCCGGGGGGGACGGTGGTAGAGGCCACCAGCGGCAATATGGGCATGGGGCTGGCCATGGCGTGTGCCGTCCGGGGCTACAACGCCATTCTTGTCATGTTCGATAAGGCGAGCGATGAAAAGCGGCGTATGGTGCGGGCCATGGGCGCCGAGGTGGTCATCTGTCCCACTGACGTCGCCCCCGATGATCCCCGCTCTTATTACTCGGTGGCCCGACGTATCGCCGAAGAGACGCCGGGCGCCATCCTGGCCAACCAGCACGAGAATCCCTCCAACGCCCAGGCCCACTACGACACCACTGGTCCGGAGATCTGGGAACAGATGGAGGGCCGGATTGATGCCTTCGTGGCCTCCATAGGCACTGGCGGGACCATCACCGGGGTCGCTCGCTACCTCAAGGAAAAGGACCCCGACATCAAGGTCTGGGCCGCTGATCCCTGCGGCAGTATCCTGAAAACCTACAAGGAGACCGGCGAGATAACCCAGGGAGAGCTCTACCTTGTTGAAGGCATCGGTGAAGACATGGTCCCCGGGAACCTGGACATCGACCTGGTGGATGAGATTATCAACGTCAGCGACCAGGAATCCTTCCACATGTCCCGGCAGCTGGCGCGCAAGGAGGGGATATTTGGCGGGGGCTCAGCGGGAACCAACATGAAGGTGGCAGTGGAGGTGGCCGCGGCCATGCGTCCCGACCAGGTGGTGGTCACGCTCATACCGGATACGGGCGCGCGCTACCTGTCCAAACTATATTCCGATGAATGGATGCAGGAGCAGGGCATGTTGAGCCGGGAAATAGTTTCACACCGCTTCAAGGACGAACAATGAGACAGGAATTTATCGGTACCGAAGGTCTGGTTCTGCTGGATGCAGTCCGGCGTCTTTATCGGCGCAAAGCCCATACCGCCCTTACAAAAGTCCTGAAAAAGATACATCCCGCGGAGCTGGCCTGGATATTCCGTCACCTGACCGCCAGGGAGCGCCATGACATTTTCGAGATGCTCAAAGAACCCGGGCAGGTCGGAGATTTCCTGAGCGAGCTGGATGACAGTATCCGACTGGAGCTCGTATCCACGCTCCAGCCCCGGCGCATTGCCGAGATCATAACCGCCATGTCCACCGATGACCAGGCCGATCTGCTGGATGAGCTGCCCGATGAGCTGCGCGAACAGGTACTGGCCCTCATGAAAAAGGAAGACGCCGCCGAAGTTGAGGAATTGCTCCAGTACGAGCCGGACACTGCCGGCGGTATCATGTCGCCCGATTTCCTGGCGATGGAAAAGAACCTGAAAGTGAGTGAGGCGATCCTGAAGGTTCAGCAGCTGAGCGAAGAGGCGGAGATGGCGTTTTACATTTACGTACTGGACGAGGAAAATAAACTGAAGGGCGTACTCTCGCTCCGGCAGCTGCTTATGAATACCGCCGGCAAGCAGCTATCCAATATTATGGAGACCGACGTAGTAGCCGTTGCGCCGGAGACCGACCAGGAGGAGGTGGCCCACATCGTGTCCCGGTATAACATCATGGCCGTGCCGGTGGTCGACCACGACGGTGTCATTCTGGGGATTGTTACCGTGGATGATATCATTGACGTGATCCGGGAGGAGGCCACCGAGGATTTCCTGCAGATGGTAGGTGCCGGCAAGGACCGCGAGATTCTGTTGAAACCCGTCCTTCAAAACGCCCTGACGCGCCTGCCGTGGCTCCTGGCCAGTTGGGTAGGGGGCATCCTGGCCATGTTTGTCATCACCAGCTTCGAGGAAGAGCTGACCAAGGTTATCATCCTGGCCGGTTTCATCCCGGTCATTATTGGCATGGGGGGCAATATCGGCACCCAGAGCAGCACCATCACCATTCGCGGTCTGGCTACCGGTAGAATTAACATCAAACGGACCTGGAACTTTATGGGCAAACAGCTCTGGGTAGGGCTGATCCTGGGCATATTCTTTGGCTTACTCCTGGGATCGATGGCCTGGATCTTCGGTTCCTCTCGCCTGGGAATTGTAGTGGCTCTGGCCATCTGCGCGACCATGTTCATTTCCGCTCTCCTGGGAACCATGGTCCCCATCATTCTCCGGCACCTGGATGTGGACCCGGCGGTGGCAACGGGTCCCTTCGTCACCACCAGCGCCGACGTCCTGGGGGTTCTAATTTACTTCCTGTTGGCCAAGAGCCTGCTTGGGCTGTAAGCAACTGGTTGTTCATGAGCCTGGTCCTGATAATCTTCCAGGGCTGTCTGGTGGTCTATTTACTGGCCCTGCTGTGGTTTCTGCTGGGCCTGTTCCGGGGCGATCCCCCCCGCACCGATGACCAACCCCCGGTATCGGTTATCGTGGCCGCCCGCAACGGCGAGCCCCACCTCTCACGGCTCCTGGCGCGGCTGCTGGATCAGGATTATCCCGCCCCCAAACTGGAGCTAGTCATTGTAAATGACGGTCTCACTGAATCTTCCAGGGCCGTACTTGCTGAGGCGACCGGCGGGGATCAGCGCATCAAGGTGGTGAGCTCCGCCTCCGGCGACCGGCGGCTGGCCCATAAGAAACGGGCCCTTGACGCCGGAATCCGCCACAGCTGCGGAGAGGTGCTTCTATTCACCGACGTGGACTGCCAGATGGGACCCGCCTGGGTGCGGGGAATGGCCAGTTATTTTACCACTGGCATTGACTACGTGGTAGGTTGGTCGCAAGTGGGAGCCGGTTTGAGCGGGGGAGATGACATGGATCTGACGGAGTCAGCGGCTCCATACAAGGTTTTTGAGCGGCTGGACTTCACCATGTTGATGCTGGCGGCCCGGGGTGCTACCATGATGGGTACCCCCTGGGCCAGTTCCGGGCAGAACCAGGCCTACCGGCGGTCGGTTTACGAACGGGCGGGGGGCTTTCAGAAGCTGGCGGGCCGCCTCCAGGGGGATGACTCCCTGTTTCTCCAGGTGGCACGCCGGCGGGCGAAGGCCCGGATCACGTTTGCCACCGATCCTGACACCCGGGTTGTGACTGATCCCGCCGAATCCCCGGGACAGCTCATCTACCAGCGCATCCGGTGGGCAAGCGACGCGGTGGCCATGTGGCGGTTCAACCCGGCCTTTTTCCCCGTCCCTGTCGCCACCTTCGGCGTCAACGCCCTGATCATTGTCCTGGCCCTGGCCGCCCTGGCCGATTCCGCCACCGTCCTGCCGGTGCTGATTCCGGGCCTGCTACTTAAAGCATTGATTGAAGTATCGCTCCTTATTGTCGGTAGCGCAAAGATTTCTTTGGGGGGCTTGCGGCGGCATTTCCCGCTGTGGTTCCTGCTGCAAATGCCTTACGTGACGCTTGTCGGCCTGGCCGGCTTCTGGGGGAATCGTCTGCCCTGGTATCGGGTTGTCTCCGGCAAACAGGAAAACGGCTGAGAATCACTTCGTGTAATACTAAATGTAATTCCTCATGTTAAACAGGCAGATAACATCAACCTTACGTCATCAAGGCCCTCCCAGGATCTGGGCTGTGGTAGGAGTGTTGTGCCTGCCCGTTCTCCTGTCGGCCCAGCCGCTTTCTTACACGGTATCGTGGCTGGGAATTCCGGTGGTCGATGTAACCATAACGCTGGCGGAGAGCGACTCCAACTGCTACGCCGAGTACCACGCCCAAACCCGTCCGTGGTTCAACCGCTTCTACTCTGTGGACAACCGGCACCGCATCTGGGTGGACCCGGCAGAGGGCTATCCCGTGCGCTATGAGAAACGAATCCTTGAGAGCGGCCGGGCGGACTCTCTCTGGGTCAGTTATGAGCAGAATCCCCGGCAGGTGGTCTATGCCAACGGGCTGGTGCGTCCCTGGCGGGAGGGCACCCATACCCTGTTCAGCGCCCTGCTGTGGGTCCAGCGACATGACTGGACCGCCGGAGAAGAGCAAGTCCTGGAGGTGGAAGTCGAGGGCGTGGTCTGGCAGGTTTCCGCTACCTGTTCAGGCGTTATTGGTGCCAGGGAAAATGGGGGCACGGTAATGAAAATGCTGACATGCTTCGAACAGCAATTGTATGGAGAGCCGATCTTGAGTACCACCGACATCCTGACCCATATGCTGCCCGGTGAGGGACACCAGCTCCGGTTCGGCCTGGATATAGAGCGCAATGAGGTCCTGTGGATTGTGTTTGGCTCAAAACCATTTCAGGTGCGGGCAGAATTGAATTCGCTTCCAGAACATCCCTGATGTAGCTTCGATCCCAGGAGAAGCTGATATGTTGTCTACCGCAAAAGGATTTTTCCATTCTTACTGGAAGGCGTTAGTCATAGTAGGGGGGATCATTGGCGTGGTGACGGTGGGCATCTACTTTCGGGTGGATGCCAAGATCCTGGCGCTGTTTGCCCTGGTGGCCGGCTTTATTACCAACGGCTTTTTGGCACTGGCAACCCTTGTTTCACTAATTCCTGTCGTGGGCCCCCTGCTGGTAAAGGTGCTCTCCATTCCCCTGCTCTACGTATTCAACGCCCTGGGCTACCTGCTGTCGATACTGGCCATCAAGAAAGGCTACGGCGCTGAGGTGGTCAGCTACCGGGTTCTCACCATTATCCTGCTGGTGGGCATCGTGATCGGCTACGTTATCGGCAACCTGTTTCCCTTTAGATGAACAGGCCCGTTTGAGGCACAACCGGGATTATTAACCGCAGAGGCATGCCCCTCTGGGCGTAGCCCAACGGGCGAGCCTGAGCCCTTCATCCGCCAAAGGGCGGATTCAGGATAGACTCCGCCGAAGGGACGCGGAGAACGCAGAGAAGCGTTGAGCGAGGGGGGAAGAGAAAAAAGCGAAAAAGGGCGGGAACTGTAGGGGCGTTGCGTGCAACGCCCTCATGCAATTAAGCTGAGGCCGGTGTTCTCGCAAGAAGACACCGGCTTTTTACTTTCAAAGGGCATCGGATAGAATCACGTTCAGTTGGTCAATAAAAACTGAGGAACAAGTATGAGACTGGAAGTTGTCCTGGAACCCAGTGATGAAGGTGGCTATACGGCATATGTACCCTCTCTGCCCGGCTGTATCAGTGAGGGGAAAACCCGAGAGGAAGCCCTATCGAATATCCGGGAGGCTATTGAGCTGTATCCGGAGCCGGTGGAAGATGACCGGGTTGTCGCGGGAGAAGCTGAGGCTCATAAGCTGGTCCTGTGACCAAAGGACACTAGTCTTCCCTATACCAAGATCATCCGAGCCTTGCAGCGGGATGGTTGGACTGTTGTTAGTCAAAAGGGCTGCGCCGAGGCGCTCTCTTAAGAGAAAGGGGGCCCGCCCACTGGCGGGGGGGTAGGGTTAGAATAAGATCTGCGAGGGAACGTTCTCCCGTTCGCCCCGCCAGGCCGCGGCATACGGGCCGCTATTAGCCCGAATCCTTGCCGCCGGCCGGCTCGGTTCCCTCGTTGTTTGCATTTGCTGCTATATGACCGGTATCGGAACTGCTGAAGAAGGGCGCCCACTTTTCCTCCGGCGAGCGCTTGGTAAGCAGACTCACAGCAATTAACAGACCCGTCGAAATAAGTACGCCGGGGATGACGATGTACTGGCTATCGGCGAAATCGAATGCCGTGCCGCCGAGCGTCAGGGTAAAATCCACCCCGAGCCGGTTCAGCAGGGCGATCCCTATAATGCTCCCCAGGCCGCCGGCGATGCAGGCTACGCCTCCCTGGGGGGTGACCCGTTTCCACAGGAAAGCGGCCAGCAGGGCCGGGGTCAGGCTGGCGCCCACCAGGGAATAGGCGTACAGGGCCATCGAGAGCACGGTCTCGAACTGGGTGAGCAGGAGCAGACCCAGGCCGCCGAAGACGATGACGGAGACCCGCTGCAGGCTCACCTTCTGCTTTTCGGTGGCGTCCGGCTTGATGAACCGCTGGTAGATGTCCCGGCTCACGTTGGTGGAGGGCACCAGCAGGAAGGTGTTCCCCGTAGAGAGCACGATGGCAATCGCGGCCGCCAGCAGGACGGCGCCTCCCAGGAGGGGCAGGCCGTGCCGGGCGATGTACAGGATCACTGTCTCCGAAGCAGCTAGTCCGGCAATCGGAGTATGGGTTATCAGGTCCGGAAAAGCGGCCCGGCCCACGATGGCCAGCAGGGCCAGGGCGGTTTCGATCACCATAATCCCCACCACCATGCCCACCACTGCCTGGCGGGCCGCGCCGGCGTTTTTAGCCGAGAAGAACTTCTGGTACATGCCACTCTCGCCCAGGATAAGGAGGAAAGTGGGCAGCGCCACGCCCAGCACCCACAGGATGTTATGCCCGCCCAGGGGGGTCGTGTGCCCCTGCGGCAGGTTTTCCAACACCGCTCCCAACCCCCCGACCTCGAAGATCATGTATGGCAGGGCGAACAATACGCCCAGTGTAATGATGATGCCGTTGAAAATGTCAACCGTGATGATGGAGACCATCCCGGCCAGGGCGGTGAAGATGACTATAGCCGCCGCGGTGATGTACATCCCCTGGGTCGGGGAGATGGTCCCGTCGGTGACAATGCTCAGGATCCACCCGCCACCACGGAACTGGTATGAGGCGATGGTCACGTAGGCCAGGATGATGGCCAGCGTGCCCAGGAGGCGGGCGGCGGCGTTGTAGCGCTGCTCCAGCAGGTCGGGGACCGTATACTGGGCGATGCGCCGCACCCTTGCCGCGATGAAGAAGGCCACCAGCAGACCGATCCAGCCCCCGAAGGAGAACCAGAGCTCCGCTATCCCTGTCCGAAACGCCAGGCCCGCCCCGCCGAAGAGCGAACCGGAACCGATCCAGGTGCAGACCAGCGTGCCCACCAGCAGAGCCACCGGCACCGAGCGTCCCGCCACCATGAAGTCCTCGTGGCTCTTCACCCCGCGGGAGCGCCACAAACTGACCCCTATCAGGATCAGGGGATAGATAAACACAACAGCGACCAGCAGGTTCATGGAGCTCCTCCAATCAGGGATAAAATGAAAGTCGTGAGGGGATAACTTACAGCTTGCCTATACCCTGCGCCATACGCGCCAGGGCCTTACGAATGTTCTCTACGGAATTGGTACCGTAGAGGAAAAGGCGCCTCCCCCGGTGGGTTCCGAAGGAGGCACCTGAAATGACTGTGTTTACTGCTCGGTGTCTGCCAGCCTGCCGCCCAGGTGCTTGGCAAAGAATTGCTCCATCGCACGGTAAAAATCAAACCGGTTCTCTTCGTTCCTGAAGCCGTGCCCCTCGTTCTCCTTGACCATATAGGGTACATCGATCCCGCGGGCTTTCAGTGCCTCAACGATCTGGTCCGACTCGGCCTTTTTCACCCGGGGGTCATTGGCTCCCTGGGCTATCAGGAGCGGAACTCTGATGCTGTCCGTATGGAAGAAGGGAGAAGCCGCCCTTAGCAGATCCTTTTCTTCCTCCAGGTGGCCTACCATTTCAAAGAGCATTTCGCGGTAGAGCTCCCAGTAGGGTGGAATGGCTTCCATCCAGGTAAAGAGATTGGATACCCCAACATAATCGACCGCGCAGGTGTATAGGTCGGGAGTAAACGTCACACCGGCCAGGGTGGCGTACCCGCCGTAGGAGCCGCCGTAAATTCCGATCCTCTCAGGGTCGGCGATGCCCTCATCTATCAGCCAGTAGACGCCGTCGGTGATGTCGTCCTGCATGGTCTTGCCCCACTGTTTGAAACTGATCTCCCAGAACTCGCGGCCGTAGCCCGTACTGCCCCGGAAGTTCATCTGCAGAACGGCATAGCCCCGGTTGGCCAGGAACTGAACCTCAGGATTGAAGGTCCAGTAATCGCGGGCCCAGGGACCGCCGTGGGGATGGATGACCACAGGTAGATTCTTGGCCTTCACGCCTACGGGCAATGTCAGGTAGCCGTGGATGGTCAGTCCATCGCGAGAGGTGTACTCAATTGGTTTCATGGAGGCCAGGTGTTCTTCGTTGAGCCAGGGGCTAACCTCCGCCAGTTTTACCAGCTCATCCTTATCCCGGTCATAGAAGTAATAAGCACCCATGGTCTTGTCGGTGAAGGTCCTGACCATGCACCTGGTCTCATCCCTGCTGAAGTCCACCACCCGGACTTCCACCTTCGGCAGGAGCTTCTCCAGCCGCTTCTGAAGGGCCTCGCGGTCTTCATCGAAGAAATGGTACTCCGTCATATCGGTCGTATAACTCACGCCCGTAATCACCTTGCGCAGCCGCGAGTACATCAGGTTCGTGACATCCACTTCCTGATGCTCAAATATGAGTTCGCCTTCCTGAGCCGTGCTCACATCGAAAGTGAAGATGGCGTCCTTATCCCGGCCCCGGTTGGAGGCTACGTACAGGTTCTGGTTGTCGAAGGTAAAGAACAGCGGCGCCAGCGTCTCCTTGAAGCTGGTGGTTACGATGGTTTTGAACTCGTCTTCCTCGGTTTCCCGATAGAGGATGCTTTCCATAACACCGTCAGAGGTTACCGCCGCCCGGAGCTTGCCGTCATGGTCGGTAATCCAGCGATTGATGTTGCCGGGGTTCTCGGCCAGCAGCGTCAGGCCGCCCGTGTTCACGTTTACCCGGAAGACATCGTGCAGGCGCGGGTCCCGGTTGTTGAGAGCAACCAGCATTTCATCGGGAATATCCTCAAGGTCATCGATGAGCTGGGCCTGTACCTTTTCGAACGGCGTTAATGTCAGCTCGTTTTCACCGTCGATGTCAACGGCATAGATCCTGTAGTTCTCATCCCCACCGCTATCCTGGACGTAGACGACGCGGTCATCACTCGCCCACAGGTATCCGGCGATGTCCCTCTCGGTGGCGCTGGTAATGCGCACCACCTCGTCGGTGCCGATCTGCTGCACGTGCACGTTGAGGCGTCGCTCCCAGGGCTGCATGAAAGCGATGTACTCGCCGTTTGGAGACAGTTCGAAGGCAACCCTGGTCGGGTTGCGGAAGAAGTCCTCCATGGGGATGATAGGAGCCGGAGCCCGCTGGCAGCTGATGGCCGCGGCCACCAGCGCGAGGAGGAAAAGCCCTTTGATACTTTTATTAAACATGATAACCTCTCTTCCCTGGTGGGGATTTAGGTGTGATAAAAAGAAGGCAGCTCTGCGCCATACTGTGGATGAATTTATTCACCATTGACAGCATTATCAAAGTGGTTAGCTGAAAAGAAATACTTTGGCTTGGGGTAGTCGGCAGTCGGCAGTCGGCAGTCGGCAATTGGCAGTGGCAGTTGGCAGGGAAGAGGGAAGAAACCGCAAAGCTTGCCCTGAGCGAAGTCGAAGGGGCGCAAAGTACGCCAAGATCAAAGAAAGAAGAGCGGGAGGTGAATAGGGAACCGCCAAGCCCAGCCCTGAGCTTGCCTATCCGAAGGATTCCTTTGGAAAGGGGCGCCAAGTGCGCGGATTATGTCAAAGAGCAGTGCCCGGCCGGGTCAATCCGGTACCACTATAGTACCACGATAGGATCACGGTTCCCGACGGAGAGCGTAGTACCGCACCGGGGG
>SDBV01013661.1_pt1 | contig 10300 bp, 13 predicted proteins | sample 2277081 | NCBI WGS metagenome assembly SDBV01 (sample SAMN10402039, study PRJNA504765) | marine sediment metagenome | isolation source: marine sediment core GS10_PC15, 223 cmbsf | place: Arctic Ocean: Southern Knipovich Ridge | collected 2010 | reverse complement strand
TGGAGGCGACGGGCGGATTCGAACCGCCGAATAAGGGTTTTGCAGACCCCCGCCTTGCCACTTGGCTACGTCGCCCCTCTGGAGCGGAAGACGAGATTCGAACTCGCGACCCTCTCCTTGGCAAGGAGATGCTCTACCACTGAGCCACTTCCGCCTTTTCAGAATTGGTAGTTTTACTTAATCCCGGTTTCCGTGCTTCCTGACTAAATAAACTCTCTTAAATATAATGGTCTGTGGTGCCGAGGAGGAGATTTGAACTCCTACGAGCTTGCGCTCACTAGCCCCTCAAGCTAGCGCGTCTACCTGATTCCGCCACCTCGGCGTTCTCTTTACCGTTTTTCCTCATCTTCCGACGGCAAGCGCCACGGTTTGCGCCACCCCCAAGGCCATGAGTGCCGGAAGCGCCTGCCCCAGAGGAAGGTAAGCCCTAGAATTATGAGGATGGTGGGCCAAGTATAACCCCATATCGAGCCGCTAAGCACCCCCAGCTTTATGAGCAGGGCGATGCCCCCTATGGCAACCAGGATAAGACCGATAACCACCTGTCATTCCTTTCTGGCAGGAGTGGGAGGACTCGAACCCCCGACCGGCGGTTTTGGAGACCGCTGCTCTACCAGACTGAGCTACACTCCTACCTCCGGCATATAATAATACCACAAATTTCTGTAAAAATTAAATGGTACCCCTGGCGCGACTCGAACGCGCGCACGCGGTTTAGGAAACCGCTGCTCTATCCACCTGAGCTACAGGGGCTTGAAGCTAAAATGCCATTATTCGGCACTAAATTTCTAGGAGTTGGCGTTAAAATGGCGTTAATTTTATTTTTTGTCCCGTTTACCCCTACCGGCAACACTTCGTCCAGTAACGCCATAGCATCCTCTTGCATCCCCTCTATTATATGGGAATAGACGTCCATCGTAAAGGCTACGCTAGCGTGCCCTAGCGCCTCAGAGATAACCTTAGGCTTTGCCCCACGCATTAGCATAAGACTGGCGAAGGTATGTCTGAGGTCGTGGAATCTTACGCCAGTAAGATCAGCTCGAATGGCTATTTTGTGGAAATTATGAGTAACAACGGACGGATTAAGCGGCTCATTATCTATACTCGTAAAAACGAGGTCGTCTAAAGTAAGCTGCCTTCCTAACTCACGGTAAAGCCATTCACGCTCCGCTTTGTATTCTCTCAGGTATAATGCCAGCTTCGGCGTCATGGCGACACGGCGCCGGCTGTGGCTTGTCTTAGGCTCTTTGAACTGGCATACCCCACGCCTCTTGTATAGCACCTGCGAGACCGATATTGAGAGCATATCAAGGTCAATATCCCGCCATCTTAAGCCCAGTAATTCTGCCTGTCTAAGACCAGTAGACACGGCGGTATAAATTACCGGGTAGTAATAGTTATCCTGTGCGCTGTCAAAAAGCACTTCAACTTCACCAGGGGTTAGGGTGCGCATGGCCTTCTTGCTTGGTGAAGGTGGGTCAACCATCTCAGCAGGGTTGCGTCCTAGATAGCCTTGCCTGACGGCGAACTTTAAGGACTGGGACAATACCCGGTGCTGGTGGTGTACTGTTCGGGCTGATAGCTTCTCGCAAGCCTTCCCGTAATAGCTCTGAATAGCCTGCGGGTTAAGGTGCTTTAGCTGGACTTGACCTAAAGCTGGTATTAAGTGAGTCTCGATAATGCTTTGGTAGCCGTCAAGCGTGCGCTGAGAGCAGTTAGTCTTGACATACCCGTCAAGCCACTGGTGAAGGTGCTCTGCCACTGTAAGGCGTCCTGGTGGGGTATAAACGCCTTTATCAAGGCTAGATAATAGCTCGGTTAAACGCCTGTGTGCATCCCCTTTTCTGCCTCTTACTGTCTCAAAATGTCTGCGGGGCTTGCCGTCCGCGCCGGTGCCGGTGTAAATTTGAATCTGCCATGAGCCTTTGCTCTTTTCACGGATGCTACCTCTCATTTTGTGCCTCCTTTTGGCCTTCTTTTCCTGGTGTAATTTAAGTCTAGCACCACCCAGTCGTGCCCTAGTTTCCTCGCTTTAATAAATCCACTTCTAGCTAATAATCTAACATGGTCTTGGGATAGCCCCAGTTTCTCCGCCGCTTCCTTTGTCGAATATATAGCTTTCATCCTAAACATTATAACTGATAACGGGTATAATGTCAATACTTTAGTGAATAAAATAAACGGGAATGAAAAATCTTTGGGAACAAGGTTGACTAGCTGGTATGTTTTGTGATATAGTTTAAAAAAGAGTATCTTAACAATTGAATATGAGCAAGGTCTAGCTAGACCAGTTAGAGACTGTCAATAATGACACCAGCGGAGGGACTTGGAGGGCTTCCTTACAGGACAGTAGCCGAATCAATTTCGGTTAGCCTTCTGTGACGGAGCCATTCAAATCTTTTCAAGGTCTTGGACCTGACTGTCTCGAACAAACTAAAGTCTTGATATCTTCAGATACCAAGGATGATTACTCAGGTTTATAGGATGCCCTAGCTGCTATTTTCTTAGGTGGAATCGTCCATCGCGATACCAGTGACGGCCTTCGTTCCTGACGAACTCACTTTTGGCCTGGACTTGGAGGGGTTTTACGGGAGGACTGTTAAGTTAAGACTTTGCGCAGGTTTTGTTGTCTGCGCTTAGTTTTCCCGTGAATCCCTTTTTTAATTTTTAAGCCGACTTAGCCAGGTAATTAAAGCCTGCAAGTCGGCTCTTTTTTATGGAGATTTTAAAAGATGATTCAAAAACGATAAGGGGACAATATGGAAAGTAACGAACGGTTGACAATGACAATCTCTGAATTTGCCCAAGCAACCGGTATCTCACGTAACTTAGCCTACTTACTGGCAAGGCAAGATTCCTTACCAGTGCCGGTAATCAAATTAGGATCAAAGCGAATGATGGTGAGCCGTAAGGCCGTCTTGGCACTACTTCAGGATAACGGCAAGCCTGAGAGCTAGTAAAGCATGGGAGTGAAAGACAGAATGATAGACTTACGGAAAATTAACTTTCTAAATAAGCAGTTAACCTGTGTTGACTGCGAAGCCACTTTCATATTCACCAAAGGCGAGAGATATTACTATGCTTCAAAGGGACTGGTAGAGCCTAAACGCTGCCCTGAGTGCCGATTAAAGCGAAAGCTGACTCTGGCGCCGGAGGGGGTGCGCAATGACTAATCTGACTACTGCGTTAACTCGCCCTGATGCTGGCCCCTTCTCAGTCAAGTGTCCCAACCTATTGCAGCGTCATCTTGACCATCTACGAGCCTCAGGCATTTCTGATGAGGTGATTAAGGAACGGGGATACGAGAGTGTTCTTGGTAAGAAGCGATTAGCCGACTTGGGTTTTTCTTCTGCGCAGCAACGAACGCCTGGGATACTTATTCCACTCTATGCTCCAGATGGTTCGCCGGCTGGCTACCAATATCGCCCAGATAATCCCAGAACGAATGCGAATGAAAAGCCTATCAAATATGAGAACCCGGTCGGCGGCAGTATTCGCCTTGACGTACCGCCAAGGTGCCGTCTAGGCTTGACTGACCCTTCTGTTAACCTATGGTTTACCGAAGGCATTAAGAAGGGCGATGCGCTGGCTAGTCATGGCCTTTGCACGGCGGACCTGATTGGGGTCTGGGGCTTCAAAGGGAAAAATCCTCTGGGCGGGACTACATTTCTGGCCGACTTCGACTACATAGCCCTCAAGGGAAGGAAAGTCATAATCGCCTATGACTCTGACATCTCTGTAAAACCACAGGTGAGACAAGCAATGGAGAGGCTTGGTGAGCACTTGAGACGTAGAGGGGCTACTCTCCATAATGTGCGTCTGCCTCAGAATGGCACTGCGAAAGTGGGGGTCGATGATTTCCTCTTGACGCACTCGGTGGAGGAATTACAAGCCCTAGTAGAGCCATTAGAGGATATGGCTGAGACAAAGGTCAGTGAAGTCTATGTCCCTGGTTTCATTCTGAGGGACGGCACCATAGGTGAGATGATAATAGATGCCCTCACTCATGAACGCACCTTTGTTTTGAGGGCTCCTTCCGGTGCTGTAACCAAGGTGAGGGAATATACCATAGATAACACCATATATAAGCCAATGATTGGTTACCTGGCGGGGCACACTGTTTCCTTTGCTTCTGATGCCACTGGGTACGGTAGTCTCGGTAGGTTGTTGACTGAAGTTAGGGCTTTTCTATATCGGTATGTTGAACTCCCAGCTAATTTCGAGGCAATCGCAGCATTGTATATCCTCCTAAGTTGGGTGTATGAACCTCTGCCCACACTGCCATATCTGAGGGCGCTCGGGGACTATGGCACAGGCAAAACCCGATTTTTGGAAGTGGTCGGGGCTATTGCCTTCAGGGCTATTCGGGCCGCAGGTGCGACGACCCCCTCCCCCATCTTCCGCATCATTGACATGTACCGAGGCTCATTGGTGCTTGACGAGGCAGATTTTAACCGGAGCGATGCAATGGCGGAGATTGTGAAAATACTCAATTCAGGCTACAAACCGGGCAGTCCCGTCCTCCGCTCGGAACCAACGAGTAATAAGAAATGGGAGCCACATAGCTATGATGTGTTTGGGCCAAAGATACTTGCTACTCGTAAGCGGTGGACTGACAAAGCCCTGGAAAGTCGCTGTTTGACCTGGGAATCTGAAGGGTTAGCGAGAGAAGATATACCCCTTGTGTTAGGGCCACGTTTCCGAACTGAAGCTGCTATCTTACGTTGCAAACTGCTGAACTTCAGACTGGACTACCTACCAAAGGTGATATCGTTTAACTTTGAGGACGCAAGGCCAGTTGGCAATCTTGAGCCACGGCTTCAGGAAATCTTGTTACCACTTAAGGCAATAGCCCAAGGGGATACAGCATTGGAGGCAACATTAGATGAATTCATTATGGGTATGCAGGAGGAACTGCAGGAGGATAGGCGCAACTCATTGCCAGCCCTGGTGCTCGAAGCCATATTTTCCATTCGAAAGGAAGGTGGAGAATTATCAGCCAAGGCTATTACGGAACGTTTGAATGAAGGGGATTTGGTCAAAGAGCACTTGGAGCGCCCTGAACGTGGTATCTCAGCCCGTCGAGTGGGGGCTATCATCAAAGGTCTCGGTCTCAGGACAAGGCAAGCCACGACCAGCCGGCGTGCTATTATCCAGTGGAATAACCGTCGTATGGCAATTTTGTGTCGTCGCTATAGTTTCCCTATCCCCCAAAACAATCCTTCACATCCTTCATCCGAAACTGATATCCTTCATCAACATCCTTCACTCGAAGAGGCACATCCTTCACATGCTTCACCCCTGCCAGATATGAAAAATAGCGAAAGTGAAGGGTCCGAAGGATGTGAAGCATCTTTCTCAGGGGCAGAGAGCCAGGCAGTTGACCGTTACGAGGCAACTCTTGGTATACCAGTTGAAAAGGCTATCGATCTATGGCGGTCTGAAGGCGCTCCAATGGTCAACCTGGGGCTTGGTGAGATTTGCCTGGACCTTGAAAAACTACTAAGCTACCCGAATATAAAGCCTGAGCAACTTGAGGCAGTTAAGAAGTGGCTACAGCAGCATAAAAAGAGTGATGAGCAATGAGAGGCCGGTGTCCTAATTGTGGTAAATCGGTAGTGGTGAATGGTCTTGGTCGCAAGCGTCTGAACATACCACTCAAAAAAGTTTATGAGACGTTACAGACTCACCGTAGCATTGTAACGGCAGCCGATAAATTAGGTTGCAGCCAAGCATACATATTCAAAGTCCTTAAGGATAATGGAATGAAGCTAAGAGATGTATTTCGGAGACAAGTCGAACCCAAGGGGGTGACTAAGTGATTACGACAGAACACAAGAGGTGTAAAAGTAAAACTCAGGCTGGGGAACCTTGCCGGGGTATAGCTCTAGAGGATGGGTACTGTTTCAGCCATTCCCCTGCACTTGCAAAGAAGCGATTTGAGGCCAGGGCAAAGGGTGGTAAGAATAGTGCACGGGCAGCCAGGTTAAAGAGGTTAGTCCCTCCTCGCCTGATACCTGTTTTTGATAGGTTAGAAAAGGCGTTAGTAGAAGTCCATACCGGGGAGCTTGAAAGTAAACAGGCATCGGCAATGGCAGCTCTTGCCAGAGCTATGGTGGCTGTGCTCACCAGCGGGGAATTAGAGGAAAGGCTAAGAAACGTGGAGACGAAAGTGGAGGTAAGTAACAATGGGCATAGAACGGCGAATTGAGAACATTGAAAAGCAGACCGGGGCTAATAAGGCAAAGCCAGTGTGGATAGTAGTGGTTTATGATGATACCGGCAAGCCAAGTGAGGCGGAACTGGAGAAGGCGAAGGCTGAATATAAAAAAGAGCATCCTGACTGGCAAGGGCAAGACTTCAATGTGATATGGGTTATGGATGCTGAGACAAAAGAACTTCTGGGCAAGGCGGGGGAGAGGACAAAGAATTTGATAGTCGGTGAAGGGACGGAAAGCGTTTAATAGGGGGTAGAAGTGAAGTATACAGACCTGGTAAACGTAGTGCACAAGATAATAGCAGGCTACTCAATACCGCTAACCTTGCGCCAGGTGTATTACCCGATTAGTGACTGCTGGACTGACTCCTTGGATTTAGCCATTTTGACTTCCTTAGAATCTCCTTAGTTTTAGTTCACGCCCACCTGCGGGCACTAATTTATCGTATTCCGCTTTTGCTCTAAGCATTTCCTGATAAGTAAAATAGACTCTATGATATGTTCCTGTGCCGGCAGCGTATTCCAGCTTTGCTTGCTCCCATGCTCCCAAAGTATAAAGGTACTCGCTATGGGCCTGTGCTATTCTCAATACCTCCTCAAGTTGCTCATTAACTAGTATTATTCCAACCAAAAAGGGGCACCAGCCGCCACAATTAGGTTAGTGTTTCTAAATCCATATTATGAGCCTTTACACTTTTCACAATGTACATAGCCATCAGTTTCAGCTGCAAGTACTGACGCAAACCAAACCATATCTGCTGATTTGATTTGTTCAATCAAAGGACAACTAAGCTTATGGAATTGACCTGTCCCAGGGTCGCCCACGTACTTATTAGCCTCGGCGTAGTCTTCTGTTTCTCCATATCTGAATATCTTATCTACTCTGCTGACTGTTTTTGTGTTTGGCCAGTAGTTAACACAAACCTCTTCACCTTCCGAAACCCAGTCATGAATTCCCTGAGAAACCTTGAACGATAGCCCGTTTACACCTATATGGTGTGCGCTCCAGGAAAAGCCGCCGTCACTACCATGCGAAACCCACTTTCGTCTAACACGGCCGACCATTTTAGTTTGCCCTACTCTTATGTCTTTTACGCAATCCCTGACCATTGAGAAGAAGAGGAAGGTCAACCCGCCATAAAGAACCATAGCTAGGGGTATTGCCCAGGCCGATATTTTCCATCCGAGGGGGGCGATGACCCTCCAAATTATGAAAATCATAAACGCTAGAAATCCAAGAGCGAACAAAACTGCCCACCACATGTCAAGGTATATGTTGAGGAAACCGAGGTTATTCCGCCCTGAGTCCCTTGTCTTGTATGGCACTTGTGCGTTGTTCTTACTCGTTTTGTTCCACACCTCACTCCCTTTGCTGGCTAGCGTCTAAAATCTGCAATGCGCACCCCAAAAAGGGCACTAGCCACCGCTATATTACTTGGGCCATTCGGCGAGTAAATGACTCGCTATCGCTTGGTAACAATTCCACATCCCCTCTGATGGGATTGCCTGTGTGCTTACCGACATTATCCAACACCTGTAGTCACCGTGAGCAACGATTCTTACATCGTGGCTTCTCATTATCGTGTGCTTTATTGACATGTCGTAATTCAGAAGACTAATGATTCCTAGGCCGAAGTCCTCGCCCTTCCAATGCAAATCGACGACTTTGCCTAACAATGGAAAACTTTTCACACGAACCGATGCAATTTGTGGTTCGGGTAAATTCGACGCTAGCCTATAGTCAGAGATTCCATAATCAGTCTGGATAAAGGGGGTAGTATTAGCGGTTACCCAGCCCCATTGATGTATCCAGCTTATTAGTCCCTCAGGTATATCCACAACAAAAATAGAATCCCCTGGGCATCCAATCTTCTTCTTAATATGGCTGTCTGTGGCAGGTTGGGCCCCTATACGCAACAGGAATTTCTCCCACTTTTTCAATTGTCTGTTCCTTTTCCAGAATTACTCCCTAACCTTATTTAAGTAACTCATATGCTATAGCATTATTTCGTTTGAATTATTGGGGATATGAAACAGGGCACCAGCCACCGCCATATTACTCAGCGGTTCCAGTGCCCTTGTTATCTACTTTCATCTTCCTTAGACCCAACGTCTACTGTTGGTAATTTCGTATTTAGTGGCTTTAATATGGAACTAAGTCCCTTCTATGTTCGACTCTTTCTCAGCACAACGATAAAAGCCACTGTACCGCTGATGAGCGAACCGATGCCACCAACAAGAGCACCTAGGGCAGAAATCCAAACATATCCTGGAGTAATAGGGGCAAGTGCTGGTGGTATGGGCATGCCAGGAACTGGAGGAGCCTGAGGTGGTGGTGTAGATGCGACTAGACCAAGAACTAGAAAGCCGCCACTGACAACAAGTATCCCCAAGAAAACGAACAGTATCGCAATAGGTTTTCTCACCCGCATCATTTTCACTATCCCCAATTCCCACTGTTCTCAGGTCAGTTCGTATGTTGGGACTTGAGTATAGTCCTCGTATGCGACTTTGTCAATACTTCCCCCACTTGGGTGATTTACGTAGTAGTTACAGTAAGGTATAAATAACTTAGGGTTTCTACTGATATTTCGTGTTCACGTACAGCGCGGTTTATTCAGTGAAGCCAAATTGACTGAAGGGGGTAACTGAGGGTGGTCGCTCACGCTAAGAAGGGTCAATTGGAATCCGACGTAGAGATAGCTGTTGGGCAAGGTCAAATGATAGTTCCACAGGAAATAATGATTACCGGTGAACATCCGTTGTTCGAGACCAGGCCCCTGCTTTGGCCATTCTTGGTTCGTCCTGCCCTGTGGATTATTGTTGGAATCGTCATCACTGCCGTTGCCCAGCAGATTCAGCTAGAATTCATCCGTGTTATTGAGGAAATAATTTCGCTGGAGCTTATTCGCTCGATTATATGGTGGATTGGTATTACAGTGTTAATTATTGGACTGCTCGGAATTCTCATCAAATACTTAAGATGGAGATACACTGGCTACACAGTTACTAATCGTAGAATATTACATCAGACTGGGGTAATAGGCAAGTCCTATATAGACTGCCTTATGAACAAAGTCCAAAATCTATATTTACAGATTCCGATTCTTGGCAGGATTCTCAACTTCGGTACCATACGCATAGCAACAGCGGGAACGAGCCGGATTGAAATGCAATGGAAATATGTGAAAGAGCCGAGAAAGGTTTATCGAATATTGAATGAAGCCCTCGAGCAATATCACTTAGAGGGTGAAGTGGGAGTAGGTCATGATAAACGTGACTGAGCGAGCTAAACAAGAATTGAAGAGATTGCATGAGGCTTATGTGGATTGGCCAGACGGGTGTTTAAGAGTCATAGATAGAGGGCAAGGTAATTTAGGTTTGGGCATAGATCTAGAGGAGCCTGGTGACAAAGTCGTGGAGTACGAGGGTGCGAGATTGCTAACTGTTGCGCCTGAACTTGCCACAAGCGTTAAACGAGTCACTATTGATGTTAACGATACTCCTGAGGGCGCTGAGCTGGTCATATATGAACATTCTTAGAGCTATCGGTTAAGACAACAGCGCCTTGTAAAACTTCAAGCTATCCTCAAGCCTCATTGACTTCGTGTAGCGTTCCATCATCTCTAAAGATACGCACCTGCTGAAGTCTATGATTGTAGTTGACCCATCCTATAGCCAATACTTATAATAGCTATATCTTTTGGACTAAAGAGGTTACTATGTCCTTATTTGACCAAATTGGAATGTACTGGCGCCTTACTTGGGGACTGAGACAATTCCTTAAAGAACCAATAACTCTTGAGCAGGCTAGAAGTATCATTAAGGATAGACTTGCGAATAGGGAGAGGAATCTGCTCACCATTGTCAGGCGGGCAATCTATGAGAATAAGGGTAGCCCATATTTGAAACTGCTCAAGTTAGCTGGATGTGAGTATGGCGACTTTGAGCGTATGGTGCATGCAGACGGCATTGAATCCACTCTAAAAAAGCTTGCTGAAGAAGGGGTCTATCTGAGCATCGAAGAATTCAAAGGTAAGAAGGAAGTCATTCGAGGCGGGAAGGTCTATAAATTCAGGGAAC
>SDBV01013660.1_pt1 | contig 10301 bp, 19 predicted proteins | sample 2277081 | NCBI WGS metagenome assembly SDBV01 (sample SAMN10402039, study PRJNA504765) | marine sediment metagenome | isolation source: marine sediment core GS10_PC15, 223 cmbsf | place: Arctic Ocean: Southern Knipovich Ridge | collected 2010 | reverse complement strand
GCCAGTTGCAAGGCCTCCCCCTGGAGTACGTCCTAGTAAATATCCAGACATAAAACCAGCCAAAGCCCCCCGAATTTCAGGAGACATTTGAAGTTGATTTTCAAGACCATTAATCAAGCCTTGAAGTCTATTTATTTCCTTTTGTACTATCACCTTTTACATCATCAACCTGGTCAGTTATATTTTTAAGGCCAAAGCGGGTTCTGGAGTTCCTTGTTCCAGTATATTATACTTTTTCCCAATCTACCCCTTTAAGCCCGAACCGCTCATGTTCCACTAAATATTTTTTAAGAAAAAAGTCTATAATAATTTCAAATATTTGATGAGTATTTTGAGCCCCTGAGATATCTACAGTATTCATGGCATCAGGTGAAAACACTATGATATGTGTACGTGGAGCCTCAAGAGATTTATCAATTTTCCCTTTATCGGTTAAAGTGTGCTCTGTCAGATGTATGATATATTGTTCTCCATCAAACTGTAATAAAGTTGGAACTGCATAAATATAGTCCGTTTTGTTTCCATGTAATGAAAACTTTTTTTTGGCTTTTGTTTTAAATCCTTTAAACATAATTATACGTTTATTGTCTGGTTCGACAAATTCTTAAATCACAAATTTCAATATTCAAAGTGGATCCTGCAGCACCTGCATTTTTAAACCTTAAACTCACAGCTGCTCCAGCAGCCAGATCTAAAATACCATCTCCTGACATGTCTCCTATATCTCCCCCTCCGCTTATTTTTCTTCTTGCACTGATCTTAGTCAATGCCACACCCGATACAAATACAGTCCCTTCTATTACAGCATTTGCAGTACCTGTATAAGAAACGCTAAATGTACAAGGATATATACCAGCTTCATCCACCACAATTTCATTGGAGACAATAGAGGTTTTAAACAGATCTCCTGCTGATCCCGATACCCATTGAAAATAAGTATCTATAAGTGTCAAAGTAAGTAAAGTTCCTGATCCTGAGGCGTTGTATTCATCAAGTTCTCCATAAGCTGCGTATGCAAATTCCTGCCATACCCCCTCAGCAAATTGGCTTTCATACTCGCGCGTATCGTCAATAAATACTGTCGAACCATTAGGAGGACTCCCGATTGAATTTCTTTGAATTTCGGTCATCGCAGGGCCGTAAACCGCTTTTGTAGTTGAATTATGTTCTACAAGCGCAGCGGCATTAATAACAGTGGATTCTATTGCTCCTACTATCATACCGGAAAAAACATTCAAGTGAGCTTTTCCCGCCCCAGTTGTAAATACAGTGGCAGAATTATTATTTGAATTAAAAAAACTGCCTCTTATTATGTTGGTAATAAGGGTAGCACCTAGAGTCCATATTCCAGAGTCCAGGCCATCAAGTTGAGCAGCTCCTGCTGAACTAAATATCTGAATGGAGCTTTTGCCAGCTATCCCTTTTACAATTAAAGCTGATCCATCATCTGTGGCTCCATTAATTATAACCCGTTTTACTACATCAATTTCCCCATCCTTATTCAATGAAAATACAGTGGCATCGGTAGAGTCGTAACCCTTCATTATGTTCTCTACACCGGAGGATTTAACCTGAAGTCTTGTTGTACCATCATTAGGTACGCCTACACCTATCAGCACTCTGAGAAAATTGCCTATCGATCCAGCTCCTGGAAGTAAAGAAGATGTTTTGATTTTAACCATTGTCTATTAGCTTAGGTATATTTTTAGGAACCGAGCGCACAATAGTTGCTTCATTTACACCCGCTCCTACTACAAAATTAACTTCATAAATGCTTCTATCAATATAACCTACATTTTGGTCTATGCTAAAAGCCGTTCCTGCAATTACTAATCTACCATTGACAAACATATTGTTGCTTGTTGAAGCTACTGAAAACTCTATTCCAAAACAGTCAGATTCATAAAAACCTGATTCGCTCAAAGGCTCACTAGTAATTATCGTTTCTATAAATTTGTCCTTCATAATCTATAATTTTGACCATCTTACGTTTGTACCTCTGGGATCATAATGTATATGTGTTTTATACCAGCCGATTCCTCCAGGTGTCATCACATGAATTGCAATTAAAAATGCTATGGTGGAATAAACCTCTACAGGTGTCAAGCCAGGTATTGTTATGTCTGCCGCAAATGCTTTCATATGAAAGCTATCTTTAGCCGCTCCAGGCAAACTGCGGTTATACTCAGGAGTTCTATAAACTGAGACATTAACGGGCTTATTTACATAATCTCTTAAAACCTGTAAATTTTTAGCAAGTACCCTTGCATTTTCAATATACATTTGAGGCACTTGAACATTGCCATTTTTTTGCCTGAATTCCCACAGACTAAAATCCTTTGTTAATTTAGTCCTGTCAATTTGTTCCTGTTCATCTTTTTCTCCTTTAGTTTTTCTTATAAGAAGTAATAATCCGATCCCTAAACCGATTCCAAACATTTTTTGATTTCTGCTGAGTCTTACCATTTATATCTTATACCTTTATTTCGGTAATCAGCATTAATTCTTTCCAATGCACTTTCAGAAAGCTCTCCAGTTCCTAATAAACCTGGAAGCGTACCGTTAAATTCGGGAAGGCCAAAAAAATGAGTTGTCCGAATTCCGTATAAATCAATCAATTTAGCTACATCACAATCATTTTGAGGCTTTTTCAAAAGCTCTTCAGCTTTCTTTTTATTATCGGATACTTTCGATTTTTCTAAGGCTCCCCAAATTCCATTAGCCACTCCTAGCCAAAGGGCATCTGGCCCCGTTGATGGAGTTAATTCACATGCAGAAAGCATAAAGTCTTTAATTACTTTTTTTGCCTTTTCGTCCTGTTCCTTTTCTTCTTTTGATTTTATAAGACCAAAATTCTGAGCGACTTTAAAAAGGGCAAATCCAGCAAATCCTAAAAGAAGCCAGGGAACTACATTTTGAGCCTGAACGTCTTTTAATTTGAATTCTTTTTTAGATTTTTTTTTTGGCACTAATTTCGTCTCTACCTTAACAGGAAGATTCGTTTTGACAGCTGGAGTAGTAACAGGCATTAGTTATTAAAAAGTTTAATACCCCTTAGGTCCATTTCATAATTCCCGTCTGCTCCATCCGGTAATAGAAAAGGATCTCTTTGTATAGTACCGCCAGATCCTCCAGGGACTGAATCAGGAAGGTTACCATCTCCTGGTAAATCAGGTTTTTCATCCGGAGTATTTTCTTCTTTATTTCTTTCTTCCCTTGTTAGGTAAAAGCCTACAGTTAAAAGTGCTACAACCAATAATAACCTGTTTCTATCTTTCTTTTTCATTTTACAATTGATTTAATTTTTTGATAATAAAAGCATAAGTATCAGGCTCCGTTTCTGACAGTTTATAAAGTTTGAAAATATGTTTAGAAAATTGCGGATCGTGAGAGCAAAGGCCAGTTACAGCTTCATTAATTTTATCTTCATCAAGGCCTTCAATTGAAATAGGTTCATCTCCCATGCCACTAATATTTACATCTGTTCCAAAAAAGCCCGAAAGGGTACTGACGGCTAATCTTTGAAGCTCTTTATTACCTCCTCCTTTTTCCATTTCAGTCTTAAGCTTCAGGATCTCAATTTCATGGCCATGTGAGGCATTAGAGGCTTTAATAAGCATTTCCATTTGAGCCATATTCGAGTTGTTCAAATCTTTTTGTGCCTGTTGAAGCATTACAAATAAAGGGCTATTTATGCCCTGCATACCCATATCTCCAGGAGAAACCTGGCTCATTGTAGGTAAGGTGTATTCATAAAGATTGCCAGCTTTTCCCTGGGGAACGGCCTCCTTTCTAAATGCGATATTATACACTCCCTTATTTTGCTCCATGAAATGAGAAATAGCATCTTTAACTTTTCCAGGAGCCATAGAAGCATTTCTCTGATCATAAACAATTTTATGATACGAATCTCTGATTGTAAAGAATTTTAAAGAATCCTTATCAATCATTTTAAAAATATATGTTAAAGTAGTTTCATTCATATTTTGTCATAAAATACTTCAAGGGTAATTACTTCATCCACACTAATATTACCAATATTTACAAGTTCCACATAGCTATCATGCCAAATGTGATTTGTTGAATTAAAAAATGTATGCTTTCCGCTATTATTATTTCTAACCATTGTAAAGGCTGAAATCATTGCTCGTTGCTCATCTCCCTGGCCTAAAACAAAAACCAGGTCAGCCAGTTGTACGTTCGTCAAATTAGCTCTTAAATCCCCTGATGTAGGATCAGTAATTTGAGGATTTAATGCGCTCTCCACATTATTTACAATATCAATACAGGTTATACGGCTATTGGTAAGCTCCTGATCGTTTTTAAAATAGAGTCTACTCCCATTCAAAACTTCAATAAATTGTGCAGTTACAGTTTTAGAAAACTTCCCAGGACTATGAGTATAATTTCTTACCAAACCCAATCTGGCAAGCTCTTGCATATATCTATTATACTCTCGCATCTATTTGCTTTTGATGATTTGCCATAAAATATTGGGCCTCCTCTGCTCTAAAGTCTTCTAAGGTCTTATAGTAAAAATTAATCATTGCAACCTCGTCAGCAGCCAAGCCAGTAGGACTTGTTAATTGCATGTAACAATCGGTTAAATTGATGATCTGAGGTTTAATCATAGCTACAAAACCGCCATTATTGCCCCTTATTAGGGAGAAATAAGGCATCTGATACATGAACTGTATATTACCTATGTTTTTCAAGGTGATAACGATTTTATCAACGTCAGCAGCCGCTATGACAGTTCTGCCTCCTGGAGATACTGCCAATTGAGTAGCACTGTAAACCTCCAGGGCATACAGTACAATATTGAGTCTTGAAAGATTGGGGATCTCAGTGAAATTATATCTTTTAGAAGCAGCAGGATCACCCGTAATTCGAGCCTCTACCAACTGACTTTGATCTATTGCTAAATTATACATTTTTATTAATTAAAATTTGAAAATAAAAGGAGACGGCTTCAATCGCCTCCTTTTCCTCGAATATTTAAACCGACTTACCGATTTAAGATCTTACGCACCTTGTAAGGCATTTACAATCAGATATCCTCTAATTTCAAATACAGCAAAAACGGCTGCACTGGCATCAGCTATTGCAACACTGGTATTTAAATTAATAACAGAATCAATTGTTTGAGCACCATTCAGAATAATAGGTTCACAGGGGTAAAATCCAAATAAACCATTTGTGTAACTGTTCTGAGTGTTAGACCCCGAGGCTGTATAATCTACATTAGCCATTGTTTGAGTCCTGGGAATTCTCAAAAATGAAAGCATTGGGAAATTTGGAAGGAATTCTTTCCTGTTAATTACCCATCTAAAATTCCCGTTGTACATTGCACCCACATTCACATTATTTCCCGTTGTAAATATTTGGGCATCATTATACATTATAGGCATTCCCAACGCATGCTCCAGATCCGTAGCCGTAGCTGGAATTGATTTCAGATTAATCCTGAATTCCGTAGCTACAAACTTATCAGTTAATTCTAATAATCTTTCTGTGACAATAGGAACGACCCCTTTGCCTTTTTGTAGATTAAATCTAATGTCTGTTTGAGTTGTCAAGAGCGTTTCTGCTCTGATATAACCCTGTGATAGCTCATCAAATTCCACATTGAGAGTTTTAGCTATATACCGTTTTTCTTCAATAATTCCACTCATTTTAATATGTTTTTTTTGTTTCTATTAAAATAAATCTGGTAAGTCTTCGAGGCTAAATATTTCCTAATTAGTAAGCCATTTCATTTGAATAGTTACTTGAATAAGAAGGAACCTCATTTGCAGGCAATTGCTCAGAGGTATGCTCATTCATCATTACCGGGCCTTGAGTTCCATTCATCATAACCATTCCACTCATTCCCTGAAGTCCAGCTTCATTTTTAGGATCGATGAGCCTCGCCCCTACTCTTCCTAAACCGTCAGAGATTAGACCGTCTCCAAATGATTTTACAAATGGAATGTCAAAGGCATTAGCTGCAAGTCCTAGCAAAATAGGAACACCGGCTGCATATTTGACGTTCTCAGGGTTCTTTTTAAATACCCTGGAGATAATTTTGGGACTAAGAGTATAACGTGATGCTGTAGCTCCAAGACCCAAGCCACCATAATGAGATAATCTTCTCATTGAGAAAGCTTTTTTGATGTCGAATTTCATAATATTTATTTTAATTAGTTATACTCCATTAAGGGAGCCTTATATCATTTTTGTTTACTCTTGAATGATTTTGTTATGCTATCCCAATTCAGGACAGTTAATACTATTCCGCTTAAGATTAAAACTTTCTTAGTATCTATTTTAAATCCGAATTTTGGATCATCATCTCCATTTCCAGGATCAGGAACATCAGGAATATCTGGAGCAGGATTAGTATTCAGGGATTTACCAGCAACGGCATAAGCTGTCTTAATTAACTCAGTAAGCGCTAGGACAGCAGCTGTTCCGGTTGCTATCATGGTCATAGTTGTTACAGGTTCCCCTGAAAGGCCCACCCCTGAGATCTTTTTCCCTGTAGCATTTTGATAAGCTCTCTGTATAAAAATAGGTGCTCTTCTAATTAATAAAGGTTTTTTAGCATGTCCTTTAGTTACTGATTTCTGAAGATTATCAAAATTACCTCCTAGATTATACCAGCCATTTTGCCAATGTTTTTTTTCAGTAGCACTTCTACTCCAGGCAAAATTTAATGCTGTAGCCAATCCAAATACATTTAAATTTATCATCCCTCGAAAAGCGAGTCGAGGGCCAGACCAGGGAATAAAATTTGCTATATGTCTGAATTTCTTTTCACTCTTAAAATAAACCAGACCATTCAAGGGAGTAGCTTCATAACCAGCAAGAATATTTACGTTCATAGGCTCATTCATAATTGAATCAATTTATGATACTTCCAATTAGCTTTTTTTTCAGCATTATAACTATTGTATACCACATCAATAATTTTTCCATTACAGGCCACATAAACATGGTTAGGAATAGGATTCCATAACATATAGGAGGCATATTGATAATAAGGCTGATAACCAAGGGCAATTAATACGGCCCCTGTAAAAAGTGAAAGACTTTTGCAGTCTCCTACTTCGGTTTTTATTAACCTGGCAGGCAATTGAATATTTTGATCTTTGGGATCTTCTCTGTAGGTGATAGTTGTTTTTAAATATTTCCAAATATTAAAAAAGGTTTCATTAAATGTATCACCTACAAAAGCTGGAGCAAAATTACGCACCTGATCGACTGCCGTTTGGAGCACAAGTTTATCCTCCATTGCATCTCTGATGTCTATATTTTCAGCTCCAGATTTATAGCGGTAATTGTTCCCGTGTACGTACATATTTATTCATATCTTGAATACCGTTTATTTTCTGCTCTTGAAGGTTAGCTTTAATAGATTTCCATACGCTCCTGATTTTTTCAATATAACTTTTGAAATCTATATTTTGACTGTAGCTTATATTCATAGGAACAGGAAGAAAACCTAAAAAAATTGGACTGGCTATAAGGCTAAACCCTACTTTCATTGTTGTGCCTCCCTTATCCAAAGCAGCCAGGAGACTACTAAGGCCTTGAAAAGTGGATAGATACGCCTCCATTTGGATTGTCCTGGTTTGTCCTCCTGGGATTAAGATTTTCTTCATGGCCTGGAAATTAACTAAAGGATGATTTTGATATGAGATATATCCATTCAGACCGACCACAGGAAGGTTAGCTGTAGAATTATTAACTACTATTAAATTAAATTTAACCTTTAAACCTTTTAGTCCTGCCAAAGAAAGATCAAAATTTTTAACTGAGATCGAAAGTCCTCTGTGTATATTGTAATACTGGAAAGCTTCATAGCCTATGACTCCTATTATTAAGGATCTGACTAGAGTTTTTCTAACTCCCATATAGGTTTAATTTTATAAAATATCGAGGAAAATCGTACCTGGAAAAGAATTAACTAGAAGCTTGTAAAGGGCACGAGTCTTGACAAATATAACAACTTGAATCTCTTTTTATCTTCTTTTAAAAGGTATCTTTTTTGATTTTAAAAAAGTATCCTAAAAAAAAGAGGTTAAAAAGAGTCAAAAAAAGAGAGCTAAAGAAATCATAGGGGGGGTAAAAAGAGCTGATTTAAAGTGTCACTAATACACCGCGTTGATCTTCAGGGGTTTAAGCCCAAAAACTATTACACCACTGTTACACCAGGGCTAAAACTATTACACCGACTGTTTTTTTTATATTTTTTTTAGGACGGTGTAATAGTAAAGTGTTGATAATCAGGGAGGTGTATTAGTGTGTAATAGTGGTGTAATAGTGGCGTAATAGTAAAATGCTGATACTCAACGCGGTGTATTAGTTTTGGGGTAAAAGGGGTAAAAAACACCCCCCTATGGTTAGGAAATGAAACCTACTGTTTACAGGCTTTCACAAGGATTTTAATTTCTTTTTGAAAATAAAAGCTATTTGTAATAGTTCTTAATAAAGGCACTTTTTCAATAAAGTGAAATTTTAGATTTTCATCAAAGGCATTTCTTCAGTAGTCTAATTTCAAAAAGTATCCCAAAAAGAATAATATTTTATACGTCAAAAAAGTGTTTTAAGATTCAAAAACTATCCCAAAAAAATAAAAAGCAAATGATTTCTTTTCTACGATCATGGAAAGTATACCTAAAACAGTGCCAGGTGATGACCGGCCAGCTGGATCCGGTATGTATAAGTATACAATAAGAATCCTTTTTCTCCGGGAATTTTGTTTTAGTATACTTTTTGCTATATTTGGGGCATGGATAAGATAAATGCAATAAACATTCGACAGGCTCCCAATGGTTTTACTGAGGATCTTGATTTTTTAAAGGAACAAGCTGGAATTTTAAAATCTACTAAAGCTATTTTTTTAGCTGTCAGAAAGTACAAAATTTTGCATGAAGAAATAAAACAGGCCAATCAAAAGATTTATGAACTGAGTGAATTATTAGGTCAGCATGAAGAAATCGCCAAGGATGTTCAAAGAATCTTTTCACTCCAAATAAGTGTAAATAAAATGGTTAAATCTCTCTTAACTTAAATAATGTAATTATGACAAAAAAGCAGCATGTAACTCAATCAGATTTACAAATCATTAAAAGAAATATTGAAGATTTAAAACTTCTTCAGGCAGTCCTACAAAGTCAAGTCGGAAAGATGCAACTAGCTATCAAGGAAAAAGGAGAAGAAGAAGGTGAATTAACTATCTATTGTATTCCTAAAAAGGATTTGAACCTATTAGCATTAGTAGCTAATTCTCTCAGTTTTAGAATTGAAAGTTTTGAATATATTATCTCTCCAGGAGAAATTGAATATTAAACTATGAACAGAGCTATTACATTTACCTCAGAAGAAATTGAAGTTTTACAACTCCTTATCAAAAATACAATTATTGGATTTCGAGCTACAGTATCAATGATGAAAGAAGAAGAAGAAATTGATGAAGAAGAAATGCAAGTGTTAGAAGGTAAAGGAATTATTTTAGATTCAATTAAATTTAAAATCAGTGATATATCATGAAAAAAGCAGAAGAAATTTTAAGACAATATACTCTCTATACAATGCAAGATCCTCATGGAAAGGATCTAATAGATGTACGTAGAGAGGATGATATGATTCACCTGTTAAATACGCTTTTAGAATCCCCTCAGGCCCCTCCATTAAATGAATTTTTATCTAATCTTGGAGTAGATTCCCAATCAGGTCTTCATTGTCATCAACAAGATGGCTCTATAGAGGTTCTGACCATTGAAGAAATACTCAACTTGTACGAAAAGAAAAGAGAATCCCCCCGTCATGAACAAACAAAAAAAAATAACTAGAGACTTCATAGGAGAGCAATTCCCGCACATCCTTAAAGGGAAAAAAATGTATCAACCCTACACTCAGGTTTCGTTTTTCGGAAACGAGCTGGCAAAGTTCCTGTTAGACTTTCTAGAATCAGAATCCCCCCAATCCTCACCAGTTGCAAAACAACTAAAGGAGTTTATAACTGAATTTATCCCTACTAGGATGAGGGAATTACGCGAAGAAGAAAAGGAAGATTCTAACAATCCAAATCTAAATCAACAATGGTATTATTTAGGTTATCACAACGGATTGAGAAATATGCTAGAAGAAATTGAAAGCGACCTCAAAGAAACATTCAGCTTAACATAACCTTCGATATAATAATCAGAAATCCCCCCCATGAACAACACAAAAAAATATTTATTAGACCGTAGCAGTAAGCTTAGAATAGCTTCTGGAAATCCTCAGCTCTCTAAGGACGCAAGAAAAGAAAT
>SDBV01013659.1_pt1 | contig 10301 bp, 13 predicted proteins | sample 2277081 | NCBI WGS metagenome assembly SDBV01 (sample SAMN10402039, study PRJNA504765) | marine sediment metagenome | isolation source: marine sediment core GS10_PC15, 223 cmbsf | place: Arctic Ocean: Southern Knipovich Ridge | collected 2010 | reverse complement strand
CCAGAGGGGTTGTGTGTGGCTTAGATTGAATCTTATATCAATTAGCAAATGGTATTAGAGGCGAGGATCAATTAGTGTAGCGTGTTAGAATAGACTAGGGAAGAAATAGTATTATAAGTGGGAAATAGGGCTACAATCGCCGCGGGGTTGTGTGTGGCTTAGATTGAATCTTAAATCAATTAGCAAATGGTATTAGAGGCGAGGATCAATTAGTGTAGCGTGTTAGAATAGACTAGGGAAGAAATAGTATTATAAGTGGGAAATAGGGCTACAATCGCCGCAATTTACTCACCTCTAACCATTAAATCTTCTATCTGAATAATTTTACCAGCGAAATTCATATTACCGCGGACTGGAACTGAGTCGTATATATTTTCGAGGAGGTCCTGACCGCAGGTCGGCTGTCCATACCAGTGACGTTTGTGATCACCTTTTAAATTAAGGATTGTTCTGTGTATACCAAATCGATTGATAGCATCGATTGGTAGCCCTTGAAGAAGAGTTTGAAGCCCGCTGGAAACTCTAGTCGAAGCCACACAGACAAATGGGATAAACTGAGAACCTTGTAGTATTGAACGCCAATTTTGGTTACCGCCCTGAATGTAAGCTCCGTTAGCACTCTTATACGAAACTCCACGATGTCCTTCTTTGTAGCCGACTTCGTATTGGCCGCTTCCGATAACCAAACCTGCCCCTTCTGCTTCTAACCCCCAGTCACCTATATTGAGGTTGTGTCCTAGGATATCCAAGGGTTCTGTGGCTATTATACTGTCAGTGTGAACTGCCACGACTTTATCTCCGTGTTGCTGAAGCACCTCATAACATTTAGCCCTACAGTCGCTGCAGAACATCGCAGCTACGACTGGGTTAAACAACATCCCTGTTTCAGCTCCAGCCTCCTTCATAATACGTTCAAAAGAACAACCGTAGAAGCTGTTACCTGTAAGTTTGGTCGCAACGTAAACTGGATCGTTTTTGGGGGTGTTACGTTTGATTTCAAATAATCTAAGGAACTCCTCTTCGTAGGGGTGATATTCTTGGTTGTTTTCATCATACCACCAACCATCTACGATTTGGTGTGGCATCTCCCTAATTAAAGCCATTTCTGGTTGACATACCCACTTTTGGATTAAGCCTGAAGGATAGAACACCGCATCATGCATATTATAAACGAATAGTGGATTCCAGTAGCTATGCTGGAAAAGCGATACTTTGTAGACCGCCACCTTTGCGTGTGGTATGAATTCAGAGGTTTGGCGCCATTCTCCAAAAAGAAATGAGGGTAAGTAAAGCATAGTAGACCAATAAGCTGATACGAGATCAGCTAACCAGAGATAATCAAATGAACCTCGACGAGAGATCTCAAAATGACCGCCGCCATAAGATAAGTAGAATGGTTTCTGCACGCGCAGAGGAATTATCTCACGCGGTGTTATGTCACAACGCCTGCGAAAGTGAGCCTTTGCAATTGAAGCTGGGCTGACATATCGGGTGGGTGGAATTATTCCACCATCTAAAAAGGCTTGCTGTAGCGCTATGCCGATATCACGTGTGTCTTTGGCATCTTGTATACAGTAAAAGGTAATCTCCTTCTGATAATCGTCCCAATACCATTGATATTTACCTATAAGCTCGGGTTCGACACTATCATCTTTATGTCTGCCCAGAAGTTGATAAGTAGTGTTGTCCAAGTTCGAGTGAAAGAATCGGCTGATATCTGAGTGGAAAAACTTTACACGTTTTCTGTCGTTCCCCAACATCCCTTTGGTGATTATAAGAAAGCGCCTCAAAATGTATTTGATCTTGTAATCGCCATATATCATCTCTTCACCCTTTAAAAGATGTTTAACAACCTGAACGTTATCTAAACACCTTAGCATCGCCTGAAAATCGTAATGGATATTAAACCAGAGATAATGGTAGCCCTTAATATCATTACGAGTCAGAAATGCGAGACAATCATCCCAAGTGGGATTAAAAGCAGTGTAGCCACTGCTATCTGCGATAAGTTTGACCTTCCCATGCAAAGTCTCTGTGTCAAAACCCACAAAGCCTTTAATTTTGGGATCCTGTTTTAAAAATGTCCTAGATCGTGTAAAAATGAGTTCGTCCCAAGGCACTCTTTTCAAATTGATACCTCGGGACATTAGATACATTTAATTGATTTAGGGGCTTACACCTCTTAATAAAGGCTCCTGATCCTGCGAAAGTGGCGTTATCTGCCTACCGAAACGGTCAGTTGCTGTAGGATCCGCTCTTAAATCTCGTTGAGCTTTTAAAGCTCTTCCTAATGATTTTTCGGCTAACCTTTGTGTGGCAAAACCGAATTCCACTCTCCAACGTTCAGCTTGCTTTCTAAAGCGGAGCCGCGCAGCTATAAAGGCTGCTATATTAATCACCTACGTGTTTAGGATAGCCACTGTGCCCTTCATTACAGAGAAATTGATCAAACCATTCTGCGCCATTTTCAAGCTGATTCAAGCGCTTTACCTCCCTATCCAAAGTTGAGCTTTCGGTTTGAACTCCTAAAAGGCCAACCGAGTCATCTACAGTCTTAACAGTCAATACTAGCAACTTACCACAATAACAATCCTCAATGATCATTAATCGGCAACGTAGAGGGATCCATACGTACAAATATTTCTGTAAGTCTTTATACGGTCCCTCTGGTGTGTAGGGCTCCAATACGTTGAGTTGAAATGTCTTATTCTGTGGTAATATGCTTTTAATTACACCCAAAAGTGCTTTAGAGTAATGATACTGACTTTCGCTGACGTGTGGGGTCAGAGTATTTCTGATACTGATTAAGATTATCGGAACCCGATTCTTATCAACAAAAACTCTAGCTGATGCTTTAAGTTTGGTGCCTTGAAGTTTTGTGGATTTAGTAACTTTAGCTCTCTTCGGTTTCCAATTCTTGTAAGGATTTAGCATCGTTATCATCTCCGAATATCTTTTTCATGTAGCAAAAGCCTAGTGGGGGTGTCCATCTATAGTATATACACCCTGGCATTGTTTGCTCGCCACTACAACTTTGACACCTAGGTAGTACCATTTTCGTAGGTTTACAGCCTTTTGCAGCAAAGTTTTCCATCCAAATGGATGGTGCTGCCTGCACACCTAACTCTAAAGACAATCTCTCAAGTGTGCTAGAGACTGCCTCTAAAATACTCGCCATAGCGTGTTGTATGCGGGTTTTATCCTCTGTATTAGGACCCACAAAACGAATTACCCTTTTTAATAAGAAAGGAATCTGTTTGCGAAGCCTTTTTAATCCGTTAACCCTTGCTTTCTTTTTAGCGTTTCCCATAATTATCTACCTCAGATAAAAATAATAGAGAATAGAATTCAGCCTTTATCTGATTATATAATACCTTCCTCGCTTAGTTGCTCAGGTGTAGCAACCAAGTATATTTGCCAAGCTGAATATTCCTCATCTACGTTTCTGTAAATAATTACCTCGCTTGGAATTTCGATTAGCCTCTTCAAATCCTCATAGACTGTTCTGTTTGTCATTCTAACCTTACACCTACGTTTTAAACGATCTCTAGTCACATATGTGATGAGAAAAACCTCGTATTCTGAGTTATGACTCGGCTCTATTTTAGAGATCTCAATAATGATAATTTTCTTACCATTAAGGGCTATAGGTTTTAGGTAATTAGTTCTGATTGGTGTAATCAACTGAAATTCACCGAAATTAATACTTTTGCTCATAATATTCATCCTCCGATTAAATTACAAGCTGTCTCCTATCCTCTAAGGCGCCCCTTCTCTCTTTCTGGCCCCCACGCTCTTTACTTATGGCGGGTCCACCTAATAAGGTGGGAAGGTTTAAAAACTTATAAAAGGCGTTGTGGGTAGGGCTCTAAATCGCTACCTAAGGCCTTAAAATCAGCTATTCTCACCACGTTTAAAGTATTGTTTATATAAGATAACCTGAGCAAATTTAATCGGACCTTACAAAGGCTTTTACAAGTGGTTATCGAGAATCCTTTGTAACAGTCCAAACAAGCGCCTACAAGCTTTTGAGCTCTCAAAAAGATGAGCTGAGAGATCTTATTGTAAATATCCATCTATCATCGCCCCAAAGACAGAAATCTATATACGGGGCTTCTTATATCTAATTTCACGTATCTTCTATTAAGAACAATACGTTTACTCATTTCTTTACTCTCATCTTTGACGTTACTCACCAGTAAAGGATCGTTAATAGATCCTGATAAGTAACCTACAGCCTCATCTAATCTCTCTTTATTAATTCCATGAGGAAAATCAACCCACATCACTAGATCACAGAAAAAGTTTAATAAGGTCTCTCTGTATACTTTAGATTTCCATCGCCATATTCGCGGCATATTATTCCATTCACACTCATTTAAACCCTTTAAAGTTGATCTAAAATTATTTAATCTGTTCAAAATATATCCGTCAAACTCATATACTTCCCCTTCGTATTTAGCATACAAAGCCAATCCTGTGAGGTCGAAAATAGCTGCAGCTATCCCATTATCAGCATCGCTAAGATCTTTACTCATTTTAACACCCCCAAAGGGCGCTCCTAACATTTCAACCCGCTAACGCTTCTATTTGTGGCAGCGGAACCCCTAAAGTCGGGTTGTTAGGTTTTAGAAAAAGAAAAGGGCTGTTAAGCCCTAACATTCTTCTTTTGAGACTTCAACTATATTATCAATAATATCTTTAATTCCTCTGCCGAATTCAACCTCAAAGTCATCTTCTGTATATAAGGCTGGTTGAGCGTGAGTTATTCTTTCTGCCTGTAACCCATAAAATTCATTAGTCCTCCTTTTACTTATCCGTCGGAGCATATTGAATTCCTCTAGGGTTAAAGTTAAGTTTAGCTGCTGCATAGACTTCCCACACTCACTACAAACCTTAATAGGGACAAAATGAGCAGGATCTTCACTACCACAACAGAAACATCCATCGAACGACATAAAAACACCACCATTAGCGGCAAAACACCGCTAAGTATAAAATCATAGTGGAGCTTCTGCCTTATATATCCACCGTCAGTCTACTCTGCGAAGTCGGATTTGTTCGAATGTTTTTGCAGAATAACCTACATTTTAAGAATTGATAAGACAGTTAGAATTAAAATTAGAAAAGAACCCACTCTTAGAGTGAGTTATCAATTCAATAAGACGTTTTGTATTTATAGATTAAGCGTGAATTACCTTAAATCCGTTTATAGCTCCGACTGCAGTAATTACGCCCACGGCACCGGCTCTTTGCGCTGTAAGCCGTATATAAACGTTGGAATCCTTATGCAGAGTTATTAAAAAATCCAAGGGTATAATTATAAGCGCAGATATTACCCCGGGGTCGAAAGCCACTTGATAAGCGACTGACATGGGATAAACTCTTACCGTTTTCGAGTCTGCATGATCAGCGTATATCTTAAGGCGCCAAATGATTGTATCGTTGATGGAAGTAGCTCCCTCACATCTTGCGCTAATAACGGCCTCTTTAGCGTAGTAAACCCACGGATTACTCTTAGCAAGCTCGCAAATAGTTACCTCTATAGCAGAGGTTAACAACTCTTGCCCATCATCGTTCCATTGATCATTATATCCGGGGCTGAACACCTCGACACTTCGTTTGTCCATAGGAAACTCATACGTTCTCATTTCACCTACCATTTCATTTCACTCCGTTATAGCGCCCCACTCTATTAAATAGAGTTGAATTACTTCGCTATCATAGTTTCTTTGCCTCAAAAACCCTTCGGCTTCTTCACCTGTCACCAATCCTAATTTTAACCAGCGCTTAATATCATCTTTGGTCGGAAGCGCCTCTTTGGCTTCTCTGACTTCAATATGCAACGCTTTAATCCTTGTAGACTCATTCTCTGTGACACCTAACTCCCTTAAACTGACGTCCAAGTCGAACAGGGTTATACGCCCTCTGTCAGCTTTACCGATCAGCTGATTTTTGATATTAATAGCATTCTCGAGCTCTTCATCTTTATTATGCCAATACAGGATCTTTAAAGCCTCATGACGTGTTAATCCGGTCTTTATGAGCTCAAAAACGTATTCTATCTCATTTATAAAGCCCTCTGTGTAAGCCTTCCCCCAATGTTTTCTAATAGTTGAGGGATCTACGGATCTTTGATTCTTAGCCCACTCAAGCATCATAGTGGAATCTGTTTTATTGTAACCCTGCGCTCCGTAGAGATCAAGTTGATGTTGGGTCGTTATTATACCATCATCAAATAACCGTCTAGAATCTACACGATTTATCATTACACGTTGTAGTTTTCGGACGTAGCTCCTTGTTTTATTGTCAAAATCCAGTAAACGTAGTCTGCGATCATATTCTTTATCAGAAATAGCGTTTCTTCGCCATAGCTCATTTAGATCTTGTAAGCTCATCAATCTCCAATGGCTATGCCAATATCGCTCTGCCCACTCTATTGAGAGCCCTGATTTGGGGGCCTCTGCTACGAATGCGACTGGTAAAATGTTATCCCCGTGTATAAGCAGTGTTTCACGTGGGTCGAATGCCTCCTTAACTGCAAAATCTACCAAATCGGGTACAGATGGTTGAAACTTGTCCAAAGCTATCATAAGGTCTTGGTGTCCTTCAGAAAAACCCTGTGCCTTTAAAGCCCATTCCATCCTATTTTTAGGAATTAATAAACGTCTGTAGGCTTCAATATAATCGTTTACAGCTAATAGTTCATTCTGCATCTCCCAATTAGCCCAATACGTAAGCGATCTGCCTATATATATCTCACCTATACCGCTGAGCGCTTGCATAACGAACATTGCACTTGAAAATGCTCTAATAGCCCATTGTCCGATTGTCATTAGGACAGCGAGTGCCTTGGTCTCAGGTGGATCAGTTTCTTTGTAGATATACCCTGTGAGGGGGTGGTCGAAGCCCAAATTCCATAAAGTCCCTTCATAGCTTCCAATACCGAACGAGGAGCCTGTAAATGTCATGCGTTTTTCGGGGTCCATATAGCTCGGTAAGCCTTCTATTGGCACACCAACAGGGACTTGTTTAAATGTGGCGGTCCCCTCAAAGCTGCGGGGTTTCATAGCGCTCTCAAAGCTTGAGGTCATTTTTCCGAGTATTTCTCCGAATACGGCGGCGAAAGCTTCCCCAAAATCCAAATTCTTCAGATAATCTCCTATACCTGCCAAATCCAGCCCGATTTCTCCGAGCTCTGTTGATAGCGCAGCCATTCCTTGTCCGATAACGATTTTAAGTTGTTCAAAAACTTTGTCTGCGCTTCCGCTGATAGCGGCGCCTGTCTCCTTAAATATTGAATCAAATGCCGCTGTCGGATCTTCCAAGAAGTCTTCAATGTTCTCACCAGTTTCTGTAAATATGTCAGTTATCCCTTGTCCTATGTCCATTACTCCATCGGTTATATCCCGAACTATACCTAGTGGATCCCAAACTACAGACATCTATATAATCAATCCGTAGACATCATTAATTTTAGATATCAGAGCTTCCATCTCTGCGATCTGTTCGTCTAATTTAGTGGTGTCTGCACCTACAGAGGCTAATTTGTTTCGCTCTATAACGACTAATGCCATGCGCTCTCTTCCACTTTCCAGTTGCGCTCTCATTTTACTCTGTATACGTTCAGCCAAACTCATCATTTCACTCTCCCATTATTTAAAGATGCTTATCAAGATAAAGTCAAGTATTCTACCTGCTGTGTAAGCTCGATTACAACCCTTAGAACCAAAGATATAAAAATCAGGGTAAGGATGGAACGCTTTTAGTTACTAGCTTTCGTAAGAAGTATCACAGCTTCAATTTGATTGATTGAGGGATTTATAACATTCCATCTAAGTCTGATTTTACTTGATTTCACTTCTACGTCTATAAACTGACCACTCGGACTCAAAGTAATATAACCTTTAGTCGAAATACCTGCATTACCAACAGAATCGATATATTGTTCAACTCTAAGCCAACCGCTTCCGTCTGAGGGCGTATCGATATAAATTTGAACTCTCGTGTAGACATAATGTTCAGTTTTATAGGAGGTGTTGAAAGCCCAAGGATTTGTAGTCCCTACCTCTGTATATTCTTCCTTCTCCTCGAAGGTGCTTACAAAGGTGTGTAGTTCCCTTTGTTCATTAATTCTGACTTTATTATCACCTGTTGCGGTCAAATCGCTCGGGCCTGGGAGCCAGAACTTTGCTTGAATCACAGCTTCTACAACATCGGCCTCAGTGAGCTTTACCCAAACCAAAAGAGCGTCATCCCACCTGTATTGGAGTGCCAACACCTTAATGACCAGATTCTCGAGATAGTCTATAGTTATAGGCGGGACTGTTGGTGTATCTGTTACAAGGTGCCCCTCATCGACCTTAACGATCTCACCCTTCTTGGCTATAGGCCAGGTATCAAAAATAAGAGGGCGAAGAAACTTCCTCGCCCGTTCGTTTGTTCTTTCCATCGATTCACCTCTGGAGTTTATCTATAACGAGGATAAGCCAAGATGTCTGCGCAGACCCGGTTGTATGCTTGATATCGATCTTATTACCGCCTCCAAGCTCCCAATTAAGCAGAATCCGTTTGTTAATGTCCCAAGAGGCCCCACCCTTAAATCTAATGAAGCGTTTGTCTTGGATATAGACATCAACTGTCGCATCTGCTGGGATAAGTCCGCCCACTTCGAGAACTTTCCAAGTCTCCAGTTTAGGAACAGTTTCAGTTCCCATGGTATTGTCAACGGCTACCCCCGTTGAGGTATCGGTGTAGGTTTCTATATTGATCATTAGTTCAGAGCCTCCGTTTGATAAATAGATGTGTGAGGAGAACGATTGCGTTTTGCAGTCCTGCACCAATGTTGGTAGCCCTGACCTCTGTCTGTAAGGTCTGACCTTCCAATATCTCGATAGGTGTATTGAAAAGGTAAAGGCGATCCTGAGTATTAGCTGGAGCAAACGGAAATAGATCGGGATCGACGAAAGCGAGATCTTTGGCCAAAATCGACGTTTTATCAAGCCACACCTTTATTCCATCAATCACAACGTCTGCGCCTGCAGTAGAGGCCAACACAAGGCTGAATCCGAGCCAATCGTATTTGTAATCGGCCGGAGCAGGCGTTCCATATGGAAAATTTGACATACCCGCGGGGTTTTGGGCAGAAGTTATAAAGAAGCTCTCTGTCAGCCCTATACCGATTTCTTCGGTAATTCTACCGTTAGAATGTAAGAGATTAACGGTAGCGAAGTGTGCGCCGGGCTCGTCGCTTCTAGGGATATCCCCGCCCGTAACAGTTATGTACTCGACGTATACTTCGCCCCCTGATAAGCTGGAGCTCAGAATAAGCTTCTTACCGGGTAAAACTTTAAGGGTAGGGACATTAGGGTATTTAGAGCGCAACCAAGCGTCGAAAAAGAAGTAGTTAGTGTCCAAGCCGGGGACACCACCGTATTCAGCATAATTTTTGTCCATATAGCGGGAGAATACGTTTCGCTCACCGAGATTAACCGTAAGGAGTTCTTCTGCGCCCCCCTCTCTGGTCATGATGTTTAGAATGATGAGCGCCTCTTCGGATTTCGCTTCGAGCTCAAAATCGCCTGCGGATAGGTCTTGGTAGGCTATCCGCTTTTGATATTGGATTGGCATAATTTGACCTCCTTTAAACTCCTTTTCGGGCCTCACCGTATGCGTGCATACCTCGAATCCACGCGTTAGAGCGTGCGATGTTATCCTCGAGGGTGTCGGATGGCATAGAGTCGATCTGAGCTTGGAGCTGCTCCATATAAGGAATCTGCTCTGCCATTGCGATCTGATAAGCTGTTTTTCCTTCTGTAATACCTTGGACGTAGCGGGCACCGCCTACTTTAGCCGTCTTATTTTTCCAATCGGTAAGCGAGACTTTACGAAGTCCAGCTTCCCAAGTTCCGTCGGCGGCGGCCTTTTGAATCCCAGCAACCCATTTGGTTTTTGCAGCGACGGCTTTCTCCATAGGCGACTCTGTTACGGATTGGACGCCTGCGACATAGTCCTGTTGGCTTGCCCCCGCTTTTCTGGCCCACTTGTCAGCGATCTGCTGCGCTGTCAGCTTAACTATGATTATCACCTTGATAGTTTTAATTACTCCGTCTGATATGTTGACGGGTGGAGCTATCTTGTAGCTCTGGCTAGTTATAAAGTAGTTTTAATCATATATTAAACTGCCCACGGGTGGGGGTCCACTCACGTTTACCCTAAACATCATACATTCTAAGCCCTTATTTTGCGCTTAAAATCACCTTAAATTACTCGAAAACGCCGTAGCGAATTGATGCTTATCC
>SDBV01013658.1_pt1 | contig 10303 bp, 16 predicted proteins | sample 2277081 | NCBI WGS metagenome assembly SDBV01 (sample SAMN10402039, study PRJNA504765) | marine sediment metagenome | isolation source: marine sediment core GS10_PC15, 223 cmbsf | place: Arctic Ocean: Southern Knipovich Ridge | collected 2010 | reverse complement strand
TTAGAAAATGAGCATATTCTTAATGACGATGCGCACGCTTTCAAAAAGAGTGTAAACGAAGTTAGCTATCTGTATGACCGAATGCAAGGGTTGGTTATAGTTAAATTGAAGAAAGAGTGCTTGGATTTGCCGGATAAACATTACCGGAAAATCATTCTCAAGCCGACTGTTAAAATCACTAACTTAGCTAAGAGTCTATTGACAACAGCTAAGAGTACAATAACAGGCATAACTTTAATTCGAGAATTAAGTGACGGATTCCAGTACCAGGAAGAGAAAACTGGCTCAGAAGTTTGTGCGGTATGTAAAGGCCAGAAAAAGTTGCCCGATCCTTTGACCGAAGGCTCATTGTCTGACTGTGATGGCTGTGGTGGCACCGGGGAACGACCAGTGTACACTCGAATGGCTGTCCAGATTGAAACGCCAAAAGCGGGCGCTTTGCGAGACCTGTTAGATGAATACGGGGAAGTAGGTCGGGTAGTAATTTTCGGGGGATTCACAGGGTCAATAGACCGCTGTGAATTGATCTGTCATGCCAGTGGTTGGGAAACTATCAAAGTGGACGGTCGCGGCTGGAATCACACCTACAATGATCCTTTGGAAGTGTTTCAAAAAGGTCAGAAAGATCATCCGAGAGTCGCTTTTATCGGGCAGCCGGGCGCCGGTGGCATAGGATTGACTTTAACAGCGTCTCCGGTAATTATCTATTACTCCAATGATTTCAATGCAGAAAACAGAATACAGTCGGAAGACCGGTGCCATCGGATTGGAATGGACGAGAATTTAGGTTGCACTATAATCGACCTCATTCACCTACCCACTGATGAATTGATTCTAGATAATTTACAAAAGAAACGAGCATTACAAGCCCTTACTATGGGGCAACTTCAACAGGTACTAGGAGATTGAGTGTGGCGCAAAAAAGACTTAGCGACGAGAAGCGGCAAGAGATTATAAACTCATTGAAGAGTGGCGTGTCCCAACGTAAAACGGCCATAGTACTCGAGACTAGTCCGCAGACTGTGAAGAAGATTGCTATGGGTCTGCGAGGGGACGAGGGTACACCTAAGCATGACCCCACTGATCATAGAATTCTAAGCCTTGAAGCTCAGAATATAGCATTGAAAGATGATATTCTTCGATGCAAAAAAGCTTACAAAGCTGCACAACGTACGAACAGTGTGTTTGAAGCCCTCGCCGACGAACTGCAGCAATGTATCACCCCGATTAAGCCCCTTCCGCCTGTCGTCCGTGTAGGAGAGAAAACCAATTTAATCAAAGAATCGGTGGTGGCTATACTTAGCGATGAACACGCCGACCAAGTAGTACTACCACACCAAGTGGGTAATTTGGAACGGTACAGTTTTCCGATAGCCCTGCGGCGTGCTGAGCAGTATGTTGATACTATTATCAAATTCACCCAGCGTACCTTAAAAAACTACCAGTTTGACACATTGTGGGTACTTGCTAATGGCGATCATACGTCGGGCGAAATACATGGGGCGGTGGATCATAGCGAGTATAGAAATAGCTTCAGGAATTCTCTCGCTGTAGGCCAGATGCACAGTCTTATGTTTCGTGATTTGGCTCCCTACTTCAAAAATATTAAAGTAGTGTACGTCCCAGGAAATCATGGTAGGCGTTCACAAAAGAAAGATTACCATGGAGCCTGGAATAATTGGGACTATCTTATTGCAGAAACTGCCAAGATGCATTGTGTAGACTTAAAGAATATTGAATTCCGCATTCCGGATTCTTTCTCAGTTTGTATTGAGATCGAAGACTACGGTTTTCATCTTACCCACGGGGATGAAATTCGTGGTTGGATGGGTATCCCGTGGTATGGGATTAGCCGCAAGACTCAACGTCTAACTGCTTTGCACGCGGCCCAAAAACGAAAAATCGGGTATTACATCTTCGGTCACTTTCACCAAGCTAGCACTTTAGCGGTCCTGGATGGCGAGACTATAATCAATGGTACATGGGTAGCTACCGACCCTTATGCTTATGAAAGCTTGTCTGTTTTCAGCGAGCCTAGTCAATGGCTATTCGGAGTGAATTCACAGCGTGGAATTTCTTGGAGATTGAATATGAAATTGAGGACAGAGCGGGAGCATCTTGGCCCTGATCGTTATACAATCAAACTTGCACAGGAGTCAGAATAATGTTTTGTAGTAACTGCTTTGGACTTACTGTAGACGACGTGTGTGCCAAGTGTTTTGGCTCGGTATATGAGGTACTACACGAATACAGTGTTATTGATATCGAACTAGATCGCATTTACTCTGATCCTATTTTTAATTGCCGCGGCACGATCGTGCCTATGGACGTAATTGATCTGGTTAGGGATATCGAGAAAACTGGACTACAATCTCCTATCGCTATACAACCGATTTCTGATGTTTCGAATTTGCCGAAGGAGGATTATGATTTTAGAATCGTCGCCGGTCATCGACGTTTCGCGGCTTTTGAGATACTGAAGAAAGATACAATTCCTTCTATGATAAAAGTTGGCCTCTCTGAGGTCAGAGCAAAACTTATTAACCTTGGGGAGAATCTTAAACGTCAAGACCTCAATGTTCTTCAGGAAGCAAATGCTATCCAGCATTTAAGAGAACTAGGTTTGAATCGTCGACAGGTTGGCGAGGAGTTGGGAGTTAGTACGACTTGGGTTCAGGTACGATTTAATCTATTGGATCTCCCAGAGCCTATCCAGCTTGAAGTGGCGGCTGGATTAGTAAATCAATATCAGATAAAAGAACTTAGCAGCCTCCCCACAGTCGAAGCGCAATTCGAAGCTGTCAAGCAGATTAAGATAGCAAAGCTGAAAGGAGATAAGGGGATTAGTGTGGGTAAGAAGCCGAAGGACAATCCTTTTAAGAAACGAAGGCAGCCGGTTAATGTTGTACAAGAAATGATCGAACACATGGGCGCATCGATCGGTTTCGGTATACATACACGAGTCCTCGCGTGGGCGAATGGCAATATCAATTCAGCGGAGTTGTATTTCGATATTAAGAAGGTGGCTGATTCTAGAGGTATTGGCTATGATGTCCCGATCAAAGGAGTGAATCAATGACTTTTTACCACATTTTTATGGTCGTATTGTTAATCGTTTACGTACTCCAATGGCGTGCTGTCCGAGCTGCCTGCCGCAAAGAGGACGAAAAGAGTTGGAAGTACCGTATAATGGCGCATAAGTTGCGGCTTAGCGAAAGAGCGCGTAAGAGACTAGCTAACCAAATTATTGGCGAAAAACCAAAAGGGAGTAATTGTGAACGCAAACGCAAGTGACGCAGGTGACAATATCGTTGTAGTTAGCAACGAAGACGCTAGGAAAATGGTCTCGAAACTATATAGGGACTTCAATAAATTGGTAGCCCTTCTACGCCCTTTTGGGATCCGTGTACAACATCCCGTGTGTCAGTCAAAAATAGACAAAGCAGTCTATAATCTTGAAATCCTATTAGACGAAGTTCGGGAACTTACTAAGTAGTATTATTATGCTTTTTTATGATACAGAAACATGTGGCCTTTACGGGATGCCGGTACTCTTACAGTACGCGGTGGACGATGGTGATATTAAGCTCTGGGATATTTGGCGGGAGCGGATAGTCGACACGCTAGAGCTTATAGAATGGATGATGGATCAAGATGTATGTGGTTTTAATCTAGCTTTCGATCATTTTCAACTTGTCAAATGCTACACTACTTTCTCCCTCTATAATAATCCCGATGCAATCCCTTCAGATCATATAGACGAACTCGCGGTCATTGAAGAGAGTGCTAGGTTCCTTGACTTATGTCTCAAGCCTAAGTCGGCGTGTGACATAATGTTACACGCGAGAAAAGGGCCATATCAGTCTTTGATGCAGCGTAGTGCTATCAGAGTCAAAAGAATTCCTACGCGGCTATGTGAGGCAGTACGGGCGGAACTCGAACAGCGTATCGAACTGGATGGCATTTATTTCTCCAAGAGAAAAGACACACACGCTCCGAATTGGCAAATTAAAAATATCGAAATTGACGGTGAAGTCGATCCGAGTTTCAAAAATATAGTTTTGAAATTTCATCCCAGCGGTGCATTGAAATCCCTGGCACAACATGCACTTGGGGTAAAAGATGATTTTATACTCAAATTCACAGACATCGAAGTTGATCCTATTTGGCGACCAAAAGAGATAGGATACGCGCCTTTTGCCCTAGCGGTCGGTAAGCCTGGCCATTGGAACAGGGCATGGCCGGCGGTAATTGGGCAACACATTTCTCACTGGGCCCATAGTGATATAGCTAGAAAATATGGTTGTGATGACGTGGATTATACGCGGCGATTGTGGAAGTATTTTGATTGCCCAGAACCAGGAGACGACGACTCTGAGTTGGCTTGTATGGTTGCATCGTCACGGTGGCGAGGATTCCAAATTGACATAGAAAAGTTCAAACTAAAGAGAGAAAAAGCCTTAAAAGTGGTCGGTGATATACCGACTAGTCCTAGGGTAGCTAAGGTATACATGTTTGAAGTTATGGACGATACTGAGAGATTAGCCTTAAAAGAAGGTACAGGAGCATCGATACTAGAAGCAATAGCAGGTAAGCCGGATGAAAAGGGTCAGTGGGATCATAATAAAGGTTGGCTAGACGACAATGGTAAGCCACATCCGGCAGCGATTCGGGGGCGAAAAATACTTGAAGCTAGACGTGCCGGTAAAGAAGTGGAGCTATGTGACAAATTGATTAAAGCCGGCAGATTTCATCCATCGTTTAAGGTGATTGGCACCCTTAGTTCAAGAATGTCGGGTACAGATAAATTTAATCCTCAAGGTGTGAAAGCGGATGAGGAAACTCGACAGTGTTTCCCCTTAGCCGATTTCACTGGCGATGAGATTCTTTGCGGCGGGGACTTTGTATCATTTGAAGTTGTATTAGCTGAGGCCATCTACAATGATCCTAAGTTGCGAGCCGACCTTGAGGCAGGAAAAAGCATACATGGCTTGTTCGCGGAGCAACTTTTCGATATTCCTTACGCCGATATTATGGCGAATAAAAAGACTTCTACACACTATACAGACGGCAAGCGAGGCATTTTCAGCCAACTCTATGGTGGTAATGAACATACTATTGCCGACCGACTGGACGTTGATATTGAAATCGCGGAGAAAGCTAGTAAGGGTTTCATGGAACGGTATCCTGGTGTGAAAAAAGCTCGGGAAGACATAGAAGAAAAATTCTGTTCAATGCGTCAACCTGGCGGTATCGGTAGTTCTGTGGAATGGCATGAGCCAGCAGACTATATGGAATCCTTGTTGGGGTTTCGTAGGTACTTTACATTGGAAAATAGAATCTGTAAGGCTCTTTTCGATTTAGCTAACAGTCCACCTAAGTCGTGGAAAGCTGTTAGAGTCAAAGTCAGGCGTAGAGACCGGTTACAAACAGCGTCCGGAGCAGTACAGTCAGCCTTGTACGCGGCTGCTTTTAATATCCAAGCACAGAACATGCGACAAGCAGCTAATCATCAAATCCAAAGTTCCGGGGCTCAGATCACGAAGAAGGTACAGCGTAGGATATGGGATCTACAGCCATGTGGAGTTACTTCGTGGCTAGTCAGAACCATCAATGTCCATGATGAAATACATGTTGTCACGCATAAAAAACATATTCCCGAAATCGAGTCTGTGGTTCACAGTACGGTGGAGTCTTTCAGACATATGGTGCCGTTAATTGAAATTGAATGGAATTCAGAGGAGAAATCATGGGCGGACAAGTAGCGGAGATACGGGCTCTCCATCATCGTCTTTTGTTAGATTGCCGCAGTCAAGATAGGGTAGTGCAATCGGAGTCTTTCGCCTTGGCGTGGGAGCTTGCGTCTAAGACGCAAAAGATTATTGCACTATCTTATCTCACTACAATATCACCAGTGCCATTAAAATTCTGGGTATCAGACGTATTGTCGCTAGGGGCACTTGATCAATTAAATATGTTAATTCTGCGACAAATAGCGTCGCATAACCGGGTAAAAAATTATAGTCGTATGTCTAAACAAGAATTAATTAACAGCATAGAAGCTAAGGGAGTTAAATTTGATACCGCAAATAGGCTCAGAATCATTGAAAAGTCTTCTCGACGGGATGCGTTCAACTTTAACTTTTTCGGGGGTACCCCCGCAACAAATCAACATTCGTAAAAAACAATTTATACTTCGTACATATGTCGACGCCTTTGACTGGCTACATGAGCTTAAAATCAGTGCAGAATACCAAGAGTTTCTGGCAGTCCGCAAGCTGTTACCCGATAAAACATGGGCGATGTATAAGTTGCTTAGAATCGAAGGGTTAGTGGAAACTGATTTATTGGTGGCCGCATGTTCCGCCCTGAAAAAGCGATGGAAAAATAATAGGCCACCTATTTTCAATAAAAACAGGGAGAAAGACAATGCTGATTGACTTATTTATTGTAGTATTTATAGTCTTTCCCATTTGTTTTACGTTGGTACTAATGACCAATGATTGTTGTCTTGCTAACAAGAGGAATGAACGATGAAAACGACCAATAATCTTACAATGTTTTTAGGTGGACTTATTATTGTATCTAGTGTACTATTCGCTGGTTTCTACGGTATTAAATTATTTCAGGCGTTAGATTCCGGGAATTTTGATATTATGGCATCAGTATTTCTCAGTATTAACCTCATGTCACTGGTATTAGGGATGAACATTGTTCGCAAATCCTAACAAAAGGAGAAAGACAATGAAAATTAATAAGACTCAGATTGCAGCTACGCTCCGAGAAAGCGTATTCGCACCTAATAAGCCAGGACCGTTAAAGGTTATTGTCGATGTCGGCGATAAAAAATACTATGCTAGACGGGCAAAAGAGTTTATTGACTATTTCATAGCCGAAGGCGGCAGCACGTTTCTAGCGACCGCTATATCACTGTTAGCTTTGGCCAAATTGTGCGAAGAAAATGAAAAGGAATAAAGAGACTAGATCCGATAGCTTGTCCAGATTTACCGGCGTCTACTACGACGAAAGATACGATACGTATCAGGCGTCGATCAAAGGCGATGCCGGTAAAACTAGTCTCGGGGTACATACGACAGTCCTTGAAGCCGCTTTGGCAGTAAATGTGGCAGCTAAGAGACTGGGAATCCCGCCACCCAATAAATTCACGCCGACCGAAAGACAAACTATAAATCTGGACCGGATTACTAGGCGTGCTGAACTATTGAAAGTCAAGAGAAAAGGCGAGAGGCGGCTCGCTAAGATCCGGGGCGTCAAGGGACCTGAGTATAAAATCCAACAGAAAATTATAAAATTCCTTCAAGCTAGAGGCTGGTTTGTTAAAGTTATGACAGGCACTTTGTACCAGTGGGGTATGCCTGATTTATTTGCTTGCCATCCCCGCTACGGTATTAAACTCATTGAAATCAAGAATCCAGAAAGCTACTCTTTCACGGCAGGGCAACTTTCCGAATTTCCTAAACTCCAGACGCATGGTGCCCCTGTCTATGTTATGACGGCAGCAACTGAACGTAACTATAAACGACTTTTTGAACCATCAAACCTTTGGAAATACATGATAGGTATGGAAGAAGATTAATGGGGAGGAGCAAAATGCGCGTAGTTTTAAGTCAAAGAAATCTGTTGACATTACTACACAAACTCACAATACCCGGTAGCCAGAGGACTATCATGAAATCTAATGGTACACGTATTGTTGCAGAGACTGACGAAATACACTACGGGAACAGACCACCCGGACCGGTGAATCCAGACATTGAAGATTTTATAATCGAGTATGAAGCATTTCTAGCAGAGAGGCGTAAGTAATGACATACATTACAACACACAGCGGTCAAAAGTTCTCTCTTATTGATCCTCAACCAGAGGATGTTCACATAAAAGATGTGGCCCATCATCTTGGGAGAATATGTCGTTTTAATGGTGCTGTGCACACATTTTACAGTGTGGCTCAACACAGTGTCTTCGTATCTAGTTTAGTCGAAGACCAGATTAAATTCACGGCGCTACTACATGACGCGGGAGAAGCGTACTATGGTGATATGTCTTCGCCATTCAAGATGGCTATGCAGGAATTAGTTGGTTCGCGATGGGATATTATTCTAGACCGCATCGACAGAGTAATCAAAGTAAGTTTTAACTTAAAGTTTACCGATTGCTTGGAGATTAGATTATCTGACCGTGTTGCGCTGGCTACGGAAATTCGAGACTTTACTTATTGGAATCTTGAAAATGTGGCATTGACACTCCCGACACCTGACCCCACAAGGCTAGACCCTTCTGTCCCGCATATTGCCACTAATGATTTTCTAGACACCTATAGGAGTTTGAAATGCGTGTATTTATAATTATAAACCATGATGCTAGTATGCGGGGATTAGTCGGCAGAATCATTTCTCGATTCGAGGATCGTGAATTACGTATTACTCGTATGGAAATGCGACACAAAAATGCCGAATGGTGCCGGGAACATTATTTACATCTCTCGGATTATATCTACACTAGTGTAGAGCATGTTATGACAAGTGATAATCTTATCGGGATTGTACTTGAAGGTGGACACGCTTTAGAAGTCGCCGGACAACTAGTTGGTGCTACTGATAGTGTCGAAGCTGTACCCGGAACCATTCGTGGGGACTTTGGATCTACGCCTATCCTAAGAAACGTGATACACGTTTCTGATTCTAAAGAAAATACTGACCGGGAAATAGAATTATTCTTTAACAATGAAACGAACAAATCATGAATATCGCACAACGTATCGAGCACACGAATCTCAAGGCTAATGCGACAGAACATGACATCGAGTTAATATGTAATGCGGCCGTGGATAATGGTTTTAGAGCGGTATGCGTGAATAGTAGATTTATCAAATTCGCAAAATCCCTGGTAGAGGGGTCGATGGTTAAGGTCGTATCAGTGGTAGATTTCCCTCTGGGGGCATCTTCCCATGATATTAGACTCAACTTCATTGATCACGTATGTTATGAAGGTGCGGATGAAGTCGATATTGTATGGTCAATCAGTGATCTTGTAGCGGGCGAATATGGTAAAGTGGCTGCGGATCTAGGTCCATTGGTAGAAGCCGCTGGGCAAACGCCAGTTAAAGTTATTGTGGAAACTGCTTTTTTGGAGCCCGTATGTTTCTCGTTAGCGTACGGCATAGTGAAAGCGTCAGGTGCTAAATACATTAAAACTTCAACGGGGTTGTATCTGCAAGATGGTCGTGCCCTTGATGCCGTGAAGTCGTGGTCAGAAGAGAGTGGGCTCTTGATCAAAGCATCTGGTGGTATTATCAATTTTGAAATCGCTAAAGAGTTTCTAGCGGCAGGAGCCTCTGTTCTCGGTACAAGTTCTGGTTTGAGTATCGTGCGTGAATCAAAAAAGGAGGTACTATGAGTAGGATAGGAATTTTTGTTGACACCTGCGATTTGTACCATAAAGTACAGCGTAATTTCGGTCGAGACAAGAAGGTACGTTTCGATATTTTCCTGGACCATATTGCAGGTGGTGACTGGGAAGCTGGTTACATTTACGGTATGCGTAGCGATTCCCAAGGGTTTTACAACTATCTCAAGTCTTTGGGTTTTTCGCCTCTTAAATTTAAGCCTCCGAGAGTACTCAGTGTTGGGGACAAGCAAATAAAAATTTGTGATTGGAGTGTCACCCTGGTCATGGATGTGATTAAAGAACTCCCTAATCTTGACACGGTGATTCTAGGGAGTTCGAATGGGCTACTTCTACCCTTCGTTAATTATATCAGGGAAAATGATGTTGAAATCATAATCGTAGCGTCCGGTATCCCTGACGCTTTGCGAAAGGCGGCCAACTCGTTTGTTGAACTCACTGAAGATGATCTTGAACATGTAGGGGAAGCTGATGCAATTGCTGGATAGTCATGCAGCTTGGGGTTGTCTACTGACGTCTGCTGCAATGGTATTGGGCAAGACCAATGCCGAAATGATTGAATTGATTGGCCATGATGGCGGGGCAATTGTTTTCGACGGTATGCCCGGACCGACTAAAAGGCAAGGGTTTCACATCCAAGAGGTAATCAAAGTAGCGCTCGCCCTGGGCGTCGCGGTTACGGCGATTGAAGTTTTGCCTTGTTCGACCACTGATGGGAAAAATAATTTTGATATTTTATTCAGAGATACTCCGGCCGAACGATTAGGTTGGCATATGAATAATTCTATAGGCATTATTACGGGCCAAGGTCGTCGTTTCCCCCACGCTGTCGCTTGGGATGGTGCGAGGATATTTGATCCACAGGGTCGTATTTACG
>SDBV01013657.1_pt1 | contig 10303 bp, 9 predicted proteins | sample 2277081 | NCBI WGS metagenome assembly SDBV01 (sample SAMN10402039, study PRJNA504765) | marine sediment metagenome | isolation source: marine sediment core GS10_PC15, 223 cmbsf | place: Arctic Ocean: Southern Knipovich Ridge | collected 2010 | reverse complement strand
CACTCCTATTATATTAAAACTAAAGCACTTTCACATTTACTAATGTACTATTTTATTACATAGTAAAGAATACAACAATACTGTATCCATTTTATTCACTTGTAAAGGGTATTCTACTGAATTCATAATAAAAGTCAATCATCCGTTAAATTAAAAACAGTATTATACCTGTATTTCCCCGTTTCTTTGTTAACAATAGCAATCAGTCTTTTATTAGTATCAAATACAGCTATTTTTCCAACCCCGACAGGACATTTTGTAAAGTAATCATCATTTAAAATATCCCCATTTAAAATCCTGTTTCTTTTATCCTCTTTGATGCCGCATACCTCAAAAGTATTCAACAGTTTAATAAAATCATAAGGCATAAGCAGATCTTTTTCAAAATTAAAATCATCCGCCCGGACAGCATTCTTTAGTAAAAACGGGCCAATTGCCGTTCTTTTTAAATCGGTTAAATACCCGCATGAATTACAATCTTTTGCAATATCCCGTGCAAGTGCACGAATATATGTTCCCTTTGAACACCTAATCCGAAGTTTTAGAACAGGTGATTCCCATGCAAGCAGTTCCATACTATGAATCGTTATTTTTCTGGCATCAAGTTCCGGTTTTATTCCTTTTCTAGCAAGTTTATACACACGTTCTCCATTATGGTGAATCGCAGAATAAAGAGGAGGAACCTGTTCTATCTCACCTGTATAATTTTTTAATACATCCTTAATTGTTTCTATGCATGGTACATCTTTTTCTTCTATTATTTCTCCTTCCGGATCTAAAGTATCTGTCCTCCTTCCAAAATATACTTCGGCAATATACTCTTTATCCAGCATTAAGAAATATGGAACCAATCTTGTATAGCAGCCAGTTAAAATCCCTAAAAGTCCATTCGCGAATTTATCTAAAGTTCCAATATGTCCTACTTTCTTAGTTTTTAGCTCGAATTTGACTTTATTTAAAACCTTAAATGATGTTATTCCTGATGATTTGTTTAAAAGAATAAATCCGTCTTTTTTAATGATCAAACAGGATCTTCCTTATTAAAAGCTGTTTCATTATTATCCGGTTTATTAGATTTATTAATAGAAGCGAGTAAATCATTAATTTTCTGGGCGTTATTTATGGAATTATCGCTATGAAATTTCAAATGCGGCGTATATCTTAATCTAACTCTTTTTGATAACCTGCCCTGAATAAATCCGGAAGCATTGTTTAATACTTTTACTACATTTTCCCTTGCGCGTAAGTCACCAGAGTATGAGATAAAAATCTTTGCATATTTAAGATCCCTTGTAATATCCGCGCCTGTTACTATTACAAAGCTGTTTATTCTCGGATCTTTTATTTCACCTTTTTGAATTAAAATACTTATCTGTTCTTTTAACAGGCTCTCAAGTTTCTTCTTTCTTATTTCCCACATCTTTTTTTCTACTTTCATTCAGCTTTTTCGCGAATTCTTTTACTTCAAAAGCCTCTATCTGGTCACCAACTTTTAAATCATTATAATTTTCTATTCCAATTCCACATTCAAATCCGGTTTCTACTTCTTTCGCGTCCTCTTTAAACCGTTTTAATGATGATATTTTGCCCTGATATATTTCTATGCCGTCTCTTATGAGATGGATCTGTGCGCCTCTTCTAATTTTACCGGAGTTTACATAACATCCTGCAATTAGCCCAATCTTAGGTACTTTAAAAGTATTTCTCACTTCTGCAATACCAAGAAGTTCCTCTTTTAACTCTGGCGCTAACAATCCTTCCATAGCTGACTTAATATCTTCTATCGCATCATAAATAATATTATATTTTTTTATCTGTACTTTTTCTCTCTCCGCAATCTGCATCGAACTTGTCATAGGCCTTACATGGAAGCCAACAACAATTGCATTATATGCTGCAGCCAAAAGTACATCATTATCGTTTATTGCTCCTGCCGCGGCACTAATAACCGTTAATTTGACTTCATCTGTAGACAGTTTTTCTAAAGTTGTTTTCAAAGCTTCCACAGAACCATCTACATCCCCTTTTACAATAACCTTAAGCTCCTGGATCTCGCCCTGTTTAATCTGATCATATAAGTTATCAAGTGTAACTTTGGTAACACTTTTGGCGCCTTCCATTTTCTTAAGTTCCTGCCTCTTTAATGCAATCTGTCTGGATACTCTTTCATTATCTGTTACATGAAAAGGATCTCCTGCATTAGGAAGTCCGTCAAAACCAAGTATTTCTACTGGAATTGAAGGTGTTGCTGCTTCTATTTTTTCACCTTTATCATTAAACATTGCCCTCACTTTTCCGGGAAAAACACCTGCAATAAAAGTATCTCCAATCTTTAATGTACCACGTTCTATTAACACAGTAGAAACCATTCCTCGTCCGAGGTCAATTTTTGATTCTAAAACATGGCCAGAGGCATTACAATCGTAATTTGCTTTTAATTCGAGCATTTCTGACTGAATCAATATACTGTCCAATATATTTTCTATACCTTCTTTTTTTAATGCGGATATTTCATTATATAATGTATGCCCGCCCCATTCTTCCGGCAGCAGGTCATAATCTGCTAATTGTTTCTTAACTTTTTCCGGATTTGCATCATGTAAATCTATTTTATTTATTGCTACAATTATTGGAACTTTCGCTGCTTTGGCATGATTGATAGCTTCTATAGTCTGAGGCATAACTCCGTCATTTGCTGCAACAACGAGGATGACTAAATCCGTGATCTTAGCTCCTCTTGCTCTCATAGACGTAAATGCTTCATGTCCCGGAGTATCCAGAAAAACGATCTTTCCCTTTTCACTAAAATCTACAATATAAGCGCCTATATGCTGGGTAATACCTCCATGCTCAGAATCAACTACATCCGTTAAGCGAATTGCATCGAGTAATTTGGTTTTACCATGATCTACATGGCCCATTACAGTAACAACAGGAGGCCTGGATAGTAAATCTTCTTCCCTGTCATCTTCCTGCTTTATTACTGTTTCATCATAAAGAGAAACAATGTTTACCTTGCAATTATACTCATCTGCCAATAAAATAGCTGTTTCTGCATCTATCTGCTGATTAATAGTAACCATTACACCCATACTCATAAGCTTTGAAATAAGTTCCGAAGCTTTTAAATTCATTTTTTTTGCCAGTTCAGAAACGGTAATAACTTCTAAAATAGATATTTCTTCAGGAATAGGATTCTTATGTTGAATTATTTTTTTCTTTATCTGTAATATTTTTTCCTGATGTTCATGTCTTCTTTTCTGATAGAAAACTTTTTTCTTCGCTTTAAAAAACTTCTTTCCCCCATGCTTAGTTTCTGTTTCTATCGTGCTTGATTTCTTTCGGTTATCTGAATATGGCGGCTTTGACTGTTTAAAATTGCCTTTTTTTGCGCTATCAGGTTTAATGTATTTTGGATGAAATGTTTTTTTCTGTGCTGTACCGCTTCCTTGTGACCCGGGTTTTCTAAACTGTTTCGGTTTTTCTCTTCTACCTGTTGATTTATCCGATTTAAACGGTTTTTTTCCCGTTTTATCAGTACCCTTTTTATCAAAATTCTTTTTATAACGGACCAGAGGAGATGGTTCTCTTGGGCTTTTTCCTATAAACCCGGATTTTCCAGTATTATCATCTTTCCTGATTGATTCATCAACTTCCTGTTCCTCTTTATTAGTTTTAACAGGGCTTTTTTTAATTTTAACAATTCTTTTTTTGACTATTACAACCTTTTTCTTTTCCTGTTTTAAATTATCTTCATTTTTAGCTGATTCGGGAGCTTCAGTTTTCTTATGCTTTATTAAAGTAGCTTTCATTTTCTGCTTTTTATCTTCTGCCATGTTTTAACCTAAAATCCCCTTAAAATTTTTTATTCTTCTTCAAAACTCAAACCCACACCACACTTAGGACAAGTCATCATATCTACTTTAATTTCCGCACCACAGTCAGGACATTCATAATTTTCTTGTTCAACTTCCAACGCATTATTGTTTTCTATAACTTCATCTGATTCATCTGATTCATCTGATTCTTCTTCTTTTATTTCATTTTCATCTACAGCATTTTCTACATCTTCCTCATTTTCTTCTTCTTCACTTTCTTCACTTTCTTCACTTTCTTCAACAATCTCTATATTATCTTCAATTATTTTCAAAATAGCATTTGCATCCTCTGCTGAAATACCTTCCAGTTTAGAAAGGGCTTCTTTATCCATAGAAACAAGTTCTTCTATTAGTTCTATATTATTAGTTTTTAACAATTCAACATATTTTTCCGATATACCGGGAAGCTCAGAAATATTAACAATTTCTTCTTCTATTTCACTGCCTTCTTCACTAAAAAGTGCAGATACAGCTTTCTTTGTTTCCGCGGAAACATCCATTTCTTCAAACTGTTTTTCTGTTTTAACATCTATATTCCAGTCTACAAGCCTGTTTGCCAAACGTACATTAAGTCCTTGTTTTCCGATCGCAAGAGAGAATTGACTTTCATCTACAACAACCATTGCCTGTTTTTTTGCTTCATCCATTAATACAACATGCTGGATCTCTGCCGGAGATAATGCATTCTTTATTAATGTTCTTGGATCCGGATCATATTTTAAAATATCGATCTTTTCACCTTCTAACTCTCTAACAATTGCCTGAATCCGCACGCCTTTTAATCCTACACACGCGCCAACAGGATCTACATCATCCCTGTTCGAATAAACTGCTAGTTTAGTCCTGTATCCTGCTTCTCGTACAATTTTAAATATTTCAACTGTCCGGTCATATATTTCCGGAACTTCTAACTCAAATATTTTTCTAACAAATTCCGTGTGAGTTCGAGAAAGTACTATCTGAAGGCTGTTTGCTCCTTTATTTACTTCATAGATCATTGATTTTATCCGGTCATTCTGATGATAAATTTCTCTGGGAGACTGAAATTTTTTGGGAAGCACTCCTTCGATCTTTCCCAGGTCAACATATATCGTACCGTTTCTTTCTCTCTGGAAGTAACCAATAACCATTTCACCGACTTTATCCTTATATTCTGAATAAAGTGTATCTTTCTGAATATCCCTTAAAGTCTGTTTTGTTCGCTGTTTTGCGCTCTGAATTGCAATTCTGTCAAATTTTTTTGGGTTGATCTCAATAAGCAGTTCATCTCCAACTTCACATTCCTCATTATATTCAAGAGCATCTTGTAGTGAAATCTCAGCTACAGGATCATATACATCATCAACAATCATTTTCTGCGCGAATATTGAAACTTCTGCATTATCATCACTAAATTTAACAACTGCATTTTCATCTGTTCCGAACTTCTTTTTATACGCTGCAAGCAAAGATTCTTCTATAGTTTTCTTTATAAGCTCTTCAGAAATTCCTTTTTCCTGAATTAATAATTTTATTGCCATTGCCATGTCAGAAGACATAATTACCTGTCCTCCTGTGAATAATCTAATTTTGCTTTTTTTATATTGTTCATATCAATCTCTATATTTCCTTTTTCTGCTGACAGGAAAAGACTATTTTCCTTTGTTCCCGTTATTATTCCGCTAATCCATTCCGGTGAATCAATTAAAAGCAGTTTTATTCCTTTATCAACAAAAATAACATATTCTTCTTTAGATTTAATCTGCCTGCTTATTCCGGGCGATGTTACCTCTAAAGAAATATTATCCAGCTCATCTAAAAGTTCAAGCCTTGGAAGAATGTTCCTTGAAATACCGGAACAATCATTCACTCCCACCCCTTTCTTACCGTAAATTACAATAGAAACATGGTTAAGTCTATGGCTTAATCCCAATTTAATTTCTACTATTTTAAAACCCATACCATTTATAATGGGCTCTACTTCTTCTCTAATAGAGCTTAACGCGCTCAAAATTTTACATCCCTTCAAAATTTCTCACAAAAAAAAGAGTCGAAGATTCGACTCTTTTGATGATAAAATCTATGCTGTCTTATTAAAAATAACATTAAATACACTATGTGTCAATCTAAATAAAGCCGCGATTTTAAATTTGACACGGATTTACAGGTTTAGGAAGGATAAAAATTGATTGTAATAAAAAATCTATGAAAATCCTTGAAATCTGCGTCTTATATTTATAATATTTTATTTCTTTTGACGCTGATTTCTCAGATTAGATGCTGATTTACACAGATTATTTAATATTACTATTAGATTTAAATAGTTCAACTTAAATCCCGTAATCCTATAAATCTATTGCTATGGTAGCTACATACACTTTTTTTACACCGCAGGTTTTAAGTACTCTCGAACACTCATTTGCTGTTGCTCCCGTAGTAATAATATCATCTACAAGAATAACCTCTTCTATGCCTTTTAGCAAATCATGTTTAACAGATATTTTATCCTTAAGGTTATTAAACCTTTCTTCGAAATCAAGTTGCTTCTGCTGCATAGCCCCTTTTCGTTTCAAGCAATTTATAACTTTTATATTGTATTTTTTCTTTAAACATCCTGCAATTTTATCAATATGATCTTTTTTAGAAGCAGAAGGAACGGGCACTATAGGCAGGTTAAGTCCGAATTCTTGTATGGTCTTAATAAGTAAATCAGCAAGAATCATAGAAATCCTTACTCTCTTTTTAAATTTGTACTGATAAATTATATCCTTTACATCACCTCTATACTCAAAAATAGAAATATTTGAATCAAAATGGTACTTAATATTTCTACATCGCGTACAAATATCTATTTCGGAAATCAATTCCGCGCTACAGCATATACATCTTTTTCCGGAAATATATTCCAGATTATCCATGCAGCTATTACAAATCAGATAAAAAGGCATAGAATTAAAAATCAGTTTATCACCGCAGATCATACAATTTCCTGGAAAGAGCAATTCAAGTGTATTACTTATTATTTGACTTATTTTTTTATAATTTGACATAATATATATATTTATATAAAATAAAGAAAGTTTTCAATCAAATGGGAGGATGATATGAAAATTAGTATAGAAAATTTAGCATTCAAAGATTCTTCTTTCGATAGGGATAGGAAGGTAAACAAGGTTTCAGCATCCGGCAAGAAAGACTTAACAGGAACCGAAGTAAATATACAAAATACAAATTCAGAAATAAAAGACACTTATTTACAGCTTCAGAGTTCTATTTCGGAAGCCCAAACAAAATTAAATGGTTTTTTGCAGGTTCGTGAACGCATAGAAGATAACAATCAATATTCCAAAGAAGAAAACCTGTTGTACTTAAAAGACCTTCTAAACAGCACTCAATTAAAAGGTGAAATACTTTTACAGTCCTATGAATCTAAACTGGGAAACATCTTACAGGAAAACAGCATTCAGAAAATAGCCGATCTTATCACAGCTGCAGAAAATGAAATCAACGAGTATTCAACGCAAATTGATAATATCAATCAGGCTAAAAATAGTACTGCAGAACAGAATTTACTTGCTGTAAAGAGCAGCACAGAAAAAAGTGACCTTGATTCACTGATGCGCAACGTTGTTACACAACTAAAAGAATCTAATATACCTGAAATTAACATTACTAGAGAAAAAATAATAGATCTTTTATAAGCAATTTGCACAAGTGTATAAACAATATTATAGAAAATTAAAGAATTAAGGCTGCAAAACATATACCCTGGCAGAACATCGCTAGCGCGCTGATGCCGGAGGACTATGTTTTTCCGTCTGGACTGTATTACAATTTATTTAATGCTGCAAGCAGCTTATTTCAGGAGAAAGGGAAAAGTGCCGGAACTTTAAAACTTTTCTGTAAGTTATTGGATTTTTTTTTAATATAAAACATAATTCTTTCCTCCTGCTTTCCCGCCTTTCTTATGAATTTATTTTATAGATTTGAGAAGCATTTTCGGTTAAACAGATTTCTAAAGAAAGTATTTTATAACCTTTGCGGTCTTTGCGGGCTTGAGTGGGAGCGGGTGTAACGTCCATGGATGGACTAATGCTGACCGTGGCAGGGATGCCGGAAGGGCAGTAGAAATTTTATACAAGATCTTCATCCGGTATCACTAATTCGCCCTGCCTTAAAACTTTATAGGGTTTTTTACAAAGGCTGAGTAAAGTAGAGGCAAGGTTTGATCTGCTTAAGTTCCCATTATTTACTATTAAGTCGACTTTATCTTCAAATTTTTCTATAATATCATCTATCCTGCACAGTGGTGCCTCGCTTTCTTTATTAACACTTGTGGAGATTAATGGTTTTCCTGTTATTTTTAAAAGCTTTATTAAAAATTTGTCCTGCGGCACACGTAATGCTATTGTATCATGATGGATTACACCAGGTTTTGCAGGGAATATTAAAGTTAAAGGGCCTGGCCAGTATTTTTTTAATTTTTCCGGAATATTTATAGCTGCATATCGTGACACCCATTCTGCATGTGGAATAAGGCAGACAAAAGGCTTTTCCGGATTTCTCTGTTTTATTTCTGCAATTCGTATATCTGTTTTGTTTAATATGCCGATTATTCCATAAATTGTATCACATTTTAGTATTACAACACCATTTTTATCTAAAATATTCGCCAGTTTATATATAATCCGCGGATCTGCTTCATTTATTACCATCTTCCTTTTTTTTCCATACAATATTTAAGAAAATGAAAAATAACAGCGGAATTATATATATAGGTATCTTAATAAAAATATTAAATTTTATTTTTTCCGGATTATTTATAATTAGCTTACCTATTTCATGAAAATTCCGTTTTTCCGGATAGCCTTCAATCATTATAATATTGTCATCATTTTCATAATAACCTAATTCTCTTGACAATAGCTGAATTATTTCGGAATCTGTGGTCAAAACTTCCAGTTCATGATTAAGTTTCTGATTAATTTGTTTTAATTCAGAAACATTATTCAACAAAAGATTTCTATGGCCCTCCAGCTTCTGATGCTGGATTATTCCCGCATCACCCAGATAAAAATTTAATAAGAAACTAAAGCAGATTCCAACATATACAGAAAGTACAATTTTCATTAATCTCATTACTTTAAGATAAACGGCCTGGTTTGTGTTTAATTTAAATAAATTATTAAATTTATGCCAAAAGTTCTATATTTTAGCTTAATATTAATAAATATTATTGACAAAACAGAAATGCAAGGATTAAACTATTTTTATATAAACCTCTATAAAACTGTTCCGATAATATAGATAATGTGTAATGTTTATTCTTATTTAGGAGTAAAAAGATGAGTGATGATAATGGAATTGACATGTTGGATGACTTAGATGAAGAATTAGATGTAGATGCTGATTTAAATTCTAGTGATAATACAGAAATACCTGAAGATGCAAACGATGAAAAAACACTGGAGCAGTATGGTGTATGGATTAAATCCGAACCTGTTCCATTAGATTCATCAGAAATGACAGATTCAGACAATGCAGATACTAGTCTTTCAGATCTTGATTATGATGATTCTGATATGGAAAGTACATCCGAAATTGATAAGGATATAGATTCTCTTGCATTGGAGGAAATTGAAATACCTGATGAGGAAGGAATGGATCTTTCAGATTCCGGGGAAGAGGATTCACTGAAGGAACTAAATGAACTTGAAATAGAACTCGAGGATGATTTAAACGAATCAGACGATTTTGAAGCTATGCCAACCGCAGAAGAAGATATCTCCGATCTAGATACTTTTGATTCATCAGATGATAATCTTGAAGATCTGCCTGAATTATCACTCGATAATGAAATAGATGAAAATATTGAAGTACCGCTTTCTGAATCCACATCTATTGGCGATGATGAAGATTTTACAAGTGAAGAACCAGGTACTGGTCCTACTTTAGAGGGGGATAAAACTATAAATAATATGAATGGATCCGTTGTTTTACAAAAAATAGAAAAAGAATTAAGTACAATAAAAGATGAACTGTTTGAACTTAGGAAAGAATTAAGGAATATTCGAAAACCTTCAGCTGAATCTCAGGATATTGATGTTAAACCTGTAAGCCAGGATAATAAAGGCTTTTTTGATGATGAAGAGGATGAAACAATAGCATTAACAGGCGACGAATTAGACAATATCCTCACTACCGCAGATATTATGGAAGAAGAAGAGGAATTAGGAGATATAGCAGCCGAAGAAAAACTTGATGTTGAAAGTTCAGAAGATATCATAGAAGAATCTGAAGAAGATTTTAGTGATATTTCCGGTGATTTGGAATTAGAAGAAGATACGACTGGAAAAGAAGAGATTTCTGATGAAATTGAAGAAGATTTGGAATTAGAAGAAGATACGACTGGAAAAGAAGAGATTTCTGATGAAATTGAAGAAGAT
>SDBV01013656.1_pt1 | contig 10304 bp, 8 predicted proteins | sample 2277081 | NCBI WGS metagenome assembly SDBV01 (sample SAMN10402039, study PRJNA504765) | marine sediment metagenome | isolation source: marine sediment core GS10_PC15, 223 cmbsf | place: Arctic Ocean: Southern Knipovich Ridge | collected 2010 | reverse complement strand
TGGTTATGTAGTCTACCTGGGTAAAGGCCCTCTTCTGAAAAAAAATATGTTCCAGGTGGCCAATATGGGACAGATTTATCCTCAAGATTGCCGGGTTTTCCTTAAAACTTTGAGAGACGTTTTAAAGGGGTTTAGCTAAGAAGATAAAGGGGGTATCTTCTTCCCTCTCGTAAACACAAAGATATAGTATTTAGGGATGTTTGAGAATACCCCCTGAACCGATATAAAACAGACTAACGTGCTTCGATACAGCAGTTCGAGAAACCTTCAAAGCCCGGGAAATCTGCCTTTTGCTAAGATCCGTTATCACTCTGTAGCGGATTATGTCTCGTATTTTTTCCATTTGAACCCTTTTCCTTGCCATTAAGTTCTCCTCACAAGTTGTTTTTTATTGTAAGGAGACTATAGTTAAAATCTTTAAGGAAAAGAATGATTAATCTATTCCGGTTAAGCCTTGAAAATTGGCTTTTTCTCACCGGAGGGGGGACTTTTTATTTCCGGAATAATGGCTTTTTAAAACGGATTGGGTGGCTTTTTTGTCCCGGATTATGCAAGTTGTTGAACGGAGGATAAAAAAACCAGCTTGCAGAGCGAATGACTTTGCCGGAAAAAATAAGCCTATTAAATCAAATAAGGGAAGAAAAAAAAGTCAGGCTTAGTGATAAGAAGATAAATATTCTTTGACTGGTTTAAGTTGAATGCTATTTGCGCGAAACGGGAAATAATAGAAATAGTGAAACCTTATTACCCGGATTTTCGCGATGTAAACAAGTTCTGAACTTATTAGTACTATCAATTGTATTTTCAATGTGGAACCGTACCCTGTTAAATCGTACCCTTGATATTTATCATTATACCTATTAATTTCTGTATAAGTATCGCTTTGCAGGCTAACCACTGAAAGGAGCAACGGATATGGAAGAGGTACTGATAGGTATAAATCTACCGAGTGTCGGCTCTGAGCCGGATTATATTCGGAAAAAGCTGTCAACAATTGCAGAAGACGGTTTTAACTGTGTAGAGATTAGTTTAGATACTGTTCCTCTTATTATAAACGGAGAAATAAAAAAAGATTACGTGACCTTTCTTAAAGAACTCCTAAGTGAATATCATTTTATCTATACAGGACATATCGGCCGGGGTGTTGATCTAAGGAATTTGGAGAATTTCGAACTTCAGAAAAAAGTGCTTTTTTCCTCGATCGAAGTTAGCAGTCTATTGGGAATCAATCTCCTCGTACTTCATTACGAACAACAATCAAAAGACCTTCTGACTGAGAAAATGTTTCTGAAAGTGCATGAGGAGGCTTCTGATTTTGCCGCAACCCTCGGTTTAACCCTTTGCCTGGAAAACATAGAGGTTGAAAGGATTGATCCGGTTGTCGACTTTGTAAAAAAGATAAACAGGGAAAATTTTCTATTAACTTTCGACACGGGTCATGCTTATCTATCTGCCAGGTACTTTCATTTCAACTTTCTCGATTCTTTAAGAGAGGCCTTGCCTTTCCTTGGGCACGTTCATCTAAGTGACAATGCCGGTGTTTTTGAAAAGCTACGTATTACCGATAGACCTGTATACGATAGCCTTCCCCGAGGCTACCGGTTCACCTTCGCCAGGGGGGATATTCATATTCCCCCATTCTGGGGTGAGATTCCCTTCAAAGATATTTTCAGCCTGCTGAGAGAATACCGTGGGATCTTTATATGCGAGTATAACTCAGAAGACTTTATTCCTTTCAACAAATCTGTACAGCAAAGTGTCAGGGCAGCGGTAATGGAGGCCAGATAATCCTCCGGCATTTCCTGCACAACAGCCTGGGAATTATGGTTTTTCCACGTTTTAAAGGGATTTTGATGGACTTCCCCCCGGAGCCCCAAGAACGATCTCATAAAGCAGAGCAGTCAGACAATTATGACCATACCGTCGTAGGCGACCTCAATGCCGTATTCTCCCAAAACCTTCTTGAGACTCTCGAAACCGAGGTTGCGGTGGCTGATATGACTCGCTATGGTTCGCCGCGGCCTTAATTTTTGGTGCATATCGATAATACCCTGTATATCAGAATGTCCACTAGGAAAGCAGGTTTTTTCGAAAGTGCAGTCAAAAACCAGGCAATCCAACTCCTGTTGCGCCAATATTTCGTATGTTTGCTCAGGAAGTTGTACCGGACTATCGATCAGATAAGCAATTTTTTTTCTGTCAGCATCAGTAATGAGATATCCGAAAGACTCTACCATGGCTTTGCCTGGTTTCCAATGAATATTTATATGGTTCGTTTCCAGGGACAGGACTTTAAAAGGACCAACGGAAATTGCTTCATTAACCTTAACTTTTTTCATTGAATAAAATTGGTTGGTGTTCCTTTCGTACACTACCGGTTGGTCGGGATACTTCATTTCCAGAAGCATTTGATAAACATCAGCGGGCAGAAAGAGGTCAACGAATGTTGGGTTTTGATACCCATTGTCACTGTTCGCTTCCAACAGGTACTTCAGTCCGTAGGTATGATCCGAGTGAAAGTGTGTTATAAATACGGATAGAAGATTATTATACTCCAAATGGAAGCGATCAAAAGCCATCATGATCTGGGGCGGTATATCCAGAAGAATACTCTCTCCGGATATGCTCTCAATATAAGCCGCAGAATTCTGGCGTACGTATTTTCCCTTCTTTTCACGAGCCAGACTGCAGATGCCGCAGTTACATAGAAACGCGGGAATTCCTTCTCCCGCTCCCGTACCCAGTAATGTAATCTTCAAGTTATCTGCTCCCTCAAGAATAGGTCTCTCTCAAATGTTTTATGGAAAGTGAACTTCGTAACTTATTTATCGTAGTGCTCGTTTTAGGCTGAAAAATGACTGCTTTCGGTTCATCTCTGGTTAGAGTAAAGCAGTTATCATCGAATTCACCCGGGATGCCATGAGCATTAAGAGAAATGTAGAAGGCAGGCCGATCAGTGGTCAACTCTATGGAAAAGCCTGCCGATACTCTCTTCACGGCAGCTTTCACCCTAGCTTTCTCCAGAGAGCAACGCTTGTACGCGGTAAAAAAGAGCTCATTGGTGATGACATGATCATCCAGAATAAGCTTGGATCGTAAAAAGGTCTTATCAGGTTCCGGAGCAAGTTCCTCTGCCCGGTATCTTTTTATCAGTACTACCCCGGCTGCGGGGATCTTAACGTGAAACTCTTCGGTTCTGAGGATAGCCCCGCCAAAATCAATGAGGGCATTGACAACAACAGCAGTTCGACCAGATAAATGATCATTGATAATCCAGATTTCAATCTCCCCTTTCTTGTTTTTAAAAGAAGAGATAATAACCGGAGCGAAGAAACGCTTGGCCATATAATGAAGTAGTTTCCATTTACCTCTATACTCAATTGAGGAGCAGGAGCAGACCGGCCAGTTATCATTCAACTTCCAGTAAAGTGTTCCCATGCAGACAGGACGTAGCGTTCTCCAGTACTCAACGGCCTTCTTCATGGCCAGCGCCTGCTGAACCTGGCTTAGGTAGATTATGTTTTCAAAGCTCTCGGGCAGCCGAAAGTAGCGGGTGAGGCTTTCGATTATGATAGAGTTTCCCGCGGTACAACGCTGGTGGTGTTCCATTACCGGAGCGGTTACGTTGAACTGGCTTTCATCGGTGAAGCTGCGGATCGTGTCCAGGGAAGGAAAGGATTGAAAACCAAACTCAGAACAGAAGCGAGGGTGTACATCATAATAGGCATCAAAGGACTTTCCTTCATGCCAGACTCCCCAATAGTGCATGTTACCACGTGAATCGTCATGCCAGCAATCGGAGTAATCCCCCTCTCCTCCGCACGGCGAGCTCGGCCAGAAGGGCCGTCCAGGATCGCAACGCGCCACGGTTTTACCTATGACTCCCTCATTTAATCTGTCATAGTCTACCAGATAGCGATCCCGATTTTCCCTCGATGCCTCATGCTCTGTTAAGGCGCCAAGGTTTTCATTATTTCCGCACCAGAGGGCGATGCTTGGATGATCACGGAGCCTTTTTACCTGGTGTCTCACCTCCTTTTCTACATTTTCGAGAAAAGCAGGCGTGGCCGGATGAAGAGCACAGGCAAACATCAAATCCTGCCAAACCAATATCCCCTTTTCATCACATAAATCGTAAAACACCTCTGCTTCGTACTGACCACCGCCCCATACACGCAACATATTCATATGAGCGAGTACGACGCTGGAGAGGATACTATTATAGCCGCTCCGGGTTTGCCTTTGTGGGAGAGCATCAAGGGGTATCCAGTTGGCTCCTTTACAGAAAATGTCTGTTCCGTTCACCCGTATAATCATCGATTTGCCGATGCTGTCATTTTTGTTGATGATCTCAACGGTTCGCAGCCCTATTTTTTTCTTTGCTTCATCGCTTCCCACCCTCACACTCAGTTCATAAAGCGGCTGCTCCCCATATCCCTGTGGCCACCATAGTTTTGGGTCCACTAGATCAAACTCAGCTACAAAATGATTATATCCCGGAACTACCGGAACCACCTCTTTGCTCCGGAGCTCGCCGAGGCGAACCATAAAAATAAGCTCTCCTGTTTTTATGGATTTAAACTCGGCAGTCACGGTGACTGTGCACCCCTCCTGGAAATGCCTCTGTTCAGTATAGACATATTCGATTCGCCCTGACGATGTGGCGCCCAGATAAATGTCACCGTAAATTCCAGCCACCATCAAACAGCAGCCCCAATCCCAGCCTGAATGGCATTGAGCCTTGCGAATGAGATTGCGGTGAGGCGACTGCACAGGGTAAATAGAGTAGGGCATCTCATAGGGTAATTTCTTACTGGCCGTGATTGCCTGCTTCTCAGCCGATTTAAAGAGTATAGCGATTTCATTAAGCCCAGTTTTTATAACAGGCTTGACCTCGAAGCGATAGCGAAGAAACATATTTTCCGTTTTACCGACTTCGTGTCCGTTAATATAGATCTTCGTGATGGTATCAAGGCAGTCGCAATTGAGAAAAATGGAGCTTTTTTTCAAAAAATCAGCGTCTACTGAAAAATTCCGGGAGTAGACCCAGTCTTCCCGGCCCACCCATTGAACATCAAGCTCATTCATGCCCCAATAGGGATCCGATATTTTTTTGGCGGCTAACAAAGCTGAATGGATATCACCGGGTATCGACGCTGTTACAGCTTCACTACTGTTGATCGGTCGAAGCCTCCATTCACCTCCAAGATCGATCCTTCTCATGTGAAACTCCTATGAAGATGGCGTCTGTATAATTTAAAGATCCATGACATCTATGATTGATAATCGCCACATAATCCAAACAAATCTCTGAATCCTCGATTTTTTCAGGCAGCAAAACTCATTTGTACAGCGTTTGTAATTCCGCATTTGCTGTTTACTGCAGCCCTTAGAATAAAGCGGCCCGGAAGGAAAAATAACTTCCAGGCCGCATTCATCCAGAAAAAGAAAAGCCTATTTCATCATCACATTCTTGACGAACTCCGCTTTAAAGTGCGCCTTATAGGGAGCGGGAATCCAGATCACGCCGTTTTTTTGTCTTTCTGATTCCGGCAAGAGAGCCTGTTTCCCTTTAATATCCGTCCTGGCCAGATAACTTCCAATCGTTTCATTCATCCGGATCTGATTATCCGCTTCGGTCAAATAGGCAATAAAGAGCAAGCTGGCCGCCTTATGAGGAGCATTCTTTAATACACCAGCAGTATCGCCGCCTCCCGGGAAACCCATATTGGGGATGTAGAGTTTTGCTCGTTTAAAAAGGGTGCCTTTCTTCAAGTTAACCAGAACATCGTCATCCCAGGCTACGATCAGAGAAACCTCACCCTGATTCAATCTGTCTATCGATTCATTATTAGATGCGGTAATGACCGTGTCTTCTTCTACCTCATTGAGCCAGTCCCAGGCCAGGTTCCAGTTGGCCACCTTAGCCGGATCCAGCTCAGTATCGCCTGCGTACTTGTCCAGTCCGCCAGTCAGGTATCCAATAACGGTTTGTACGAATGCCTGCCCGGATCCACCTTTGTCAGGATTACAGTAGGCGAACTGTTTGGGATTGGCTTTTATCCAGGCCACCAGCTCATTCCAGGTATGAGGAGGATTGCTAACTCTCTGCGGATCGTACAGCAGGCCCGTCTGATTCCGGTAGATAGGTACCAGGTATCCCCCAGTCCGTACTCCTTCCTGTAATGTTGCCAACTTGGGGTCCAGCTTATCGCCATGGGGAATCATATTGATTATGGGCCCATAGAATATCCCCGCATCGATGCCGGTTTTTACCCTATTGCCGCCTATAAGCACAGCGTCTATCGTTCCCACTGCCTTATCTTTTTCGGCAAGGATCTTATTCATCGTAGCGGTGCCTTCAGCCATGATTACTTTGCCTTTGATCCCATACTTCTTGGAAAAATCCGTCATAGCCGTTTTCCACCACTCTTCACCCCACCAGGAATAGAATGTAACTTCACCTTCTTCCTTAGCTGCCGATACGATCTCATCCCAACTCATGCTCGAGTAATCAAGCTCTTCTTTCTCTTGCTTGCCGCCTGCAAACAGAAGACCGCCTGCAAACAGCAAAATCAAACCGCTCATCAAACATTTCTTCATTTTTTTCTCTCCTTATAATATTTGGTTTCAACGAGTGAGATTCTGTTTCTAAACCATCTCGATCACCTCCCTTCTTTGCATCACCTGGTATTCACATCTTTCCAAAGGCCGCAGCCAGATATTCCGTTTTCAGGAACCGTTCAGCCACGAAGAGCATGGCAATATTAGGAATCATTAAAATGAGCGACACCACTGCGGCATTGGTTCGGATAAAATGATAGCCTAAAAAGGAAAAAAGAATCGTCGGTATGGTCTCGAAGGTCGGCGTACCGATAACAAAGGTCAGACTGAACTCCTCCAGACTGGTTATAAAAGTGAAAATTGTTCCGGCAAAGAGTCCGGGAAGTACCATGGGGATAAAGATCTCTTTGAATTTTACAAAGCTAGTGGCCCCCAGGTTTTCTGCAGCATCTATGATGTCTTGAGGGATGGCTTCAAAACTGGTGGTAAGAATACGCAGCATGTAGGGCATTCCCATAAGAGAATGAGCTAATACCAGGCCAAAGAAGTTCTGGTCCAGACCTATAAAGCTGAACACCCGGCTCAAGAAAAGTGCCGTTACCATTCCCGGCATTATGATGGGCAGGAGAATCAGTATCTTGATGGCTTCTCTTCCTTGAAACCTTCTTCGGCCCAGAACATAGGCAGTGGGAAGGGCCAGGAGGAAAGTAAAAATTGTAGCAAGCGGCGCGATAGAATAGCTTGTCCCTAGAGCCCGTATAATGTTGGTAAACTTGAACACATAATCCCACTGGGCCAAAGAAAGATGAGAGGGAAAAACCTGGGGATAGGACCAGGGATGATCGGGATTAACCAGAGACCAGAACACGGCCATCAGCATGGGGAGGCCGATCCAGACGATCTGTACTACGATAAAGAACACTACCATGATACCTCTGAGCGTTCTTTGTCTCTTTTCTACGATCCTATAATAGGGCACCAATTTCTGTTCCATCTTATTTTTGCCCCTGCATCATCTTAGCCAGCCGGGAGTACAGCCATACAAACAACAGTGCGGTTACAATAATAACCACCCCGATTCCGGCCGCCCGATTCCATTCCTGAAACATGTTCGCCGCCGCATACATCCGTACCGAGATAGAGACCGGGTATATGGGTCCGGCAACTGAGGTTATGGCAAAATCTCCGAAAGTCTTTATAAAAACCAGTATGACCGCCACCAGAATGCCGGGAATGGAAAGGGGGAATATGATATAACGGACCAAAGCCAGTTTATTCGCGCCGAGGTTTCTGGCCGCATCCTCGATATCAGTCTGGATTGTTTCCAGAGAAGCGGAAATAATTAACAGCTGAAAGGGTAGATTCTTCCATATTTGAATAAACAGGACAACCCAGCCGAATTTATCCCTGAGCATCCTCAAGGGCTCCTTTATGAGGCCCAGGGCCATAAGGATGTGATTTAACATCCCATGGTAGGCGATCAAGTTGATGATCAGAAAGGCCGCCACTAAAGCGGGTACGAAAAGGGGTATTTTAAGCATGGAACCGAGGGGTTTTCTGCCAAAGAATTTTTTTCGCATGAACAGGGCCAGCGGATAGCTGAACAGCAGGGTTCCAAAAGAACTTCCCACACCAACCTTTAAAGAGAATAAAAAGGAATCAATGACCTGCCGGTCAAAAAGGTTCCGCCAGTAATCGAAGGTGAATCGGGACTCCTGCGTGAGGCTGAAAAAGCCTAAACTCTGAAGCACAGTCATGAAAATAGCTGCGGCCAAAAATAGAAAGATAAAACCTGCACCCGGAAGAAGAAGCAGCAGGGTGGATAGTCTATTTTTGGTTGGCATACGGTTTCCTTCAGCTAATAATGTGAAATCTTTCTTCCGGCACACTTAAGGTGATTAGCTCTCCTTCCTGATAGTGCACATCACTGCCCATCTGTGCCCTTATGGTTTTGCCGGCCACCTCAACGAAGAGATCCGTAATATTCCCCATGAATATGGACTGCGCGATTCTTCCGCTGAGCTTGTTCTTCATCCCCTCTCTATACAAAACCAGATCTTCGGGACGCCAACTGAAAAGGACCTCTTTCCCTTTTATTTCTCTGTCGGTCCTGACGGTTAAACGTCCAAAATCCGTCTCTAAAACGAGTTCCTGGTTTGTTCTGGAAATAATGCTGCCTTTGTGAATGTTGGCCAAACCGATAAAATTGGCCACAAAACTTGAAATGGGAGAGCGATAAATGGAAAAAGGGTCTCCTACCTGTTCGATGCGGCCCTCATTCATGATAACTATTCTATCCGAGATAACCAAAGCCTCGGCCTGATCGTGAGTTACATAGACGGCGGTAATCTTCAAGCGCTTCTGGAGCTCTCTGATTTCCACCCGCACCCGCTCTCTGAGTTTGGCATCCAGATTGGACAAGGGCTCATCGAATAGAAGAATCTCGGGCCGGATTACTACGGCCCGGGCCAGGGCAACCCGCTGCTGCTGCCCGCCGGAAAGCTGAGCCGGCTTCCTATGTTCCAGACCTTTCAGTCCTACTATGTTTAAAATCTCATCAATTCTCTTCGTCTGCTCTTCGATGGGGACCTTCTGCATTCTTAAGCCGAATCTTATGTTATCCTGCACCGTCATATGGGGGAAAAGAGCGTAGGATTGAAAACACATAGCGGTTGAGCGCTTATAAGGAGGAATATTATTCATCAACCGATCATTGAAGTAGATCTCCCCTTCATCGAGCGGCAGAAAGCCAGCGATGGATCGAAGAGTGGTGGTCTTTCCGCACCCGGACGGACCCAGCAGGGTGATAAACTCCCCTTCTTCCACCTCCAGGTTCATGTTATCCACGGCAACAACATCATCAAAACGCTTTGTTAGATTAACTATTTTCAGCCTGGCCATATTTTTTCCCTTTGCTCAAAAATCTATAATTCTACGTCGACCATGAAGAGCTTATCAGCGGAACATTTGAGTCCTTTAAGACCGGATTTCCGAGGTGAGGTAGCTAACTCCTGCCGCCGCTGCTAGTCCAATTGTCTACCACCGCCTGTGCCAATTGATTCACACGGAATCTAGACGCCGGTCATCCAAATCAGACCCGGACAGTTTTCCTAGAGTTCTGCGTGCTTCCAGAAGGCATCTCCCGGTTCATCTTTCAAAGCCACGAATGTCTCCACATGCTAATAATCCTTAATAAATCCTGTTTTTTGTACAATATTACAGTTCCTTGCGGTCGAAGACCGCAAGGGTGTATTCAAGAATTCTGTCGGAGTTAAGATTTTTACTTTATCTATATTCAAATTCCTTGCTTTTCTTTTATTCACTTCAGCTCGCTCATTGTGTATGGCGTCAATAAGAGACACAGGGTAGCTCGGACTTCTCCTGGGCACCGCCTGCCCAACTCATCATAATCCCTGTACAGATCAAGATGAGCACAAAAACTGTTTTTCTTTTCATACTGTACCTCCAATTGTGGCAGTATATCAGATTAAAATTAGATGTCAAGTAAGAACATAAAAAATGTTCGGAATAAACACATTTTTTTTCTGAATTGGCTCACGGTGGACATCGTCAGACAGAACATGACAACTCAACGGGCGAGTAGTTCCGTCACCTCTTCGAAAACATCCATGGCTTGTCCGGCTTCACTCTCGTTAATGACCAACGGTGGCTTGATTTTGATGACATTGCCCCGCCCCCCGTATTTGGAATGACCAAACTGTACCCCGCGTTTGAAAGCC
>SDBV01013655.1_pt1 | contig 10304 bp, 9 predicted proteins | sample 2277081 | NCBI WGS metagenome assembly SDBV01 (sample SAMN10402039, study PRJNA504765) | marine sediment metagenome | isolation source: marine sediment core GS10_PC15, 223 cmbsf | place: Arctic Ocean: Southern Knipovich Ridge | collected 2010 | reverse complement strand
GAACTCGCAAGACTCGCTATAGAAACAACCATCACAGCTGTGATGATTAAAAAAGGAGGTTCACGGGGTCCAAAGCCTGACTCTCCTACCACCCAATATTACGATGAGATCCGGATTATTTCATTCTTTTATTCTGTTCCCCCACTTCTCCCTAGGGTCAGGTCTATCTTAAGCTTCTCTGCCTCCTCTCGCCCTTATTTCCCCTTTTGTGCGTGAGCGTTGCAGTTGGTGCGCGCTTGCGCACATTTTTCGATGAGGTTAGGAAAGTCTAAATTGTACGATGGAACATGATTTTTTGGGGCGGAGACCTGGGCCCCATGAGATCGCCCGATCAATTGGTTTTGGTCCTTCCGCCCCACCCCTTTCATGTTTATGGCAATCCCAACCTCTGAATGGCGTTAAGAGGGGGTTTCTTTAGCTTGTAAAGGTTAATTTCCGTCATGGATAATTAAATATACCAGCAACGCGGATTACAGTCCACTGATCGGGCGAATCAAGTGGCCAAGAACAAAAAATATAGGACCGTCTCCCTTCCCTGGGGAGTTGCTGAAGCAATGGAACGACTCATAGACGAACTGGGATTCTGGCCGAGCCTCGGAGCCTTCGCACGGGAGGCCTGCATCAAGATGGTGCGGGAGGAATGGCCACGTCTCGAAACCGATGATAAGCCCCCAGCGGAAAAGGACCCTATGAAGGGTCATAAGAGACGTAGTTGAATGTTTACACGAAAGCATTTGAGAACTTGGTGGAACAGGGCGCTGAGGCGCCGAGTCCTATTCACAGCTCTGGACCGGGAGGACCGGGGCTACCTATACTTGACGATGAAGGTCTTCGACGAGATACGCAACGAAAGGGTGGGGACGATATTAGTGAAGATCCTCGCGAAGCTCAAGAAGGCGTTGGAGAGTCCTTTCGTCAGGAGGATGGAGACTTACGGAGTAATGAAGGCCAGGGCCCTGTCAGCGTTTGCGGTGGATTGGGGTCAGGATGTGGCCGGGGGCTGGGCCTGGGATAAGGGCTTCGCCAGGTATCTGACGGTTCTCGATTTTAACGCGCCTTCCGGGTGGGGTGTCTAGTTTGAATGACCGGGTATTAGGTCACTTGATCCTCACTGGTAGCCTGTTGGGTATCATCGGCTACTTTTACCTCTTGTTCCTATCTTCGTGGGAGCTGTTGGTCATACAGATTTCGTCCTTCGTAGCAGCAGCGGCGATGTTAGCGATCATGGCCTGGATAGGGTATACGTTGGCCACCACGCCTCCTCCCGAACCTCTTGAACCTTTCTTGGGGCCCTCGGAAGAAGAGAAGGAAGAAAATGCTCAGATCTGAACTCAGGTTAAAACAGATAATTGGGCTGGAGCTACCCGAGAGATGCCCCTGTGGCTTCTCCAACCTGAATATCTGGGGCACGCGGACAAACGGCAGACTCGATATAGAGGTCCGGTGCATGAGATGCGGAAAACCCCTCTCCAAAGTAGAAAGAGATAGATGACTGAGTCCAAGAGCCTGGAGCACTATAAGGTCCAGATGGACGACGCCTTCAAGGACCTCTCGTTTTATGTCCGGTTGAAGAGGGAGGATGAGATCCTCAATGAAGCCCGTAGACATCTGACCCGGAAGGAGTTCCAGGAACTGAAAAAGTACGCCTCGGAGAGGCTTTAGAATTGAGTAAAGTGGGGGAGCTTCGAGCCTTCACCGCGTACATACTATTCATAGTCGTCGCGGAAGTCATGACGTCGTTTGTGGATCCTGGTTCCGGATTAATTCTCCATTCCCTAATTCTGATAACTCTCCTGGCTCAATTCAGTTGGAAACACGGTGAGAACCCGTCTTCAGGGCTCTACCTCACCCTGTCCCTCGCTCCTTTGATCAGGATAATCAGCCTCTCTATACCCCTGGCGTATTTTCCAAGGTATCTTTGGTTCATAGTAGTCAACGTGCCCGTGTTGGTGGCTACGGTGGCCATGATGCGGGTTCAGGATATCAGTTTCAAGGATGCTGGTGTCGTGTTCAGTAAGCCTCTGGAAGTGGCCGTGATAGCGTTGACGGGCATACCTCTCGGGTTTATTGACCATTACATATTGAAACCTGCGCCTTTAGCTCCTGGACTGTCTTTCTGGAATCTTGTTATTCTGGCCACAGGCCTAGGCTTGTCAAACGGGTTCGTTGAGGAACTAGTCTTCAGAGGACTGCTACAGAAAAACGCAGTAGACGCTTTTGGAGAAAGGATAGGACTAGTCGGTGTGGCCGCGATCTTCGCCGCACTCCACATAGGCTGGCTCTCCCTGCCAGACATGGTCTTCGTCTTCTCAGTAGGCCTGTTCTACGGATTTGTAACCCTTCAGACGGGAAACATAACGGGCGTCACGCTCTCACATGGATTGACCAACGTCGTTCTATTCCTGGTAGCTCCTGCAATAAGTCTAATATAGATGTAAAATATATGTTGGTACTTAGAAAGGGTGCGAAAGGCGTAGAAGGGTGATGCTTTGATATCCACGGTGACTACTACGATAACGGTCGCAACGCTATCCGCGGGAGCCATGCTAGGTGCGATGTCCACCGTCCTCCTGATCTTCCTGCTGGCCTCGAAGGAACTGGTAGGCACCGACACCAGGCAGACCCTCAAGTCCTTCGGGAGGGCCCTCAACATAGGCATACTGCCCCTGCTCATATCGTTCGCATTGATCGTTTCTTTCAAGGTTCTAGAAGTCCTATAATTTCGCACGAGAGATTCTAGCCAAGTGATATTGAATCCCTTTGTCGTTGCCTGTATTCCTGCCTATAAAGAGGTGGATTACATAGGCGATGTTGTTTCCAAAACAATGAAGTTTGTTAATAAGGTCATTGTCTGCGATGATGGATCTGGAGATAAAACCGGTTTCATTGCCAAGGAATTAGGGGCACATGTGATACGGCATGATAAAAACTTGGGTTATGGAGCTTCTCTTCAGAGTCTATTCAAGGAGGCTAAGAGATTAGGAGCCGACTTTGTCGTTACTTTGGATGGGGATGGCCAGCACGAACCTAAGGAGATTCCATTGCTTTTAGATCGTCTTATGGCTGGAGACGTTGACATAGTCATAGGTTCTAGATTTCTTAATTCTGGGTTTTCCAATGCTCCAAAATGGAGGGAGAACGGAATAAAGCTGATTACGAATATCGTCTCAAGCAATGGGCTGAATTTGACCGACGCCCAGTCAGGTTTCAGGGCCTACACTAGACATGCAATGGAATCATTAGTTTTGACGGAAGATGGGATGGGAGCCAGCACCGAAATACTCTTGAAGGCAGAGGATAACGGGCTCAGGATTGCCGAGGTACCAGTAGACATCAGTTATCATGAGAACTCTTCCACTGAGAACCCTATTTTACATGGGTTTGGCGTATTATTAACCACGGTAAAGCACCTATCTATGAGAAGACCGCTACTTTTCTACGGATTGCCAGGGTTCCTTGCATTATGTGTTTCGACGATTTTCTGGGTTATGACGTTGAAGATTTTTTCTTCGACCAGAATGATAAGTACTAATATAGCTTTGATTGCTTTAGGCACCACCCTGGTAGGTTTTATTCTGATGACAACGGCGATCATACTGTGGACTCTAGTAAACTTGATAAGAGAGAAAACATAAGTGAAAAATATTTTATGCATAGATGTTGAAGATTGGTATCATCCAGAATATGTTAGAAATAAAGTCATAGATAAAATTGATAGGATTAACCATAGTTTTGATATGACCTTAGATTTGATACAAAAATATAATGCTAATGCGACATTTTTCGTAGTGGGAGAAATTGCCGAGGAACATCCAGAAATCCTCAATAAGATAAATGAAAATCGAAGCGAAGTGGCCTTCCACGGATACTACCATAAGCCGTTATGGGAACTCGATTCACATACCTTCGCCGAAGAAATTAAAAAACATGATTCCCTAGTCAAATCTGTAATCGGAGAAAAAAGCATCGGATTCAGAGCCCCCTCATATTCTCTTAATAACGAGACTTTATGGTCCTTAGATATACTTGAAAAAGAGGGTTATATTTATGATTCAAGTCTTTTCCCAGTTAAAACACCTTTATATGGGGTTTCCGGTGCTCCTTTGACTCCTTATAGCCCCTCATCAAAAAATATAAAGGAAATAGATAAACTTAGAAATTTTATTGAATTTCCAGCCTTAGTTAATAATATATTCGGTCTCAGAATACCTGCTGCTGGTGGCTTCTATTTAAGAGCGCTTCCTCTTTTTCATTTCGATAGAGCAATTAAACAGATCAATGAAAAGGGATTTCCTGCTATAATAAGTATTCATCCATGGGAATTGGATGATAATACACCTAGATTGAAATTGTCTCCATTGAAATCATTAGTTACATATTATAACATAAGTTCAACGAAAAGGAAAATAGAATATCTATTATCTAATTATGAATTCATTAGCTTCAGAGATTATATAGATAATACTAAAATAGTGACAATATAATGAAAACTCCTGAGGAAATAAACATGATGGAATTAATGGAATTCTACAATTATAAAGGCAGAATTGGAAAAATTAAGTTAATGTATCGCCTATTTAGGTCATGGATTCTTCAATTTCTAGCATCAATTTCTCCCTTATCAAGTCTATCAGTTTCATTTCAAAGGGCAAGAGGAGTAAAAATAGGAAGACATGTATTCCTTGGTCAAAACGTATCAATAGACCCAATTTATCCAGAATTAGTAACTATCGAAGATTACGTTAGCATAGGAATGAACTCAATGATCTTTGCACACTCTAACCCTACATGTTCAAAATGGTTAAAGGAAAAACATTATCCAAGAAAGGTTGCTTCCGTATTAATAAAGCGGGGAGCATGGATACCTCCAGGAGCAATTATTTTATGTGGCGTTACAATTGGTGAAAATAGTATAGTGGGCGCTGGAAGCCTTGTAATGCACAACGTTGAAGATTATACAGTTGTTGCAGGATCACCAGCAAAATTGATTAAAAAACTATCATTAGAAAATGCTTAGCAATCCTAAAATTAGCGTAATTATGTCCGTTTATAATGGAGAAAAATATCTTAAAGAAGCAATAGAAAGCATACTTAGACAGACTTTTAGTGATTTTGAGTTCATCATTATAGATGATGGCTCAACAGACAAATCGTTGAATATAATTGAAGATTATAATGATGATAGAATTAAGGTGATAAAAAACGATGTTAATGTTGGCTTAACTAAGAATTTGAATAGGGCTCTTGTAATAGCTAAAGGTGAATATGTTGCAAGACAAGACGCAGATGATATTTCCTTATTATGCCGATTTGAAGAACAGATTAAGTTTTATGAAAATAATCCTGAACTTGTATTGTTAGGAACCAGCATCTACATAATGGATGAAAAAGGTAAAATAATAAAAAAGAGAATTGCTCCTTCAAATCCGGGTAAATTTCTTATTAATGTAAATAATATCACTCATGCATCTGTTATGTTCAATAAATTGATTGTTAATAAACTAGGAGGATATAATGAATTATTTAAATATGCACAAGACTATGATTTATGGTTAAGAATTTCAAAATATTATAGTATTATGAATTTACAATTGCCCTTATATTGTGTAAGAATTCATAGAAATTCTATTGGGACTACTAAATCGAGAGAACAATTTCTATATGCTATATTAGCTAAAAAGTTTATGATGAATAAATTGAAAGATGATGCCTTCTTGAGAAATTTAATAAATCGGCAAGGCATTAAATGCATATATCAATATCTAAATAAATGGGAAAAACTTTTATTTATCGAATTTTGTGCTTACTCAATATTAATTGGTCACCTATGGAAAATCGGAATTGGTAGAGTTCTTCTAAAAATTTATAATCCCTACGAGAAAAAATCCATTTATAATAATGTGCGCGCAGCGCTTGCAAGGAAATAAATTTAGAATGCATAAAATTGGAATTATTGGGGGATCCGGCTACATAGGGAACAATCTAGCTAAGAGTCTTTGTAAACAGTTCAACGTGAGAGTCATAGATGTGAGACCTCCTGAAGGAGTTCCAGAAAATGCGGAATTTATCTACTGTGATATCACTAAATATGAGGAACTCTCAAGCACCGTCGAGGATTTGGATATCTTAATTCATACCGCGATAATCCAGATCCCACTTATCAACGAAAAGAAGAGACTTGCATACGAAGTCAATGTGATTGGAACACAGAATGTTTGTAGAGTTGTTGATGAAACACCAAGAATCAAGGGAATGATTCTCGCAGGCTCTTGGCACGTTATTGGCGAAAGAGAATGGAAGGGTATAATTGACGAGGAATTTGGCTTCCGACCGGATAAAGTAGAAGATAGAGCAAGATTGTATGCGATCTCAAAAATCTGTCAAGAGTCTATTACACGATTCTATTCGGAGATGTCCGAAAAGATTTATGGGATAATAAGGCAAGGTACCGTTCTAGGAGTGGGAATGCCCGAAAAAACAGCCGCGAATATCTTCATCGAGAATGGCCTAAAAGGCAATCCCATCACTCCCTTCAAACACAGTATGTATCGACCGATGCTTTACGTGGACATAGGTGATATCTGTAGAGCATTCAAGATTTTTTGTACAAAAATTATTGAGGGCAAGATGTCAACAAATAACAACAGCCTAGATAGCATCTTTAATCTCTACTACCCCGAACCGATGACGATTCTAGAGCTGGCTGAAACGGTTAGAGACTCCATAATTAAGGTCACTGACGGGGAGATAAGGCCCGATATTGAAGTAGTGGATCGTGGAATACCCACAGCATTCGATGAGAAGGACAAGGAACGGATTAAAGTTGATATGCATAAAGCCATGGAGTTTCTGGAGTTTAACTCGTTTATCAGTCCTAGAGAAACAATCGAACATATTGTTCGATATAAATTCGCTCGCGCGAAAGAACCATGAAAATAAATAGTCCTTTCCAATTGAACGATTGGAGACTCAGCAAGTTTCTCAAGGTAATCTTAGTCCTTCAATTTGCGATGTGGATTGCAATAGCCTTAGATGCTATAGGCTTTAAAATTCCGATAATAAGACAATTTATTGGATTTTTCTACTTAACATTTGTTCCTGGAATTCTTATTCTGAGAGTTTTTAAGCTACATAAACTCGGCAATATTGAAACTATCTTGTATACAGTTGGGTTGAGTATTACAACTTTAATGTTCACTGGATTATTTATGAACTTTGTATATCCTTTTTTCGGCATTTCTAAACCACTTTCTAATTTGTCTTTCATCGTAACGATCAGCATACTTGTACTTGTATTGTGTGTTTTAAGCTATGCAAGAGATAAGGACTTCTCTAATCCGACTTCAATAATTTTTGATAATTTATTCTCTTTACCGGCACTATTTTTACTATTAATTCCATTTTTGAGCATATTTGGGACTTACTTGTATAATTTTTATAATAGTAACTTTTTATTAATGTTTTTAATAATAATGGTTTCAATAGTTTGTATCTTAATTGGGTTTGATATATTTATTCCAATGAATTTATACTCATTGGCGATATTCGTAATTTCTCTATCTCTTTTATATCATAGATCATTGATATCGATGTATTTATGGGGTTGGGATATACATATTGAATACTACTTTTCAAATTTGGTAATGATAGATTCATTCTGGAATTCGTGGTATCCCAGTAGCGCTAATGCTATGTTGAGTGTTACAATGCTCGGACCTATTTACTCCCATATGTGTAATCTGAGTCTTATATGGGTCTTCAAAATAATCTACCCCTTATTATTTTCATTAGTACCTCTTGGTTTGTATCGAGTCATTCAAAAACAAACAGATAATAAGATAGCGTTCCTCTCATCGTTCTTCTTTATGGCTGTTCCTACATTTTTCGCATCGATGATTCAGTTGGTAAGACAACAAATAGCTGAATTATTCTTGATTTTATTAATTTTACTGATGGTAGACAAGGAAATCCATATAACGAAACGATCAATCCTTTACATCATCTTCAGTTTTTCTCTAGTAGTTTCCCACTATGGACTATCGTACATTTATATGCTATCCCTTATCTTTGTATATCCAATATTATTTTTGATGGAGAACCAAACGATACAAGGAGTAAAAGCCACTCTTTATCGTAGATTTAGTAACTCTATGAATAATGACCTAAAAAGTAGAAACATCAGTCCAGGTTTTATTTTATTATTTATGATATTTACACTTACGTGGTACATATATATTTCCAGTTCTTCTGCATTCGTTTCATTTGTGCGTATAGGCGATCATATCGTAAGTACCTTATTCACCCAGTTTTTAAATCCAGAGGCTGCTCAAGGATTAAAAATTCTTCTAATGGACATGGGATCACCATTACGAGAAATCTATAGAGTCCTTCACATTTTATCTCAATTTTTAATAGTAGTTGGCATTCTTACATCATCCCTTAACGTAATTAAAGTGAAGTTTGGAAAAGAATACATGGCATTTGCCATAATAAATTTAGCTTTGGTCCTCGCTGGAATAGCTATCCCTTATTTTGCTAGCAGTCTGCAAACCACAAGATTATATCATATTACGCTATTTTTCCTAGCACCATTTTGCGTAATAGGTGGAATAGCAACAATCAACAAAATACAAAAAGTATCGGGAAAGATATTGTATGAGGAGAGCATGAAAAACTCATTGAAATTGTTGTCCATATTCTTCGCTATCTTCTTACTATTTACTTCTGGATTTATCTTTGAAATCGCTAATGACAATCCATGGTCAGCAAGCTCGATCTTATTAGATAACACTTTTGACTACCCAAGATTCAATGATAAAGAAGTTAATGCCGCTAAGTGGTTAGTCGATGTAACCGATTCTTCCCCCATATATGCTGACAATTTTGGACGGCTATTGCTATACGAATATAATTTTTGGAGAATTAATCTTTTCTTCTCTGAAACAGAAGAATTGCCCTCTAGGTCTTACGTATATCTTAGAAGTTTAAATCTGAAAGGTTTTATGACAGAATTATATGAAAAAAGGGTTGGATTCACAAATTCAACTTTTTATAATAAAGTAATAACGAGGAAAAACAAAATTTACGACAACGGTGGATCAGTAATTTACCATTAAAAAAGGTATTATAGAGAATCTTCTTTCGATCATTTTAGTCATATCTATTATTGCTTCGTCTGCAATATTGATATATATTTCAATAACGCCGAAGACGGGTGAAAGATTCACCGAGTTCTATATTCTTGACTCGAATGGAACAGCATCCGACTATCCTATAGATCTAAAGGTCGGAGAAGAAGAGAAAGTAATAATCGGCATCGTTAACCACGAATATGAAAACGTCAACTATCTTTTAGAAGTCAGTTTTAACGGATACTTGATACATAAAGAAAATGTCTTCTTGATCGAGAATGAAAAATTGGAAATTCTCTTCACATTCCAAACAAGAAAGAGAGGATTAAACCAGAAACTTGAGTTTCTACTATATAAGGATCAACAGAAAGAAGCCTACAGAACACTTTATCTCTTGGTCGGCATTAGATAAATACACCTGTAGTATTGTAAATCAATGAAGATACATAACATCACATCATCTGTTCTCGGTAATAATGCTGGGGGTAAGAGAATTTTTGTATTTTCTCTTTATTCATATCTACATAGTGTATCTGGATCTTCAATACTCAATCTTTTTGAGAATCTTGCAAAAATTGGACATCAGGTCAAAGTTATATTGCCTTCCACTAGTAATAAACTAGTGAGACGCGGGTCTTTCTCAGTTGTAGGTATAAAAGTTAAGAAACTAGGTTCAATCTCAACTTTATTTTCGGTTTCACTATGGAAATATTTATTAAAAGCTATGTTTGAAAATAGACCCCCTGTGATAATATTTGATTATTGGATGCTGCCTTTATTTTTACTGGCTAAAATTCTTTACAAGAGCGAAGGAATACTTTTAGTTACGAGTAGACCCGTGGGACGAAAGAGAGTTATGGCAAGGATATTTGCTCTACATTTCAGATTTTCGCTTATTTTAGCTAAGCACTTCATTAAAACAATATTTTCCATAGGCACATTAGAACTATGCCGACTAGGACATATTCCAAAACACAAGATCATAGAAGTGCCACCTCCACTTGGAGAACATTTTATTAAATACACACCCCTCATCAATAAAGATCAGCTTCGGCTTAAGTTGGGATCTGATGCCCTGTTAAGTAAAACAGTCCTACTCTATCATGGCATATTGCATGAACAGAGAGGTGTCTTGGATCTTCTTGATGTCTTTGCCAACTAGTTCAAGTGCGA
>SDBV01013654.1_pt1 | contig 10304 bp, 8 predicted proteins | sample 2277081 | NCBI WGS metagenome assembly SDBV01 (sample SAMN10402039, study PRJNA504765) | marine sediment metagenome | isolation source: marine sediment core GS10_PC15, 223 cmbsf | place: Arctic Ocean: Southern Knipovich Ridge | collected 2010 | reverse complement strand
ATAATATTCACAAAAAATTACCAAGATACTGCTAAATTTCTTATAGTGCTTTCAAAAAGAAAGACAAATAATTCTGCTCCATTAAATGCAAAAAAGAAAGCACATACTAAAAAAGAGCAATTACAGTTTATAATAGAAGGTTTCCCTGGCATTGGTCCTAAAACAGCTAAAAAACTTTTGAAAAAATTCAAATCCATAGCAAATATTGTAAATGCTTCTGAAGAAGAGTTAAAAGAGGTTATCGGGAAGAAGGCCGAAATCCTAAAGGATTTGGTAAAGGAAGACTACCGCTAGTGTCAACACCAGTACGATATCTTTTTGATTCTACTTCTTGCTTGCATAAATCTAAAAGAGAAGTTATTTGCCCATTGTATCTTCCCAACAATCCATCTACATAAGAATTAGACCAAAAATCTCCTACTAAACTCTCTATGATTTTTCTGGAATCTTCTTCTCTTAATCCACTGAATTGTGGCAGGTAGGTAGAATCTCTCGTAGACATATGTACTTTAGGAAAACGAAGCAAATAATTTATAGTCACCTTATGCAAACCACTTGCAATTGTCCAAGAATCTATGTTTTCAAAACCAACAGAGACTAAATCTTTAGCAGGAGCAGGGACGAGACGTGATTCTTCCCAATCTCTTGGAAAAAGGTACCACCCCTTAGAACAAGGATAATGTTTTGTTTGCAAGTAAAATAGTGCTTCAGAAAACTCTTCTCTTTGTTCTTTAATAGATGCTTCCATTAAAATAAATTAAAGCAACTTCAATTAATAAAGATTATGGTAATAGAAAATATTAATTTAATTTAAATCTTTCAAGTACTTTATACTGTGGTCCTTGTTTTGTTAATTCTGATTTTATCAAAAGAAATTCATTAACTTCGAAGTCCATTCCCTTAAAGTGAAGGTTTCTAAGTTCTTTAAACAATTCTTCTTTGTTTACAACCATTCTTACACGAGCTGTTGTTATATGCGTGGTAAATTCTTTGTTGTCTGAGGGAAATTCTTTAAGCACATTTGAAATATTTTCCTGTAATTCATTTATTTTATCGCAGACAAGATCAACCCAGATAATTTTTATATTGTTCTCATCAAAAACACCTATTTTTCCAACCCCACAATCAAACTTTTCAAATTTTATTTTTTTTAATTTCTCTTTAACATTTGAAAGTTTTTCATCTGAAATATTTCCTAAAAATTTTAACGTTAAATGTAGATTGTCTTTTTCAACAAGTTTTCCTCTAAATAAATTCTTTTTCTGAAAAAGTTCAAACTTGTGAAAGATTCTTGATTTAAGTTGCTCGGGTAAATCTATTGCAATAAATGTTCTCATTTTAAATAAGCTCTGTTAAAATTTTTGCTCCTAGTTTAATAGTAAGACCATCTCTATCTTTCTCAGGATTTATCTCTACAATATCTAAGGCTCTTAGATTTTTAATTTTATTTATTCTTTGAACAAGGTAGAGAAATTCTCTGCTTGTAAGTCCTGCAGGTTCTCTATACCCTGTTCCAAGTGCAAATACAGGATCAACCACATCAATATCTATTGAAACATAAAGTTCTTTGCCATTTGAAAATTCCATAATTGCATCACAAGTATCTTGTAAGTTTTCCTGAAGTTGTTTCATATTAATTGTTCTTATCTTCTTCTGCTTTAAAAAAGAAATCTCATCTTTCCACATATTTCTAGCACCAACAAGCAAAATGTTTTCAGCAGGGAATCCTGCTTCAATAGTAGCTCTCAGCCATTCTTCGTGTGTAGGCTCTTTCATAGGTGTCATGCAATCTGCATGAGCATCAAAAACAATAAGGCAAGGTTTTTTCCCCGAATTCTTACAATGTTCTAAAAAAGCTTTTGTTGTTGAATAAGAAATAGAATGATCTCCTCCCAAAAAAATTGTTTTTGGCTTTTCTTCAAAAATCTCAAGAGAATTTTTATAGATTAATTCATTACTCTTCTCAATATTTGAATTATCTAAGTGAATTTCCTCTAGATCAAAAAGATTCACATCTATTGGTATATCTTGTTCATTTGAGTGTATGTCTTTAACAGCTTCAAGCACAGCATTACAAGCTTTTTCACAACCTTTTGTATTTCCAAGGCCATTTATACCTGGTATTTTTACTATAAACATAAAAAGAACTAAGAAACCGGGTTTTTAAAGTTTATATTCTAAAATTATCTCATCCTTCTCTGTCCACCACTATATGCAGGGGTGGGTGGTCTTACAGGCGGTGCAGGTCTTCTAGGTGCAGGAGGACCAGGTCCTGAAGGTGAAGGACCTCTAGCAAAGCCTACCCCACTTTTTCTCTTTTTCTTAAGATATACTAGTGCAACAACAACACCAATTACAAGCACCAATACAACCATAAAAATTAATACGCCTTTTCCACTACCTGATTCATCAGCTGGTTTAGTAGGTCTTATCGGTTCTCTTGGTTGAGGTGTTGAGGTAGATGTGTAGATGTTTCTAAATGTTATGTCTGCTTTTTCACCTATTATACCATTTAAAGTAATTCTAAGATCTTCAATCCCATCTCCATCTGTATCAACATCTTTTGTTTGACCAATTGTTAAAGAAACATCAAAAGAATCAGAACTAATTGTAATTGTTACTGCATTATCTGTTATGGTGTTTATCACTGCTGTGTGTGTTTCTGTTCCTAATTGAAAGCTCATACTACTTGTAGGATGCATTAATCTTCTCACACCTTGTGTTGTTAATGCTCCAGCATCATCTGTCCCACCAGCTTCTATTTCAAGCACTTGACCTGGGAGAAGTATACAATCAGAATCTCTTTCATCTGTCAAAAAATCACAGTCATTATCAATATTATCAGTGCATATTTCCTCGGCACCAGGATTTATATTTTCATCATCGTCATCACAATCACTAGTTTCTTCGCAATAACCATCGTCATCGTCATCAATACAATCATCTCCTCTTAAAGTTAAGAGAATATCCCCCCCCACACAGACATAATCTTCATCTTCATCAAGATATACTTTATAATATAATCCAAAATTGTCTCCAGCCTCAATATCAAGAGGAATACTTAAATTAATTGCAAATTCTCCTTCTTCTGCCTGAGATAAAATTAAGGTTTGTTTATCTGAACTTGCGATAAGAGTGCCTTTGTTTCCTGCATCATTAAAATGATATATTTCTGCCCCAACACTAACACCCACCTCTGCGTCCAAAACATGGAGTGCATTAATATCTAAAACAAGCTCATCTCCAGAATCAAATATGGTTCTATCTGTTTCGCTATCAACCCTGTGCGAACTTGTTAAAATGACTGTTAGATTTTCTTCTCCAATTACACCATATTTACATATATCAAATTCAGTAATATCAATTCCATTCTTTTTTTCTGGAGTTCCAGTCACCAAACAATTTTCAACATAACAGATTACTTCTGCTTCAAGAGCCTCTTCAGAACCAATCCTGCAATCTTTAAACTTAGCAAAATCACCGACAATCTCATTGAGAGGACAAGCAATTTCATTTATTCCTAATTTAATACAGATTCTTCCAATAACATCTGGACTTTGTGTACTGTCGGTAGAATATTGACAATTAACATTTATTTTCCTATCAGCATATGCTTCAGAAGGGGAAAATACTTCAACTAGAGATATTGGTGTTGGCACTCCTTCGTCCGCACAATCCAAATCCAACCCATCAAAAATAATATCTCCATCATTATCTTTCCCATCAGTACAATTCTCACTTTTCATACTAACATCAAACTTTTCTGTAAGAGTAAATCCAAGAACATCTTCAACTATAAAAGATATTTCTTGTGTTTCAATATTCGCAGAACTCAATTTAGAAAGATTAAACTTTATATTTAAATTCACACCTTCATCAACACCCTCTTTAATATATCCCAAAACATCTGAATTAATTGTCCATTTCCTTATGCCAAAATATGCTGTTATATTTACCTTAAAATTAATATCAGAATCAGGATAATAAATTTGGTTTAAAGGAGGAACTAATTCCAAGGAAGGATATAAGGAAATTTCTCGAGAGTCCAATGCAATTATTCTATTTTTAATCTGACCTTCATTTCCAAAAGTATCATTTGCAGTAGCATTTAGATAATAAAGACCGTATGCTAAATCATTAAATAAGATGTTGTGTGAATCAGAAAACGCAGTTGTTGAATTCACTAAATTCCATCCAGAATCATATAATAATATTGTGATTGATTCCACAGAATCATTAATATCAAAGGCGGAAATACTTGCCTCAATATAATCCTGAGCCACTGTTGATCCAATAGCCCATGAATCAGGAGTCGTAGGGTCTTCAAAAGATAAGATAGGGGCATCTAAGTTTTTTCCTTCTTTAGTATTAAAGAAACCAAGAAATTGGTCTAAAAAAAGATTGAGAAAATTAGTATGTTCTCTTACTTCTTGATATTTAGTTTCACAAATATTCTCTGTACACGCTGAGTTAAGACATTCATAATCATTTAAACAAGAACTCCCTTCTTGTTTAGCAGGCAAAATATCTCCTGCAAGATTACAATATTCCTCCACACTAACTTTTCCAGGAGCACATGTTGCAGCTGAGAGAGAACCTGCTAAAAACAAACTAAAAATTGCTAATAACAATACTAAAAAAGAATATTTTTTCATTTTTCATATTTAGTCAGGTGCTATATCACCAATAGTTAATGTAAATGTATCTGTAACAGAATCTATCGCATCTGTAACAGTAATATCAATAGTATGATCCCCTCTATCTGCTGTTACAGGAGTAAATGTGATAACACCTGTATCACTAACTATGTCAAACAAATCAGTATCATCTGACCATGTTAAAGTATCACTATCTGCATCTGTTGCAGTATATGTGTAAGTATATGCCGTGTCAACTGTTGCTGTATCACCACCAACACTTAAGAGAGGATCATTAGTAATTACAGGTGCATTGTTTGGAACAGCACCAATAGTTAATGTAAATGTATCTGTAACAGAATCTATCGCATCTGTAACAGTTATAGTAATACTTGGTGTGCCTATATCTGCTGTTACAGGAGTAAATGTGATAACACCTGTATCACTAACTATGTCAAACAAATCAGTATTATCTGACCATGTTAAAGTAGTTCCAACAACTTGGGTATATGTATATGCATGCGTATATTCAATTCCAACAGTTGCAGTAAGAGAGGTTGAGGGAGTGATTGACAGAATTATTGCCGCAGCAACAACAAGATTAAAGGTGTCTGTTGTGGTTCCACCATTTTGATCATCAGCAGTCACAGTAAAGGGATATTCTCCTGCTGCAGGTTCAACATATGTAAGAACCCCTGTATCACTATCAATTGTTAGTATGCTTCCATCCCCTGTAATTGACCATACCACATCATCACCATTACTATCTGTATGGGCATAATCATGAGTATAGCTGGCTCCAACCAAGACATTAACTGTAGGGCTCTGAGGATTGCTTATTATTGGAGCAACATTAGGTTGAACTCCTTGGAATGCTGTTTCCAAACAAGAAGCATAATTAGGAGCATATAACGCAACTAGTTCATTATCTGTCGCTGCAGCTTTAATATCATCAAGATTGCTCACATATTCTCCTAAATTAGTCACAACACACCATATTCTTATAAGGATATTTCTTTGAGACGCCAATTCTTCTCTAACAGAGAAACAAGTGCCATCTGCACAAGAACCAGAGTCACATTGATAATCTGAAAAACAACTTGCTCCATTAGCTTGTGTAGGCACCCAAGTTAAATCATTAAGATCACAATAATATTTATCTCCACCATCATCAAGAGATACTTCTGTTGCAGGTGCTTTTGGAAGACCATTTGCACCTTCATCACAAAATAATCCTCCTGACGGAGTTTCACATGCTCCTGCAGTACAAGATAAATCACAGGTAGTAGTTTGTGTGAACAATACATTTCCATTACAAGAATATTCTGTTAACACATCTCCATTACAAGTATCTGCATTTTCCACACCATCAACTGTTGTAGTCCCAGGATTATATATTGAAGGGACTCCTACTATTTCAGTATCTGTACAAGTTCCCAATGGTGTAGCAGAATAACATTTTATAGTATCAAACCACTCAACATTCCCAAGATTATCACAACCCCCATATGCAGGACTTACAGCATGATCTGCCCAATTTCCATCAGCATGATTCCCATTATCACAAACCCAATCATTAATTACTGCACCATCATATTCTAAAACATTGACACAATAGTTTACTGCTGCATCTTCTTCACATTTTAATCCACTAGCTTGTCCACTGCAAGCATTTTCGGGGGGATTAATGGTCTCAACAGTAACTCCTGTCTCTGTTTGACAAGTATCAGAGCACCCATCCCCATTATTGGTGTTCTTATCATCGCATTGCTCATTTGCATCTATTTGACCATTTCCACAAGTAGTAACGATTGCACATCCTGTTGCAGAAAGATCTATTGAGGGGAGATATCCTTCTTCACATTCACATTGGGCATTACATCCTGTTCCACCATCACAATCTTCTCCTTCCACTCTAGTATTATCGCCACAAACAGGCTCACACGCACCAAGATTATTTGATTCAGAACAAGAATAACCACTAGGACAATCTCGAGCATTTCTTCCACAACTACTTAAAGAAGAACATTCCTGTTCCCATAAAACATCTCCCAAACAATAATCCCCCACAGTTCCTTCGGCATCTGTACAAGTAGAAGCAGTGTATAAATCATCTACACCCACATCAAGATCTTCACAAAAATCGCACTTCACCCTTAATTTTAAATCATCATTACTTCCCACATCTCCCACAAACTGTATTCTTAAGGGAGAACCAAAATATGCTTTGGTCCAAGGCATATCTGGACTAGAATCAATTTCATTTATATCCGAATATGTTCCCTCTAAATAACATCTTCCTTCTCCTGTTACATATCCTCCACAAGTCATTTCTATATCTATTGCATCATCACTTCCCACATCTCCCACAAAATTAATAACTTGTTCATCCCCATTAAAATGTTTTATTTGGGTAGGCATATCAGCATTACCTGTACCAATATCATTAGTATCCGAATAGCTAACTTGTAATCGACATAAATTCTCTAAAGTAATAAATCCCCCACAATCAACACTAAGAATCATATCATCATTATCCCCCACATCTCCCACAAAAGGAATATGAATTATTTCTCCATCAAATCCAACGGTTTGTTTAGGCACTGTGGGGTTGGTATTAATAGCATTATTATCAGAATAGGTTACAGAAAATTCACAATTTTCCACCAAATCTCTTACAGATGCCCCTTCAACAACCCCAAAAGACATGATTAAAAATAAAGATAATGAAATAATAGTAAATAAATTCCCCTTTTTCATGCTAAAACTATGAAAAAAGGGTTTATAAAAATTTTTATTCTGCAGGAACCAGTGCAAAAAAACTATAATTCTTAATTTTGGCTAAATTCTTCACATCTTGCAGTTTTACAGCCTTAATCTTTTCTTCAAACTTGTAAAAATCTCTGGTTTTACCGTCGATCTCATAAGAAAGTAGATTAACCATTTGAGTTTGAGAATCTTCGAGAGCAATTTGATGATTTCCAATAACTTGTGTTTTTGCCTGAGCCAATTCTTTTGCAGACAAACTTTTAGAAACTTTTTCAAATTCTTTTAAAATCAATTTTTTCACTTTTTCAACATTTTCTTTCATAGTTCCAACATACACAATATTATATGCAAAATCTTTGTTAATATTTGAATCACCTTTTACAGCATACGCAAGATTTCTCTTTTCTCTTATTTCATTAAAAAGTCTTGAAGATAAACCACCTGCCATTAAAGCATTTAATACAAGTGCTGCATAGCATTTATCATCTGTTGCAAGAGGAACATGATATCCTAAAACCATGTTTGCTTGGTCAATGCCAATTCTTTTCTCAACCTTTGATTTATTTTTTAATTCAACTTTAAATTTAGGCAGTTCACCTTTCTCATTTCCAAAATTCTTTTCTGCAAATTTTACAATCTTATCAAAATCTGCATTACCCACCACTGAAAGTATCATGTTGTTTGGCTGATAGATTTGTTTAAACTTTTCAACCATCTTCTTCTTATTTATAGCATTCATGCTTTCTTGCGTCCCAATTAAAGGATGTTCAAGATTTCCCCTGTACAAAAAACTTAGGATTTTATCAAGAACGTAAACTCTTGGCTGATCTTTTCTCATTTTTATTTCTTCAAAAATTACTTTTCTCTCTTTTTCCATTTCCTTTTCATCAAGAAGAGGATTTTTTAGCATGTCGCTTAAAACTTCAAGAGCTATGTTTAAATGTTGGCTTGGCATTTTACACCAATAAGCTGTTACATTTTCGTCTGTAAAACCATTTAACTCGCCCCCATTTTTTTCTATTTCTGTTGCTATTTGGTTTGTATTTCTAGTCGGCGTTCCCTTATACAACATATGTTCTATAAAGTGAGATATTCCTTTCTCGCTTTTTTTCTCGTGCATGCCCCCTGTCCGAATCCCAAATGCTACACTAATAATAGGGAGCGCCCTTTTTTCTAAAAGAACGACCATTCCATTTTTCAAAACTTTTCTATAGAAATTCTTAACCATTTTCAAAAAAACCAAAAATAGTATTTAAACGTGTTGCTGTTTCTCTAGTAAGAAAAGAATTCTAGTAGGTTTTAATCTATCTAAAGAAAAAGGTAAGCTAGTCCTACCAAAATTGCGATCACGACTACTGCTACAATCACCCAAATCCACCATTTCTTTTTCTTTGTAGGTGGTTGTGCAACAGGTGCTGCTCCAGCAACTGCAGGTTGTTGTGCTGTTGCAGGTACTGTTTTTGCAGGCTGCGCAACAGGTTGTGCAGGTTTAGTTTGTACTGGTTGTGTTGGTTGTGCCATTTAAACCTCTTTTATTATAAGGGTAGTAACAAACCCCTTTTTATAAATCTTATTATCATTTAGTAAACACGAGATATCTTTCTCCACTAAATTCAAAATCATCTAAAATATTAAAATTGTTTTGAATAAAAGAGAGAAGCCAGGTTCTTTTTGCTCTAAACTTTGTTCTTTTTCCGATGCTCTTTGTTGCAAAGCTAACTGCAAACACATCTACAAGAGGACAGATTTCAGAGATTAATTTTTTTGAATAATCTCTTTCCAAGACTTCTAAAGAATCAACTGTTTTAAATAAAAAAACAATTTTTGGTTTCTTTTCTTTTTTTATTATTTGCTTAACTTTTTCTAATTCAAACAAACTTAAATGAACTGCTTTGGCATTTAGTTTCTCTCTCTTAAAAAACACATTCATTAAATCTACAAGTTGCCCCACAGCTTCGATACCAATATATTTTATCTTGTATCCAAGTTTTTCAAAAAAACCATAACTATATCCATTTACACCTGCTCCGAGATCAAAAACTGTTGCTGTTTTATTTTTTGATAATATTTTTTTATAAACCTCTTCATAATAAGGTAATCTTTCTCGAGTAGATTTGTGTTTTTTTAAAACCCACTCAACTTCTTGCTCTTTTGGATCTAATAATTTTCTGCTTGAAAAAGAAGAATAAATTTGTCTTAATAGATTTCTAGTTAATTTTATCTTTTGGTATTCGGCATTTTGGGGCTTATCAAATTTTTCAAAAGCTAATTCCACGTCTTTTTTAGGCAACTTAGAAAATTCCTTTTTCAATGTTATTTTTTCTAGTAATTCTTTTTTGTCCATATATTTTTAATATCTTAAAGTTTAAAAGATATATGATTAAACTAAAAGGGAAGTTGACTGTCCAGATGTTAAAGCGAAGCTTTGCCTCGCGAAGCCGATATCGGCTTCTGAAGAAACCGTAGGTGTCTTACAATGCCAATCAATGTAAACGATCCTGAATATGTAAGTGCGGAAAAAGAATATCATAATACGAGTAAAGTGGAAGATAGGCTAAATGCTTTAAGAAAAATGATTTCGCACGCGCCAAAACATAAAGGGGGTGAAAACCTAAGGCAACAATTAACAACCAGGAGGAAAAAATTTGAACAAGAAATTGAAAAGAAGAAGAAATCTGGAAAGTCGACAAGAACAGGTATTAAAAAAGGAGATATGCAAGCAGCTATTATTGGTTTGACCAACACAGGTAAATCTTCTCTTCTTTCTATTCTCACTAATGCAAAACCAAACATTGCAGAACATGATTTTACAACAAGAAAACCAATTATTGGGATAATGGGTTACTCTGGCACAGGCATACAATTAATAGAAATCCCTGCTTTTGAATCAGAATATTA
>SDBV01013652.1_pt1 | contig 10306 bp, 25 predicted proteins | sample 2277081 | NCBI WGS metagenome assembly SDBV01 (sample SAMN10402039, study PRJNA504765) | marine sediment metagenome | isolation source: marine sediment core GS10_PC15, 223 cmbsf | place: Arctic Ocean: Southern Knipovich Ridge | collected 2010 | reverse complement strand
GGCCTCGCTCTGCGCCTCCAACATGATGTCGAGGGCAGCTTCGCCTGGTGGATAAAAATGCACCTCCTCTTGTTGTGCAGTCACATTTAGCGCCTCCGTGGATGTTCGGTCCACTGGCGCAACTACATCGGCAGAGTTCGTGGTTGGTACGGACCCTGAGTCATTGTCAATCACCCCCTCCTCAATGGCTTCCTTCACGCGGCATTCGAGTACATGCTCCACACCGCGAAGATCTGCGGCGAAGTCAAAGTTTTCCAACTCCACAGCACGACGTTTCTCGGCATCAATCCAGGGGAGAATCACACTTCTGACGCGTGCGATTCGTACCCTCCTGAAAATCTTACGAGGATCACCCATCGCTTTCCTCCTCTTGTTGTGCGGCTCCCTCACGGGGGGAGAGAGCGGCAAGCAGGGCTTCATTCCCGGCCTTTAACTCCTCAGAGAACAAGACAGTTTCCATGTAGGCTTCATATCTGGCCCTCTTGATCGTGTTCCAGTCTCCGATGGTCAGACTCCCAACCGCCTCTCTCAACTCATCCTCACGGGGCGTCACCTGTGCGGCAAGAGCGGTACGAAGGCGGCAACAAATACATTCTTGTTTCTCCCACGTCTCTCCACCGTTTTCACTTATCCTACCGCAGCTACAATAGTCCAAAGCAGGACCATACAGCCGCCAAAACGCCATCATTACTTCCCGTAGGGTGTCGTGTGGCGCGGGAGACGCGGGGGCCTCGCCTATGATTTCAACGGTTCGGCCATCCGGCTTGATCTCCACTAGTCCGCTCACGTCTTCTCTCCCTCTCGTACCGTCCTCCCCTTCTTCAATCCTGCAGCCCTCCGACAAGAACAACACCCTCCCGGCCCACGCACGACGTTCTCATCATTCGTTGCGATGTGTACCTCCCTCGAACCACACGCAACCGTGCCTCCGCCGATGAAGTAGTGTATCCGGGGTTTCTTGGGAGGCTTCTTGTACTTCCGCTTTCGTCTCTCCTGTTCTTCCAGGAGCTTGCGTTTCCATTCCCTCATTTCTTCTTACCCCCAAGCAACACAAGAAACACGAGCACGATGAAGAGCAACCAGAGATCGGGCATCAATTGGACTTGCTGGCCCGGCTAGCTTCCACTGCTTTCGCTAGGCCCTCGATGTCCTGAATCATCAACATCCCTTGGTGCATCAGATCGTGGGCAGTCTTGTAGATGTGGAGGACTTCCGTCAGCGCAACGATGAGTGACAACTGCATCAAGCCGTACTCCCGCATGGCTCGACTTATGCCAGTTGCATCCGGACTGGTTAGCTCGGTCAGGAATTTCTTGTTCTCGAACAGCGACTCTGCTATACTGACCAACTGATTGCACTCGCCATCTAGCTTTTCCAGTATGGCAAGTTCTTTCTTGCCTGGTGGCATGTGTTTGCCCTCCTTTTGAGATAATACTAATCGTCGTCGTCTTCGTCAAGCTCGAAGTTCTCAGACCTCCTCTGGACTGTAGAGAGTCTCCTCCTCAGCCCTATATCCATAGCTCACTGACACCCTCCCATCATCCAACCGCATACAGGTTTTCCAGGGGAAGGTTTGTATCCCTACCACCATCCCAGCTCGTTCGGCGGCATCACCCAACAAGCCACACGGCCCATAGTCCACACTGAGCCAGCGGCGTTCGTGCTTGGAGGCGTTTCGGAGACCTTTAGCCAGCTCCTCCTTGAACTTCTCCAGTTGCTCGCTGAGTGGGCTTTCATGAAAGGCGGTAGCTATCATCTCTGCTGCTGCCGCACCTCGACTAGCAGGATCTCGCCTCTCTTCGGGCGAGAGAGTTTGGAACTTTGGATTTTCCAACACCCTCGCCCACCACTCGACTGCGACCTCGATTTGTCGATCCGTCAATCCATCTATACTCATCGAACCTCCTCTGTTGCGTACACCCTCACGGTGCACTTGCCGGTCAAGAAACGGATCCATTCGTGGTTCTCCCCATGTAGACGGAGCGCGTGTGCGAGTATGTAAGGCACGGCCCGCACCACTTCCTCGTCGCTTGCGTCGGCTGGTGCTTCTACTGGGATAGTTATGAGCAGACGGAGTTTCCTCATAAACCGTCCTTGATCTCGTCACGCTCTTCGTCAGTCATGTTGTACATGAGGTAGGCGAAGGTGGCGCGTGCGACGTCAGATTGTGTGCTAAAGCCTAGCCAGAAGCCGAAGTAGCGGCAGCTACCTGGAATAGAATTGAGACCCGCCACCAGAGAGTACTGTCCGAAAACTATTTTGCACGTCCTGCACAGCCCTGATTCAGTGATCTCGCGCTGCCTTTGTGTGTGCTCATGCCTTTTTGTCTCATACGCTTCAGCGATCTCCCACCAACCCTCTTGTCTTAAGCTTCTCACCTCTTCCTCCCTCCCTGTAGTAGAGAGTGCAGTAGTTTCCTCTCCTCCCCCCGTGTCAACCTCCTCAACTTCACGTCCCCGTTCTCTGACTCGATAGTGAAGTCTGGCTTCTCCCGCTTGTTGCAGCGGCGATACAAGTCCCCATCTATCCTGAACGTGTCATCTCCCCACGGTTGTTGCGGAGTCCAGAAGGTATCGATCTCGACCTCATCGCTCCACGGGTTTTCTTTCTTCACCTCTCCCCAACCTTCTCCGTGCCTTCGTAGAGGATGCAGATATAGTCAGCATGAGAGACCGACACGGACACTGGAGTCCTACCCAACTCTTGCAACTCTTGGAGCTTGTGGTTGATGAATGTGTCGTTTGGGTTCAGCCCTCTATTCACGATTGTCACCACTCGTCTCTCAAGCATCGTTCAGTCCCTCAAGTTTATAGTCATCCTGCGAACACGTCATCCCCCCTGTCATACTCTCGCTCGGGTGGGTGTCCCTCTTCCGCCTGCTGTGCGAGGTTACGGGCTTCTTCAATAGCATTACACACTACACCGTTGTCGTCGAGTGTGACTATCTTGTACAACGAGTTACAATGCTCAGCTATCCTAGAGAAGTCTGCCTTACCATACGAGGTGATCGCGTCGTTAAGCCAAGGAGGCAGCTTGTCCAGCTCCACCTCGATCTTCTCCATCTGTTTCTCCAACCACACATCCCTGCTGCTGTTGCCGGGGATCATCGACGGGCTCACCCCTGGGGGTAGGTTCCAGTTATCCGACATACGCCCGTCTCCTCTGCACCTGTCGAGCAGCTTCCTCCTCCGCAGTCTCGATGGCTATGTCCACCGCGACCTCGATCCTGTCTTGCAGTGACACGTTCGGCCTGTCCTTGAACGCTCGCACTGCTGCGTCGTATGCTACTTGTGGTATGTGCACTTTCAAACCTCCTCTCGCATGCAGAAGTACGGGGCGTCTGCACCTTTGGCGTTGGCACGCTCAATCCGCTTGTAGTATTGCTCAGCGTCGATACGCCCCGCTCGTAGCATTTGCCATGCAACCTTGTTGATTGCGAGACGGACCTTTCTCTCGTGGGGGGTCATTGCTGCGGCTTTCCACTCACTGGGCCACGGTAGAGCAGCTCGCGCACGCCTGCGCCGTTCACGTGTTGCTGCAGTCTAACCTCGGCCATGTCCACGCCTTCCTTCTGGTCGTGCCATAGGTCGATACCAATCGCGCCGTTCCAACTCGCAGCAGTTACACGTAGCCCAGACTTCTTCGTACCAAGTCTGCTTGCTTCTCCACAGTTGCCGTGGATGGTCGCTCTGAAATGCCCCATTAACCTCCGCCTTTCTTTCCACACCCCCGCTTCCAGTTGTAGAGACCCTCATCGTTGTCGATCCACTGTGCGCGTTCGGTGTTGTTCACGTTTAAGCTTCCTCTCTCACATGAGGCAGTAGACACGGGCACACAAAGCGAGGCAAGCCATGTTTCTCACACCACCCACACCGGAAGTGGCCTAGCTTTCCCGCGCTGCTACAGTTCACTCGGGCCATGTCATCGTCCAATGGCTCCGTGCCTACTGCTGTGGTGAACTCATTCTCCGTTTTCCTCGAGTGACTCCTTCTCCTTCCGTGTCTATCTTGGCGAGGATTGCGCGGGCCTTGTTTGCTGCGAACAACAACTCCATGCCCTCCTCGGCTCCCTGTCCATGTGGGTTCTTGAATAGCGCATTTGCGGCGCTGGTTATTTCCCGCAGGGCTTTCAGCATGGCGTCATGGTTATGCACGGCCATATCGATAAAGTCCCGGTCGGCCTCCGCCTGTTCTTGCGAGGCATTGCTCTGAACGTGCAGGATCGTGTTACCGTCTCGCCCCACCCAAGCGTCATACGTACCAGCGAAATTGCCCACTGGATTAAACGCCCACGGCAATGGTGTATGCTGTGTCATGGCGTCTCCTCCAAAGTTGTTTCATAGCGGCAGCGGGAGTCGAACCCACGTCTCCGAGCTGAGAGCCCGGCGTCCTAAGCCTCTAGACGATGCCGCCAAAGTCCTACAGTGTCGAGAAGTACCCTGTGTCACAATTCTGCCGACAGGTCACACACATCCCCTCCTCCACTGCGTCACTCAAGCCCTCGCAGTAGTCGCACACCTTGTATGGCTTGGCGTGTTCTTCCCCTCCGCCCTCACGAAGGATATCCTCCCAGCACTCCTCGCACACGAACAGGTCATGCTTTCGTGCTTGAGCATGGCACTCCCTGAACTTCTTACACCACTCGCAGCGGGAGTAGACGCTTCCTGTTCCCTCCACCACCATCTCGTCGTCCCAGCCCCAGTCGTTGCGGCTATAGCTGTAGAGGGGACGCTCTGTTGGGTCACGCTCGATAACAAGCTTGGTAGTGTCGATCTCCAAGAGCGCATCGTGGAGACGCCGTGCGAAGTTAAGGCTTTGGCTCTCATTTTTGGTGTGCTGGCTGTAATAACCCACCGAGATGTTCGTGCACTCCGGAATCAACGCCTCATACTCCAGCGTGTCAGTGTACATCCCAGAGTCATCCGGCTCCATGTAGATGCCAAGAGCACTGGAGAGTGAGACAGCAAACTCATCACTACATGTTCGGCCCCCCATCTGGTGAGTGACAATACTGTCAAACCCTCTCCGGTCGAAAGCAATAGCTGCTTGAATCCCGTCTAGGATTTCCGGGGTGTGCATGATTATCTGCCCGCTCCCAACTCTCCCCCTCTCCTCCGCCGCGTGCCAGATGTAGAGGCCCTCTACCCCAGCCTTCACCATTTCCAGCATGAGCCACACACCAGTGCCGCAGTCAGCACCCAAGCACAAACCATTGACACTGTACAACAACCCACTTTCCACGGTAAGTACTTGTGTCATCGCCTCTCTGGCCCCATGCACCGTGTCGGTATGCGACGACCAGAGGATGGGAGCAGCACCGATGCGGAGTATCCAGTTACCATACTCGTCTTGCTTCGCCCCGGTTGGTTTGATGAACAACCTTGTCATGACTCTCTCACCCAAGGAATCAGCACACCTACGATAGGTGAGGATCTCAGCGAGGCCAGCAGGGGCCTCCGCGAAAACGGCAGGGTCGGTGACTGCCACGACCGGCGTTCGCCAGCTAGGTGTTGGCTCCTGCTTCCACTTCTGCCTTCTCCTCTTCCTCTTCCTCTTCCTGCTTGCTTTGACAATCTCCACAGAGACCTCCTTCAGTTAGATCACTCAGCATCAACTCACTGTCGCAGTTGCTACACGTGGTCACAGTGTCAGTATGGCACGTCTCGCAACGATACCTACCGTCCGGTCCCGCACAAACAACGTTCTGGCACATTGTAACTCCACACCCATCACAGGTGGAGGCATAGTATTCCGTGCAGCTGTTACACCACGACTCAGTGCCATTTACTACATCCACACTCATTAACTCATCGTCTACAACGTTGCACTCACACCGTTCGCACGTAGAGTAGTCATCTGGGCCATAGCCAATCATAGAGGTCTCGTACTGGTCGCACACGTACTCCCCGTGTCTCTCGTTGATGACAAAGCAGTCGCCCTGGTCATCGACTCTAGACGCCCTCGTGTCTCCGTTAGTGCTATCGTGCATATCCACGTACGGCATGATCCACCCACTGGAGTGTCTCGGGTGTGGCAACTTAGCCAACCGCGCCCCGTCGAGCGTCTTGTTTCGATAGCCCATCTCTTCCAGAGCCCGTTGGAGCATGTCACTCTCACCATAGAGACGACCGTAGATCTTATGGTCCTTCCACACAATGCCCCGCGCCCTCACACCGTCTTCGCTGGCGTTCTTCTGGTAGGCTAGGCTCAAGTCCCCACCATTGGAGTACACCTGTAGCGCGTAGAACATGCCTTGATTTACAATGCAAGAGTTGGGGCCGTGTTTATATACCCACTTCATGTCTGAGAGAGTCGTGGCAAACTCCACCTCTGCCTTTCCGAACGTCTCCTCCCATACCGCCACCCACGCACGGATTGTTGCCTCTCCAATATCGCTGAAGTAACGCGTCAGATAACGCCCCGGCCTCACACGTAGCTGTCTGTCCTCTCTCCCCCACTGTTCAGAGGGAGTGTAAGCAATAAACGCTGGGTTTGCGCTGCTCGGCCTGGGGTAGTGCAGAAGCCAATGGGAACTATCCCGCCACCAAGACGTCACAACCCAAGGGGGCTCTCTTGCTTCCTGGCTTTTGCGGAACTCCCGCTTTCTCCACTCAATTCCGTCCTCCGGTAGGAGATGCACGCTCTCTAACGGGGCGTATGTTCTGTCGGACCGACGTCGTGGGAGCGGCCCGATGTGGGACAGTCGCACCACCCACGAAACCAGTGGAACGTCCGGTGCCTCTTCCCGCACGATCCTCGCACGTGTCGGGCTTCCCGAACTTTTCTTCGCTCGGTTGTAGCGTTTGCACACAACGCCGGCTTTAGGGCCGTCATCATACTTCTTGATTGGCTGTTTGGTCTCTGGGTCGATGAGAACGAAGACTGAACTCACCCGTCACTCTCCTTTCCTGCGACGTATAATCACGTCTTGGATGTCACTGTTGAGAGGCCAGTCCACGAGCGCATTGCCGAGGTTTCCTTGAGCCGCGTCAAGTGCTAACTTGCGTGCTTCATGTTTGTCCTTGGCCTCCACGACACATAACACTGTTGGGACGTGGACCCACACTTCGTATTCGTGTGTCACGTTACCTCCTTCCTCAGTGTGTGCTGGTTGTGGTCACGCACCGATCACCTCCACGGTTAAAACTCTACGGGTCGCCGTCCACTGAAAACTTGGGCGGTATGGTTCGTCGCGCCACGTGACCACACGACAGAGGTAACGCCGGTTGTCGTGCTGGAAATAACTTTCCCACCCAGTCCCTAGGACGCGCCGCGGCCCAAGCTTAACAACAAACTTGTCACCATTCTTCAACGGCGCATGTAAGTCGCGTGGTTTGGCAGTAGAAAAAGCCATTACTTCCTCAACGGGTGTTTATTGTGTTCACCCTCCGCGTGTCGCACAGCCTCCAGTGCGTTCGCTTGACGTTGGAGTGTGAGCCATTCTTTGTGGCCGGTCAGCCACTCGCTGGTGTCAGTCTCGCAACCACTTATGGCTGTGGCGATCTCTTCCTGTCGGTCTCTGATGTCTTTGAGGGTCACGTTACTCCTCCTCCCCCTCCGTCCTAAGCAGCGGGCAGTCCTTTGCCACGTGATACCATCGTGCAGAGACTTCGGTTATTGCACCGTAAGCGTGTAGCCCATGTTTGATTGGCACACGAAACTCGTCGGGCCGAGTCTTCCACACTTGAGTTTTGCCGTTGCGCCGCCACACCTCGATATGCTCAGTTACTCCCCCACGTGTCCCCACGTGACGTGTGCAGCCCTCTGCGTGGAACTCTTGACTGGTGAGTGCTTGATCTTTCGTCAGCATTTCACACCAGCGTTGGGTGTCCATTTCAGACTAGCTAACCATCGGCAGCAGACAGCGCAGACTGACATGTTGGTATAAGGCAAGAGCGACGTGTCTTTGGTCTCACCGCACATATGGTATTTAGTCGGCATCTCTCTCCTGTCCTGGCTCGAACCCAAGGAAGTCTTTCAACGGAATCGGCACGCCATCCAGTGGGACCATTGCACGGATTACAAGCATACGCTGATCGTATAGACTCAGTGCATCCCACTTCATCCGTGACGCGATTCGCCCTGGCCCTGGATGACTAGGCTCCGACGCACCAAGAAACACATTGTAACCTGTGTCTCCTAGTCTCTGCCCAAGATAGAACCCGTCCGACGTGCGGCATACGTTAACCACGTGTGTCGATTCCAGGTTCATCACCGCGAGTAGGTTTGCGGTTGGGGTCATACGGTTCCCTCCCTTACAGAATGTACCAAACACCCTCGCGCCTCTCCATCCCCTTGGAGCACGGGTGAGTTATTCGACTGTCTCCCTCAGTGCCGCAAGGACGCTCTGTTACTCTAGGCGAAGTTGATGAGGTATCCCATCTCACTGTAACCCGCAGACCACCACACCCAGATAGTTGGCAGTAGTGGGTGCTACCTGTTGTGCGTCCGCTGGGGACACTCTCGCCCCTCTTGCACACCCTTTCGCCCGTGTTGACCATTATTCTTCTCCGGTCGCGGTACTGCGAGGCTCAACTTGATACAAACGTGGCCTCGCTCGTGTCCGATCACCCAACCATGCTTGCGGTAGGCTGTCGGAGTGAATGGTTTGCGTTTGCTCATGCTTCTTCCGCCTCGGTGTGGGGTGTGGAAGCCACCCACTGCCGCCCGAACTTTCGTCGGACTCGGTCGATACCGCTGCTAACGCCCGTGGTCTTGGACACCCCAGACTTCTTAGCACCGTGTGAGTGGCTCAATCGCAAGAGCAGGAGTCGAACCTACACAGCGTGTTAGGCGGCTGATTTACAGTCAGTTGGGCTCACCTATGCCCAGCCTTGCGGTTACAACCTTGGTGTTACCCTTCCATGATGTCTCTTACTTCTTCCAGAGTCGCTGTCACTGGCAACCCCCTACTCCTCCCACTAAGCCAGAGCAGAGTCACGTACTTCGAGCCCCACCACATGCTCGTACCACTGACTGCAACTGCACTCTGAATCCTACGCAACGGGATGAGCATGACCTTGGAAGGTGCATCCGTCAACACGCTGCTGGGGATTGTGAACAGTGCTGTACTTGCCACTGCTGTACCCTCCCTCCCTCTTGTCCTACGCCTCCTTGACTGCGAGCCCTTCCGGCTTGCTGTCGATGAACTCCAGGATTTGCGGGCCGAAGTCCAACAGACGCGGCCACTGCTCGGCGTACAACGTGACGGGGAACCTCGCGTTCAACCCGTAGATGCTGATGCCACCCTTTGCACCGACCTTCATGCTCAACTTGCGGGGTGCACCGTTGCCCTTGGTCTCTGCCGATTCTAGCGCCTTGACTAGCGCCGCACGGCTCATGCCTTTGGTGTCGGTTGTCATCTTGTTTCACCCCCTTCCGTGGCTAGGTGCCGGTTTAGGTTTTGGGTTGCTGCTGCTTTATCACCCCCGACCGGAGTCGAACCGCTAGGGTTAGGCACTGCTGCCTTTGCCTAGACCCGCATCCAGTTAGCTAAGCGGGTGTCAGAGGTTGCACGGGGCAAAAACCTAGCGCTGCTAGTCAGTGTGATTGATTAACTCAGCTCTGCAAACGGTGGCGCTTCTTGTTCCGCGCTCTAACCGTTGCAGAGGGTCGTAAGACCCGTCGCAGTGTTTGCCCCGCACTGATAAGCCGTTCGTCGTTTGGATGTAAAAAGCTACCCATTTCGCAGTGTTAGTCCGCACGGTGGGTGCCTCACTCGCAACGTGCCCTTAACAGTCCACGACGTTGTTTTGTCGTCGCCCAAAGTCACACGTTGTTTCTGTCGTCTACGTTCCCCACGGTATTGGCTCGTCCAACACAGCCCCTTGCTTGTGTGTCACACCGAACTGAAACCGTGTCCGCTCCGCAACGGGTGCATGTATATCCCGACTAATGACGACCGGAGACACGTTGCAAACGGTTCGGTGAAAAGTAGGTGTCGCTTGTGTTGGTTGGGAGTGTGCGTCGCAACCCGTGAATCGGAAGCGGTTGGCGGGGGCGAGGGGAGAGTTTGGTTTTTCTCCCCCCGCTTGTCCCCCGTTACTCGTCGTGCCAGTACGCCTTGATCGAACGTCTGCTCTTGCGCGAACGACACTTGCCAATAGTGTCACCCTTGCTCGGCTTGAACGACCATGAGGGTTTGGTAGGCTTGTCGTTGTCACTAGGCGACGTCATGCGGTCCCAAGTGTTGCTGGGATATGCCGCCCGTGTTCTGTGCAACGCCTCACCCACGCACCCCGGAACGCATCGAGACATAACGGTCCCCTTCCGGTTGCTGGGTTGCTGGCGCTCCGTGACGGTGACGG
>SDBV01013651.1_pt1 | contig 10307 bp, 11 predicted proteins | sample 2277081 | NCBI WGS metagenome assembly SDBV01 (sample SAMN10402039, study PRJNA504765) | marine sediment metagenome | isolation source: marine sediment core GS10_PC15, 223 cmbsf | place: Arctic Ocean: Southern Knipovich Ridge | collected 2010 | reverse complement strand
CCGAAAACCGCAGGTTTAGCCACAAAATCGAGGAGGGTTGTTTTACTCGATTTTGTGGCTCACCTCCTGAGCCACCGGGTAAGGTAAGATTCGTTGTAAAGCTATAAAAATCTCAGGAGGACGTTATGGACAGAAGAACTTTTTTCCGTTGCCTGGCGGTTCTGGCCGGGAGCGCCGCTACGAAAACATTTCCCGCCACGGCAATGGCAACGGTCAGGACTACCGTCAAAGAGAAGGAAAAGATCGAGATCCAACGCTCCCCCATCGCAGGGTTCCAGTACGGGGAAGGGGCGGAAGTATGGGGCCTGCTGTCAGTGGGGGTGCCTGTTACACTGGTTCGCGAACCGGACAACCGCCATGACGCGCGGGCTGTGCGGGTCCAGTGGAAAGGGCGGAAGCTCGGCTACGTGCCGCGAAGGGAAAACGCCGCTTTGTGCCACTTGATGGATTCCGGGCGTATTCTTGAGGGGAAGATCGTCCAGCTGTCAGCGAGCGATGATCCCTGGGAAAGAGTTCAGTTTTCCGTGAGAATGGTAAGTTAACGAATAAACAGAGCACACCCTATCGAGGAACATAAAGATTAACCGACGGGTTTTTGAGGAATCAGATGAAAAGGGTTGATAATGATGCCGAGGCCGCGTGGGACCGGCACAACCTTTCCCAATTGCTGGACTTCCGCTCCCTGACCTTGCGGCAGAAGATGGAGGCTGTTGAAGGGATGGCTGATGTCGTGCGGCGCTTCAGGGAAATGCGGGGTGAAGGTGCTTTTTACACATCGTCGGTACGAAGAGAGGGTGAAAGAGCGGATCTACGAATCGAGGTATCGAAGTGTCGAGGTAACAATCGAAATCCTAAATCAGTTGCGGTTTTAACAAGCAGGCTCATCTCGTGAGCCATTAGGTAGCTTGGGTTTGCCCTGGAGCTATTAATGTCGAAACATAAAAGGAGAGAATCAAAAATAAAAAGTGTAGTTTTTGATGTCGAAACAAGCGGATTGTCACCAAGGTCCGGCCACCGGATCATAGAGATAGGCGCCGTGGCTCTTGAGGGCAAAATTATTGTGGGGGAGTTTCATACCATGATCGATTCAGGTTGTGCCATCGACCCTCGCGCCGAAGCCGTGCATGCCATTACATCCGAAATGCTGCGAGACAGTCCGACTCCAGCCGAAGTATTCCCTTTACTCCATGAATTTGTCGGCAACGCTCAGCTTATCGCTCACAATGCCCGCTTCGATGTGGGTTTTCTGCGCACTGAGTTCAAGAGCCTTGGATTCAAACTGTCAAATACGGTCCACTGTACATTGAACCTCAGCCGGCGTCTTTACCCGAGACTACCCAACCACCGACTGGAAACCGTTTATCGTCATCTTTGTGGTGAAATAGATGGAGGAACCCGGCGCCACCGGGCGCTTGATGACGCCCGGTTGACCGCGAAAGTGTGGCTGGCGATGGAGGAGAGATGAACGAGGTTCGAACTCATCATCGTTATTGGGGGAAGGCAGAGAAACATGGGGCACGCTTCCACTTGCTGCCTTATCACTGTTTGGATGTGGCAGCGGTGGGACACTCATTGTTAGTGAAAAACACATCCCTTCGTCGAAAATTTAGGGCCATTACCGGCCTTGACGATGGTACCTGCATCCGCTGGCTCACGATATCCTTGGCGCTCCACGATATCGGCAAATTCTCTGAAAATTTCCAAAATCTTCGACCCGATTTGCTGGAACACCTGCAAGGCAAAAACAGCGTAAAATCTTATGACGTCAGGCACGATAGCCTGGGAAATTTGCTTTGGATTGATCATCTATGGAACGCTGTAGAAAATAACGAAATCAACCTTTTTCCTGAAATTACAGACGACTTCGGTGATTGGCAGGATGTTTTTAAAACAATTCTCAAAGCTTTCACGGGGCATCATGGAAAACCGCCGGATTTGAGCGGAAACAACAACATGCGCCTTCTCTTCGACAGGTACTTTGGTTGCGATGACGCCTTGGCCGCCAATGAGTTTGTTCGGGATCTAGGTGTGCTATTTCCGTTAATGCCCGAATCTGAAAATATAACTTATTCGTTCGAGATTGAAGAAGAAATGCAGAAGGCATCCTGGTTGATGGCCGGTTTTGCTGTCTTGTGTGATTGGATCGGTTCGAACGAGAACTGGTTCTCGTATCATGAAAGACCGATACCGTTGATTGATTACTGGCAAAATCATGCTTTGCCCCAGGCCGAGACCGCTCTGAGAGAAGCTCGCGTTGGTCGGCCTGAAGTTATGAATGAAAATGTTTCATTCGCCGGGATATTTCCTGAATTCCAACCGACTCCGTTGCAACGCTATGTCGGGGAATGTCCCATCGCTGAAACGCCACAGTTATTCATACTTGAAGATGTTACCGGTTCCGGTAAGACTGAAGCTGCCTTATTGCTGGCCGGACGGCTCATGGCAGCTGGACTGGGAGATGGATTATTCATGGCGCTACCAACAATGGCAACGTCTAATAGCATGTACGATCGATTTGCAGATGTTTATAGGCAGTTGTATGCCGCAGAGGCGACACCATCGTTGGTGCTGGCGCATGCGGCTCGACATCTTTCCGCCCCTTTCATGGCATCGGTTGCAGTCCCTGGCGAGGGTAGAATAAACAAGGATGCCACGGAAGAAGAGACAGCATCAGCTCAATGTTCGGCATGGCTGGCGGATAACCGTAAAAGAGCGTTACTGGCCGAGGTGGGGGTGGGGACAATCGATCAGGCGCTACTTGCGATTCTTCCCGCGCGCTTTCAGTCTTTGCGACTCTTCGGCTTGGTTGGTCATGTCCTGATTGTTGACGAAGTTCACGCATATGATTCTTACATGAACAAATTGTTGAAAACGCTGCTGACTTTCCATGCCGCCTTTGGCGGTAGCGCCATCCTTTTATCGGCGACATTGCCAAGGCACATTCGCCGGGAGTTGATCGGTGCATTTGCACAAGGCTTGGGCGAACAGGAAATGCCATCGGAAATTAACAATCCTTATCCACTTGCAACTGGTTTTAGCAGCGAATTGGGGTTGACGGAAATTGCCATTGAGGCCACCTCACAACATCAGCGATGTGTGGAGGTCAGGATCACTCCCGAACAGGATGAAGTGGAACGCCTGATTGGTGATGCTTTCAGTGAGGGCAAATGTGTCTGCTGGATCAGGAATACCGTCCATGACGCGTTAGCTGGGTATGCATACCTGAAGGAAAAGATACCCACTGCAAAAATAAGTCTGTTCCATGCCCGCTTTGCGATGGGGGATCGTTTGGAAATTGAGAACACTGTTACTAACACCTTTGGCAAAAAGAGCGGGGAGGGGGATCGAAAGAGTCAGGTCCTGATTGCCACACAGGTAGTCGAACAGTCTCTTGATCTGGACTTCGATCTGCTGATCTCGGATCTTGCCCCGATGGATCTTTTAATTCAAAGGGCCGGCAGGCTTCACCGTCATCCACGGGATGAAAAAGGGAACACGCTGGCCGGTGGGATAGACCGACGCGAGCCTCCTACGATGATCATTCACGGGCCGATTCCGGACAGTGATGATCTCGGCGACTGGTATGAGTCTGTGTTTCCGAAAGCGGCTTTCGTTTATCCCAGCCATGGCTGCCTTTGGTTAACGGCCAAACTACTTGTTGAAAAGGGTGTGCTGAAAACTCCCGATGATTCACGAGAACTGATCGAGGCGGTGTTTTCGGAACGTGTCGACGAGATTCCCGAACCGCTACGGAAGCGTGACCGCGAGGCGGAAGCCAAACGGCAGGCCGAAAGCTCCTTGGCCCACATCAACATGCTCAAGCTGGATGAGGGCTACTCCGCCACCATAAACCAGTGGCGCGATGACACGCGAACTCCAACTCGTTTGGGCGGTCTGGAGACCACGGTTCGACTTGCCCGCTGGGACGGTACCTCTTTGAGTCCCTGGTGTTCGCGAGGGGATTTCCCGTGGGAAATGAGCCAGGTTAACCTGAGAAGTTCTCTGGTGGATGACGAAGCCATACACAACGATCCGGGTTTGGCTGATGAAGTTAACAGGTTGAAAGCAACCCTGCCGGACAAGGGAAAGTGGAGCGTCCTGGTGCCGTTGACTAAGGGTGAAGATGGCCGTTGGCGTGGCCATGCCGTTGACAATCGGCAATCCCCGGTAATTCTGGAATACGACCGGATAACCGGGGTTGTAGTCAGCGAAAAGGAGGAATAGATGCAGTTCAATCTGATAGATGAACGATGGATTCCGGTGATACGTCAAGATGGCACGGCGATGATGATTGCTCCTTGGGAGGTTTCCACCCAGCTCGACGAAAACCCTGTTATGAAATTGAATGCGCCGCGGGCCGATTTTAACGGCGCCCTGATCCAGTTTCTCATCGGACTTGTTCAGACTGTCGCTGCCCCAAAGATCGGAATTGAGTGGAAGCGAAGGTTGGAAATCCCTCCGAGGCCCAATGAACTGAAAGCTGCTTTCGAAACGTTTCATCATGCTTTTGAACTAGGCGGCGACGGGCCGAGGTTCATGCAGGATTTCGAAAATCTCAATGTGGCGCCAGGCGAAATAGATGGGCTTTTGATCGACATGCCTGGGGAAAACACAAAGAAGAAAAATATAGATCATTTTGTTAAGAGATACACGGTGAGGGGGATGTGCCCTTCCTGTTGCGCAACCGCTCTTTTTACCATGCAGACCAATGCGCCCAGTGGTGGAGCGGGATACCGAACTTCACTTCGCGGTGGCGGCCCACTCTCCACTTTGATTGCCGGTGATGCCGGGCACGCTACTCTATGGCACCTCATCTGGCTAAACGTTCTTGGTCAAATCGAATTTCAAAACATCTGCGGTAATCCGAGTCTGACAGCTCCTTCTAGCAGGTTTCCTTGGTTGGCGCCTACCCGTACGAGTGACAGCGATGCCGGCGTCGACTCGACTCCGGAAGGCCTGCATCCCGCGATGATGTTTTGGGGAATGCCCCGTCGCATCCGGCTTCATCTTGAAAACCTGGTTTCCGGCTCGTGTGATACTTGCGGAGCGACAACAGACAGACTGATTCAGCACTACCAGGAAAAAAATTACGGCATGAATTTTACCGGTGCCTGGCTGCATCCGCTCTCACCATACAGTACAAACAAAGATGGGGAATTGCTGCCCGCCCACGCACAACCTGGAGGTGTCGGCTATCGCCACTGGCTCGGTCTTGTACATCAGGACAAAACTGAAAACAAGATGCCGGCTCGAGTTGTTCATAAATATGGAGATCGTTCCCAACCAGGCTGGCATTTTCGCTTGTGGGCCTTTGGTTACGATATGGACAAGATGAAACCTCGTTGTTGGTACGAATCCACTATGCCATTGGTGACTGTTGACGCGACAATCCGTGACAAGTATGAGCAGTGTGTTGCCGGCATGGTTATGGCTGCGACCGGTATTTCCCGCAATGTGAGGAGTGGAGTGAAAAGTGCGTGGTTCAGACGGCCTGGCGACAAAAATGGGGATACTACATTTGTTGATAACAGCTTCTGGCAGCAATCGGAGGCGGCTTTCTATGAGGCATTGGCCGGTACAAAATCTGCTCTTGAATCAGGCGGTGATGGGTTGCGGGTTCGCCAAAGGTGGCACAGTACGCTTTGTGTAATCGCGTCAAACCTGTTTGACAGCTATGCATGGGAGGGGCCGATCGAAGACGCTGACCCAAAGCGAGTGGTGATTGCTCGTCGAAAAATGGAGAGTTTTAACAAAGGTAAGAAAATTAAAGAGTTGCTGGGCCTGCCTGTTGAGCAGAAGACAGCCGGCAAGTCGGCCAGGAAAAAAGAAGCGAATCTCCAGGGGCATTAGATACTGAAGAGATACTGGTTTTCAAATAGAAAGGAGGCTTCATGAGTACTTCCTATCTGCGTTTTGAAAAGGAATCACCGGAACTGCAGGCGTTTATCGCCTGGTGGCAATCGTTGGATGACAACCGGGGTGACAGGGCAGAACTGAGGCGCTGCGGCACTCTTGCCGAGGTAGCGTTTAATCCTTCCTATCATCGTTTGCGACAAACCGTTTGCAGGTATGGGGCGGTGAGAGATGATGGGTTGGCACTGATAGTTGGGCTGGCCGCGAGGGTTAAAAGCAATACTGCGGCCCACACGATTGCTGAACAGATGGCCACAGGCAAGACGGATGGCTCGGCCAGAGTCAGCGGGCTACGTTTCCGGCGACTGCTCAAGGCGAAGGGACAGGAGGAACTGTTTATCAGTCTCGGTCGTGTCATTGCCCTGTTGGGTGGGGGAGTTAACTTGCAGAGTCTCGCTCAGAGTGGATATTTCTGGAACGACATAACTCGAAAACAGTGGGCTTTTGATTATTACTCAAAAGCGCCATCCGAAAAATGACGCGCATAAATTACCAAAAAGGAGAACTTTGAAATGAGTACCTTTATTCAGTTACACCTGTTGACATCTTATCCCCCATCGAACCTCAATCGCGATGACCTGGGTCGCCCCAAAACCGCTGTAATGGGCGGCAAAACGCGCCTGCGTGTTTCATCCCAGAGCTTGAAGCGGGCATGGAGAACGTCAGACCTGTTCGAGTCAGCGATGAGTGGTCACATTGGAACAAGAACCAAGGAGCTTGGACTTAAATTGTATGACCGAATGATTGAGGAAAACATCAAACCGAAGGATGCGAAGGAGTGGGCCAAAGCCATTGCGGGTACTTTTGGAAAACTGAAAGCCGAAGACAAAAAGAATCCGGAAAAGTTGGTCGACCTGGAAATTGAGCAACTCGCCCATATTTCCCCGGAGGAACGGGAAGCCGTTGATGCTCTGGTTGGTAAACTTATTTCGAAAACAAGGGACCCAACACCTGATGAACTTGAACTTCTGCGACACCCAGCCACGGCGGTGGATATTGCTTTGTTCGGGAGAATGCTTACAAAAAACTCTCGTGATGAAAGTATTGTTGACTTTGGGCAGGAGGCTGCCTGCCAGGTAGCCCACGCTATCACTGTACATGATGTTGCAGTAGAGGATGATTATTTCACTGCTATTGATGACTTGAACAGTGGAGAGGAAGACATGGGTGCTGCACACATCGGTGAAACTGAGTTTGCCGCCGGTTTGTTTTATCTTTATCTTTGTATCAACCGCGATCTTCTGATTGGAAACCTTGGGGGAAATAAGGAACTTGCCAACAAATCCCTTGCTGCTCTTGTGGAGGCAGCGGCCAAGGTGGCGCCAACCGGCAAGCAAAACAGCTTTGCGTCACGGGCTTACGCTTCCTACATCTTGGCTGAGATAGGGGAACAACAACCCCGTTCGCTGTCGGTTGCCTACCTCAAACCGGTGCGCGGCGAAGATGTTCTGGCAAAGGCTATCGATGAGATTGAAACAAAGCGGACCAATATGGAAAAATCTTATGGTCCATGTGCTGATGATCAAAAGGCGATGAACGCAGAAACCGGCGAAGGGAGCCTAGTCAACATCATAACCTTTGTGCAGACGTGAGGTGAGGCTATGCGTGATTATCTCATTTTTCGGCTATATGGTTCGCTGGCGGCATGGGGTGACATTGCCGTGGGGGAATATAGACCCAGTTTCGCACACCCCAGCAAATCGGCCATCATCGGTCTTTTGGCAGCGGCTCTTGGGATTCGACGGCATGAGAGTGAACGACAAAAAGATCTATCGGAGTCCTGTCTCTTTTCGGTGAAGGTGGATTCTATGGGGACCCTTCTGCGAGACTACCACACAGCTCAGGTTCCATCCTCCAAACGTGGGGTTACATTCCGTACGCGAGGCCATGAACTGGCGGATGATAAACTCAACACCATACTCTCCAGCCGGGATTATCGCTGCGATTCCGCTTACACAGTAGCGGTCTGTATGGTTGATGGTGGGTCCCATACGGCTCATGAATTGGCTGCTGCTTTGCAAAAACCGGTCTTCACTCTCTACCTTGGCCGCAAATCGTGTCCGTTGGCTCTGCCGCTGCAACCGCAGGTCGTCAGCGCGGCGACTTTACGGGAGGCGTTTGCTTCTGTGAGCTTTGGGGATGAGCTTTCAGACATCATTGATGCTGGGCCGGCAACTGTCTACTGGGAGAGTGGTATTGAAAGCGGGCTTGAGCGGCAACATGTAATTACCCGTCGGGACGCACCATGGTCCCGCAAACGTTGGCAGTTTGGCGAACGCCTCGAAAACAGCGGCTCCATGGGAAAGGAGGATACATCATGTACTTCAGCATGATCCGATTGCGCCGGAACATCTCCCCGCGTGATGTTTCCGCCATCACCAAAGGCGATGGATATCATATCCATAAACTGATCTGGAACATGTTTGCTGATCATCCCGATCGTCGGCGTGATTTTATATACCGCCACGAGCTGGTTAACAGTTGGCCTACCTTCTACACAATTTCACAACGTGTGCCGCAGGACTTTTCTGGAAAATGGGAAATTGAAACGAAAGATTATCATCCGAAACTGAGGGATGGTCAGCGATTGGAATTTACTCTCTGTGCCAATCCGGTTCGTTCCAAGCGGGATGAGAATGGTCGCCAACATCGACACGATGTAGTTATGGAAGCCAAATTTGGACAGAAGAGGCCAGGCGAGAATACCCATTTTCAGGACATCGTTCAGGAGCATGGCGCCCAATGGTTGGTAGACCGCTCCGCTTCACATGGATTCAGTCTTGCGCCAGACCGGATTCGGGTTGACGGTTATCGACAACATCGGTTGTTCAGGGGGAAAGGCAAACAGCCAATTACCTTCAGCACTCTCGAATTTAACGGCATTCTTACCGCTACTGATGCAGATATTTTTATTGAAAAATGTCTGTTTAACGGTATAGGTCACGCTAAAGGGTTTGGCTGCGGAATGATGATGGTGCGGAGGGTATAAGACATGGAACCTGTATTGCCGCCGTTAAAGCCGATTCCAATGAAGGACCGGGTTTCCGTCATGTTTGTTGAAAAGGGAAACCTGGATGTACTTGACGGTGCTTTTGTCGTGGTTGATAAAACCGGAGTGCGGACACTAATCCCTGTCGGCGGCGTGGCCTGCATGATGCTGGAACCGGGAACGCGAGTTTCCCACGCTGCGGTAAACCTTGCCTCGCGGGTTGGCTGCCTGCTTGTGTGGGTCGGGGAGGCTGGGGTTCGTCTATACGCCGTTGGTCAGCCTGGCGGCGCCCGTTCCGACAGACTCCTTTATCAGGCGAAACTTGCTTTAGACGACAAGGCGCGTTTGAAAGTGGTGCGCAGGATGTACGAACTTCGTTTTGGCGAGCCGGCCCCGGCGCGGCGAAGCGTCGATCAGTTGCGTGGGATAGAAGGCGCGAGGGTGCGCAAAATGTATGATCTTCTGGCGCGCCAGTACAATGTGCCGTGGAAATCACGCAGATACGACCACACAGAGTGGGGGAGCGGGGACCTGCCCAACCGTTGCCTCAGTTCAGCAACTGCTTGTCTCTATGGGATCTGTGAAGCGGCCATTCTGGCGGCGGGATACGCACCTGCCATCGGATTCATCCATACCGGAAAACCGCAGTCGTTTGTCTATGATATAGCGGACATCTACAAGTTTGATACGGTCGTGCCGGTGGCCTTCAGGGTAGCGGCCAGAAAGCCCCGTTATCCGGAGCGGGAAGTACGTATTGCGTGCCGTGACAGCTTTCGGCAAAGCAAGCTGCTAAAAAGAATCATCCCGACAATTGAACGGGTGCTTGCCGCTGGTGAAGTGGAAATGCCCAAAGCTCATGATGAAGCCGTTCCCGTTGCTATCCCGAACAAGGAGGATATTGGTGATGCTGGCCATCGTGGTTGAAAATGTTCCGCCAAGGCTCCGCGGAAGGTTGGCGGTATGGCTCCTGGAAGTACGTGCCGGGGTTTATGTAGGAAAGGCCAGTCGGCGGATAAGAGAGATGCTTTGGGACACTGTGGAACAGGGAATCGATAAGGGAAATGCGGTGATGGCCTGGACTACCAACACCGAGTCAGGATTTGACCTGCTGACTATCGGCCCTAATCGGCGCGTACCGATTGAAATGGAAGGATTGAAACTGGTTTCTTTCATGCCGGAAAATGAAGATGGTAGTGTTTTTCTTTGACCGTATTAATCTGGTACGAAAAGCAGATCTTTGAAAACTTAATATTTTCAAAAAGATACAGGAAGAGTGTTCCCCACATGCGTGGGGATGAACCGATTTCCAAGGTAGCGGGAGTCACAGAGGATATGTGTTCCCCACATGCGTGGGGATGAACCGAATGATGCCGGTGCAACGATCCTGGAAAAAACGTGTTCCCCA
>SDBV01013650.1_pt1 | contig 10310 bp, 12 predicted proteins | sample 2277081 | NCBI WGS metagenome assembly SDBV01 (sample SAMN10402039, study PRJNA504765) | marine sediment metagenome | isolation source: marine sediment core GS10_PC15, 223 cmbsf | place: Arctic Ocean: Southern Knipovich Ridge | collected 2010 | reverse complement strand
GGGGTAGGGGTAGGGGTAGTGCTGCGGCTGGGCAAGTTTTGGACAGAATCCGCCGTTCGGGCGATTGAGCTGGGTGCGGATGCCGTATTCATTGCCAATGACCTGGGCCTCAATACTCAGACCTTCCTTGATCCTAATACCATGCGCAAGTTCTTTCTCCCGCAGTTGAAAAAACAGATCCAGGCCTGCCAACAGGCGAGTGCAAGGGTGATTCTACACAGTTGCGGAAATATCAATTCAATCCTGGAGGATATTGTGGATACGGGTGTGGATTGCCTTAACAACCTTCAGGTAGCGGCTCAGATGAATATTGCTGAAATTAAACAAAGGCTTGGAGACCGGCTTGCCCTTATGGGAAACGTAGACAGCACCAACGTTATGACTGCCGACGATCCCCGGGTAATCGAAGATGCGGTTATTGAGACAATAAGAGCGGCTTCCGCAGGTGTCTTCGTCCCCGCAGGTGTCTTCATGCCCGCAGGTGTCTTCATGCCCGTAGGGTAGGGGTAGGGGTACCGCAATGGGCCGTTCGGCTTTTCTCATTTCCCCTCTTGCATTTCACCAATCGCTTCCAGCACACTGTCGGCCATAAACTTCAGTTGTTCCCCTGATAGTCCGTAAAGAGGCAGATGGGTGAATCTGTTGGAAAAAGCATCTTCAGCGACCGGGCAGCTTTTCTCTATTTTTTCCACCTCGTAACCGAGCTTTTTAATTACATCAAATTTATACAGTGGAGCAAAATGCGGAATATTTGTGATTCCTCGATCTTCTAATTTACGCTTCAATATCTGGATATTTGCTCCCGCTTTTTCCGGGTTAATTTGCAGTAGATAGAGATGATAGGTGGATTTCACTTCGCCGGTATCGAATGGTTGGGGGATTATCGCTTCGTTCCCTTTGAACCGATCGTTAAGATATTCTACATTTCTTCTTCTCTCTGCGATTATTTTATCAACCCTCTCTAACTGGGAAAGAAGGCCGAAAGCCTGTATCTCGGTGGATGATGAATTATTGGCGGCAAGGTAAACGTATTTTCCTTTTAAGGCTATAACATCATACAACCAGTCAGGAATTTGCCTGCTCATATCGAGCCCGCAAAAGCGCGCTTTTTTCAAATCCTCTTTAAACGGCAAGTTCGAGGTGATGATACCACCTTCACCAAAGGAGGTGACATTTTTTACCTCGTGAAAACTAAAGGACCCGAAATGACCGATTGTTCCAACCTTTTTTCCCTTATACTCCGAACCGAATGCATGCGCTGCATCTTCAATCACCACTAAATCATGGGTTTCTGCTATTTTCATAATCGGATCCATGTCCACCGGCCAGCTGCCGATATGGACAGGAATGATCGCCTTTGTTTTTTCGGTAATCTTTTTTTCCACATCCGCTGGGTCCATGTTCAATGTCTTCGAATCTATATCCGCAAACACCACTGTTGCGTCGATGGCCAGGGGATAGACAATCGTGGCAATAAAGGTAATGGCAGGGGCGATTATTTCATCCCCCGGCCCAAGATTTGCGTACCGGAAGCCGATCTCAAATCCGGCGGTGGCGGTTGCTATGAAAGTGCTGGATTGGCAGCCCAGGTAGTTGTCCACAGCTTCTTAAAATCTGGAAACATTGTCACCAAGAGAAAGTTTGCCCGGCGCTCTGCCATGTTTAGAAAGTTCACGGATATCCTCTTCTACCCTTTTTAATACAGCTTTGTATTCGTCGTCGTTCTCTTGAATCAAAAATCTTATTAGCCGAAGCACATCATCTGCATTATAGTTTTCTCCGACCGCAGCCCAGGGTATCCTTGCCTCACCGGTATTATAGCGAAAGTCAGAAGCTTTTGTTTTTTCCATGTTTTCCATCTCCTTCTGTTTAGATTTTGTTAAACCACCGGGCTACATCAATCCACACACATCCTTGTACAAACGAAAAGTTACACTTCGGGCCCGTCAAGGTCGAAGAGTCGATCGACAACATAAAATGAAATGCCCTTAATCGCCTGCTCCTTGCTGATACTCCCCCTTTGATACACTACATCCTTTCTAAAGTGTTCAAAGGCCCTTTTGTCGATTTCCTTCAAGGCAACCTGATAGATAAAATCACATTCCAGGAGAATGTCCCCGTTTATTATGATTCTTTGCGGGCCGAAAATATTGATGAGATTAGCGATCCCCAATCCAAGATACTCACCGCATTCCTTTAATACAGCCGATACATCTTTATCACCGGCCTCAAAGGCTTGAAGAACGGTATCGTAGGTAATTTTTCCTCTTTTTTCTCCTGCTATTTTGGACAATCCCCGGCATCGACCCTCTTCCAGCAACTCATTACAGCGATGAACAATCGAATCCACCGTACACATCACTTCAAGACAACCCCTGTTTCCGCAGAAACATAAAGGCCCGTCCTTTTTCACAGTGGTATGACCAAACTCTCCAATGACGGATTCGTTGATTTTGCCGTGATAAAAATTGATGATCCTCACTCCCATCGTCAAATCAAGAAAAATTATATTTACTTCCGGTTGACGGACTTCTGTTTTTAACACCGCCAGGGCCTTTGTTTTTGAATTATTCTGGACATAGACGGGAAGATGATAACTGTCCTCGAAATATTTTTTAAGAACCAGATCTTTCCACCCCAGGGAGCTGGAAAGCATAAGCTTTTCCTCGTTTTGAATGGAGCCGGAAACGGCGATCCCAATACCGGCTATTCGGGAACTGCCCTGTTGTTTTTGATAGCGAATCATTTTCTTAATTTCTTTTTTAACCACATCGAGGATCTGGCGATCATCTTTTGCGATCTCTATTTCAACATCTTTCAATTTAACGACTTCGCCATCAATATCGGTCAATGCCAGGTATACCCTCGATATTTCTATATCAACCGAAACAATATGATAGGCCGATGGATTAAAACGTATCAGTCCGGCCTTTCTGCCCACTCCTTTGGAATCAACTTTTCCCACCTCTTTAATAAATTTTTTTCGAAACAGATGTGCGGTTATGTTGGTAATAGAGGAAGGACTCAAACCGGTTATTGGGGCTATTTCCGGGCGGGATACGGTTTGCTTTTGTCTTATGTAATTCAACACTTTTAGCCGATTCATCTTCTGCATGAACTGTACATTACCGACGGTTTTCTTAAGCGACACCTCTTTTAACTCCTTCCCAGTATACTCTACTGGCTGTTGCTTCTATCATTTTGAAAAACTCGATCATTCCATTTTCCATTTCCCGAGACAACTTCTCCCCAAATTCTCTGCAGGCCTTCTCAGGGAACCCCATAACTCCGACCTTGATTTCTTCTCGTTGATGTATTCTTGGGATCGTGAACTCACTTTTTATATTTACCTCCCTCTTTGCATACCAGTCCGGGTCGGTCCTCATCATGGCGGTGATCGGCTCTTCATCGACAACCGCTTCAAACATTTTTACCAAATCGGGCCGCCAGTACAGCATTAAAGAGGTCTCGGCCATCCCGTCATGCCAGTCCCTCTCATCCCCTTCATGATAGACTTTCTCCCAGGTTTCTTTTTTTATAAAATGATGCGGTGTTAGCATAAATAAATTATTATCCTTGAATTGCGGATTTAACCTGAGGAACATGGTTAACTCATTCCTTAATCCGGTAAGATTCTCGGTACCGGCATGGGCTACGAGCGCTACTACGTTTTTAAAACCCATCTGAAAGAAAGACCTGCTTATCTCGCACACCATTTGACCAATACGCTGGGGTTTATATTTATCGTGCCTGACAACTCCCTACCGGAATAGCAATAGTTCAAGTTCGGAGCGATAACACAGTGGATCCTGTCCTTTATTCTCCGCAGCAGTTCGGTTATAAACAACTTATCTGTACTCAGGGGCAGGTGATAGCCGTGTTGTTCCATCAATCCTATGGGAATGACTGCGGTAACAGTCTTTTTCATTACTTCTCTGAACTCTTTTACAGTCATATTTTCCATGTAATAGGCCATAAACACCTTCCGATAAAATAGAACAGTTATTTACGTAACAATGTGTTAGTCCAGGCGCGCTTTCCTTGCTCATCCTCAATTTCCAACCGCACATAATCCCAGCCGGCTGGAATTGTAAAAGATACGCCGCTCAGCAATTGTCCGTCAAATCGACCTTCCCGAAACGATTCGAGCTCGGGTCCGATGCAACGGATAAAGCGTACCGGAGAGGTGGTCACAGAGACCCTCCTCCCAACCGTCTCCATCGAGTAAAAATCAGGACCGCAGGTAGAATAATAATTTCCGCTCTTAATCGATCTCATTATCGCTTTTGGTGTGCATCCCGGAGCGTTCACCATAATCCATCCGCCGTTCCAGACGGGATGTTTGGGAAGAAAATGACTGTCATCTGCTGAAACTCCTAGAATACCGGCATTTTCTTTAAGCATTAAATCCCAAAGATAAAAGCTTTCTGATCTTCCATTCAGCCAATGGCATAAATGGTTGTAAACCTCAATTCCATGAAGATTGTGCCGTAACGCTTCTTCCGGAGTGTGACCAAAGAAGAGCGGATGAGCCAGGATCAGTATACCGCCCTGGCTCCGTATATTTTCCAGGGTGGCTTTAAATTCCATGATCCGTACGAAAAATGAAATCATAACCTGCCTGGGCGTACATAGACGCCATTTCATGAGGTGTTTTACCTCAATCCGAAGCCGTTGTATGCACGTGCGTGTTTCCTTTGTACCACCTGCCCGTTGTATCGTATCTAGGTGTCAGTCTCTTCAAAGGATATGTGTAATACCCCACGTTAAAACCGATCATTTCCAGCATGTCCTTGACCCCGGCAAGGATTCCATATTTGACCAGTATTTCTATGACTTTATTGGCCTTGTATTGCAGCAATCTGGCTTCATCTATTCTTCCTTCCAGAAAGCTAAGGTACAATTTCACAAATATTTTTGGAATGACATTATACGTTGTTCCGATACCTCCATCGGCCCCCATCACAAGTCCGCACAGTAAAGTTTCATCCGGCCCGTTAATTACATTTACATCTCCATTGTTAAGTTCTTTGATCCTACGCATTTCATAATAATTATAACTGGTATATTTAACCCCAATGATGCCCTGAATATTCAAAAGCTTTTCAACTAGATCTGCCGATATATTTATACCGGACATTGGAGAGGCATATATAATCAGGGGAACCTCCGAAGAATCGGCCAGAGCACGGTAAAACTGAATAATTTCCTTTTCATCGTAGGTATAAAAAAAAGGAGGCAAGGATGAAATCGCATCCACTCCAATTGATGAGGCATGGCCGGCCAAATCTACGGCAGTGTTTAAGTCGACGGCGCCGATATGGTCTATCACAAATCCTCTTCCCTTTAGCTCATCTACTGCGATCTCCGCCACGGTTTTCCGGGCCTCCGGTCTCATCACCACCCCTTCTCCGGTTCCTCCGCATAGATAAAAACCCCGGCAGCCCGTTTCAAGCTGCCAATTAATCAAATCGCGAAAAACCTTTTCCCTGACCGTACCGTCTTCATTTAAAGGACTCACAATGGCCGGAATGATACCCTTGAACTTAACATTGCTCATCAGGCAATTTCTCCTTTAACAATCTCCACAATTGTTCCGGCAATATACCTGCGCCGGTCGTCACGATCGGTAAAATAATAGGTGACCAACGCACTTCGCTCATCAACTGCTATAGAACATGGATATCCTACATCCGCATCTCCGGCATCATCCCTCAGCACAATTTCCTCGGCTTCAGCCAGGTTATCGCATTCAGAGCCCAACAGCCTTGCCCTTATACCATAAGGCTGTCTCCTGTAACCGTAAGTCAAAAGCACATTCTCATTTGACAGCCTGAGTACATGAACGGGATTGGGACAAAACAGCTCTTCTTCCCTTACCCGGCTCCAGGTCTGCCCATTGTCGGTGGAAAAAGCAGTATGAAGATTCAGATATGTTTCCTCGAAATTTTCGTCTCTGAAATCGGATTGTGTTCGCAAGAAGGCTACAATTCTTCCTGAATCCGTTTTATAGATAAACGGTTCCAGAAAGTTTTTTCCCTTTTGATGGGCAATGTCGGACACATATTCCCATCTCCTGCCTCGATCCTGAGATCTCATAATATACGACCTGGCCAGTTCACCAAACCTCTTTACCCCATACATGGGCAGTATGATACTTCCGTCTTTAAGCTCTATGACATTCCCTCGAACTCCCACGCCGTAAACATACTCCGAAGTTTGGATCTCCCAGGGTCCTTCCCAGCTTTCTCCGTTATCCACCGAGCACATACAGAACGCCCCGCTACATACGGCGGCCCATCGATTCGATATTTCCCTGCAGAAGTATTTTATGATCTCCGGTGAGCCGAGAGTTTTCCTCTCATTTATCGGCACCACTTTCCATTTAAAAAAGGTGCAGAGTATTGTGCCATCGCTCAGTATGTTTAAGCACGGATCCTGTTCTCCCTGTTCATCATTGAAGATTGTCGTTACTTTTTCATCCCAGGTATTTCCATTGTCTCTTGAGCGAATAAAGACAATTTTTGATGAGGGATCGATATGGACCGCTTCTCCATATTTCTTCAGGGGATCATCGGCCGTTCTGAAGGCAAGCATCAAATCACCTGCAGACGTTCTGATTACATTGGGAAAACTGTTGTAATTTCGATCTCTATAAATAAGCAGATCCCTGATCTTTTTGACTCTTTCCATTTCCAGTTTTCGAAATATACCGGCTGAGATTTCTTTTAGAACATTATAGACAGGTATTTCCTTGAATTAAGGAAATACCTGTCAACCAGACCGCTACTGCAGTTTCTTTAGCTCATCCTTTCCCCGTTCCTGCAGGTGGGAGATCGTCTCTTCGAGGGTCTGTTGATCGCTGTAAAGCAATTCTCTTTCCTGTTCATAAACAATGTTCAAGACCGCCGATCCTTCAGGATAAAAACCTTTGTCAATTTTGTAATAGGCGCTGATTGGAATTATATCCCTGGCCAGTATCTTTTCTATAATTTCCGAGGAATAGCCTGCGTCATATTCCGTTCCATCCTCGGCGATATATTTATTAAACACCGCCTTGAACTCGTCAACATCCACATGCCTGTATGAGGACAAAGCCCCCAATTTGTGCATCATATCTGTGATGATGAAGCGGGCAAAAAGAGCGCCTTCTCGCGGATTCTTTGCCGTTTTGGGAACTGCGTAATAATAGTTTAAATCGGTGGCATTCAAATTGGTCGGGGTGCTTCTATCCCAACGGGGAATATTGACCAGATCGAGATTAAACTGCATCAGCTTGTTCCCTTCGGCAGAACCGAAGCGTGCATTTTTAAACCAGGCCAATGACCACCAGTTGCTGAGTAACATGGCGGCCCTTCCTTCTGCAAAGGGCATCCTGGTGGAGATCTGTTCCGCTTTCAGTACAGGCAGGCTGATGACACTCTTGTGCACATTCTGCATCTCATACCACATGGTGAGATTCTTAATAAGGCGAGGATCGTCAAAATTGGGCGAGGTTTTATCACCCTTTTTAAAGAGATCCCAACCGCCCGATATGGCCGGCAGGGTCTCCAGCTCCGTGCCGGACCAGGTGAAATGAATGTTTCCCCCGTAGACCTTATCCAGCCCCTCACCACTGGTCAATTTTCCGGCGATCGCCTGAAATTCATCCCAGGTCCACTCCGCGGTAGGATAGGGAATACCTCCTTCTTTGAAGCGGTCTTTATTATAGAAAACGTAAAACCCCCCCCTTTGTGTACGGAAGACCGTACAGCTTGCCTTTAATATAAGAAGCCTTTATGCCTTCGCCGAAGGCATCTTCTACATCGAAACCGTCTTCTGTGAGATAGGACTCGATTTCCATAAACATCCCACTCATGGCCCTGGGAGCGAACAGCGGAAAATCCATAGCCAGGGCCATATCCACCTGTTCGCCGGATGCAATCATTGTATCCAATCTGACGATATAATCCTTTGAGCCAAAATCAACGTAATCGACCTTGACGTTGGGATACTTTTTGTAAAAAGCTTCCGAAATCCTCCCGATCTTGTCCTGGGCGAGATACCCGTAAGCGGCAAATACTATGTTCGCTTCACCGGTTTCTTCAGCGGCTTCCTTTTGACCGCCGGCTGTAAGACAAGCCAGTGCTACAAAGAAAATAACCACTCCCCATAAGATTTTTTTAGTCATTTTGTTCTCCTTAAAAATTTTTATTGGACCATTTTTTAAATATTTCCCGTTTTCTCCGGCCGCCTCACCTCCTTTCAATCAACTCTTTATTCCTGTGGCCATGATGGCGGAATAATTGGTGCTAAACTCGTCCGAGAAAAACTTCAAGGCCATAGGAAGGGTATATTTGCCCACGGATCTCAAATAGATAAGCGGACCCTCGTAGTAATTCCAGGACCAGACAAAATAAAGAAAGATGAGCACGGCGATACCTGCGGTCACCAGGGGAACGGCGATACTCCAGTAAATTCTCAAATGCCCGGCGCCGTCGATCTCAGCCGAGTCAGACAATTCATCAGGAACCTGGATGAAATACTGTCTCATCAAAAATGTTCCGAAAGGCTGGCCGAAGAAAAAGGGCAGCCACAAAGCCGCATGAGTGTCCACCAAACCGAAGGTCTTGAATATGATGAAGGTCGGCAGCATGGCTACCTGGGTGGGAATCATTATGGTGGCCAGTTTGATAAGAAAAAAAGTGTCTCTTCCCTTGAACCTTATCCTGGCATAGCCGTATCCGGCCAGGGTGCAGGAAAAAAAAGTGCCGATCAAACAGAGTAAGGTAACTTTGACCGAATTAAAATAGAAAAGAGCAAAGGGAGTGTCGCTCAGCCATACTTTTTTGTAGCCGTTAAAATCCAGCTTTTCAGGAATCCACTTTATCGGATAACGGAACATGGAGATCGAGTCTTTAAAGGAAGAAGAAATCATCCACAGAAAAGGAATAAGCATGAAAACAGCAAGACAAAGCATAATCAACGTCAGAATAATCTTTAAAAGCAATTTCTTTCTCTTTCTCAGTATTTCTCGTATTTTTGGAATTTCCGAAAACCTGTTCCGCCTTTATTACATTACACTCAATAGCTGCCTTGTTTCTTCCAGCGAATTACGGTAAAAGCCATGACGATAACCAGCAATACCCAGGCCAGCGCGGATGCGTATCCGAATCGTAATAATTTAAATGCGGCGTAATAGATATAATAACCGATGATATAGGTCGAAGTACCGGGGCCCCCTTCTGTCATGACCTGGATCAAGGTCCAGTTCTTGAAAATATTCATTACCGATATTATCGATATCAGCAAGCTCGTGGAAGTAAACCAGACCACCGAGATAGCCACAATGCTGGTCACGTTAGCTAAATAGAAAGAGGTTCTCAAGAAATTCCTGAAAAATACTTTCCCGTTTAAAATCACGGCCACCAGTAAGGCTAAGAACATTTGAATCGGGACAATCAGAAGAAACCAGACATTATTTTTAACCGAAGCGATAAACCATCTATCCGATACCAGTTGGGTATAATTTTTCAAGAATACAAATTTCACCTCACTTAAAGGCTTAATTAAGCTCCAGTCGGTGAAACTCATGAAAAGGGAGAAGACCGCACCAACAAAAGTAAATACAAAGAAACCAATAAGGTTGGGCATAATTAAAAGATACCCCGTGATGGTCTCTTTTAATTTGCCCGGATTTCTTTTAATGGCTCGCTTCATTACGCCTTCGCACACCAATTCTGAAGCAGTAGACCCGGCTTCTTTATTAAATTGCTCAACAAAATATAAAAATAGCAAACATAATAATATAGCTTTGTCAATATTTTTTACATTGCATAAATTAATTTATCTTATTCAATGTCTCATCCGGAGAATGGGAGAAAATTCCCGGCCTTTAGACGAAGATTTTAGAGACATAATTGTATTTTTTTGCCAACCCACACTCCGTAGGCCGCTTCGTTAATATTGTCAGCAAATTGAGAAAATTGAAAAGCTTGACCGAACAGGGATGAATTACATATAATGGTATACAAATCATTAAATTAAGGAGCGCTAAATGGCCAAAGGTTTCACTCTTGAAATGTATCCGTGGGTCTATCTGGCCAAACATACGGAAGATAATAAATGGAACGAACGATATATCGAGAAAGAACACCTTACTCCCGAGGAAGAGGCCAGGCTTCCGGAAGATCAAAGGTCGGAGCTTCTCCTCAAGCGAAACTGCTTCCCCGAGCTGCCCCTGGTCAATTACACTACTCAGTATGGGATGGGCTGCTTCGAAGGATTGAAAGCTTTCCCCCAGAAAGACGGCAGTTTGAAACTTTTTCGCC
>SDBV01013649.1_pt1 | contig 10310 bp, 4 predicted proteins | sample 2277081 | NCBI WGS metagenome assembly SDBV01 (sample SAMN10402039, study PRJNA504765) | marine sediment metagenome | isolation source: marine sediment core GS10_PC15, 223 cmbsf | place: Arctic Ocean: Southern Knipovich Ridge | collected 2010 | reverse complement strand
CAGAACTTCGGCGTTGGGCTATTGCGCAGGTTTGGCCCCACACGGCCACCAGTGCGGCAAAGAGCATCACTACAGTGATCGCTGATGCAGAGCAACTTGTTCGATATGTTGAACAAGGCCTCGAGAAGGAGTCTTCTGAATGATCGACCGCCGTGAAGTTCCACCTGTCGGCCCCTTGGACGCCAAGATCGCCCTCATCGGTGAGGCTCCAGGGAAATGGGAAATCGTCCATGGCGAGCCGTTCGTCGGCAAGGCTGGCGAAGTCCTTGAACGTTGCCTCCATAGCGCCGGGATGATACGTGGCGAGGTTTACCTTACGAACGTCGTAAAGGTTCGTCCGGGTGAAAACGATAACATCATCACACCTTACTTCACAGGCAAGGGCTTCACGGAGATTGGTCAAACTTGGGTAGACCGTTTGCGGGAGGAATTATCTGAGCTTCCCGCAAACGTCTTTGTCCCTATGGGTAACACCGCGTTGTACGCTTTGACAGGTTTAACGGGGATCAAGAACGTACGCGGAAGTATTTACCCTTGCACGCTTGTCGAGGGGCGGAAAGTCATTCCAACTATCCACCCAGCTGCAACACTGTACGACAGACCAAATGAGAAGGCCAGAAACTTCTTCGATCGTTACCTAATCACCGAGGACTTCAAGAAAGTCAAGCGCCACCAAGGCACACGAGAACTCAACATCCCAAACAGAAACCTACTCGTCCGTCCCACGCTTGAGCAAGCCCTCTCGTACCTCGCTGCTGTTCATCAGTCTGGCACCGCCCCGTTTGACATTGAAACTATCAACAACCAAGTCTCGTGTATTTCATTCGCAAAGAACGCACATGACGCCATCTCTATCTCCTTCTCCGACTACACCGCAGAACGCGAACTCATGCTATGGAAGGCTATCGCGGCTATCCTCAGCGATCGAAGTGTTGCTAAACTTGGACAGAACCTTATCTTCGACACACAGTTCCTATTCGAGAATCTCGGAATTATCACCAAAGGACCGATTCTCGATACCATGATTGCCCATCACATTCTATATCCCGAGCTACCTAAACGACTCCCAGTCATCTCATCCATTTACACCGATGAACCTTATTGGAAAGACGAAGGAAAAGTCTGGTCGGATAAACAAATCGGTCGCAGGATGGGCATGGACAGTTTCCGTATCTACAGTGCGAAGGATTCCGTGGTGTTGCCAGAAATCTGGCCTCAGCTGTGGGAACAACTTGAAGAAGATCGAGATGGATATATTGACTTCTACAACCACGTCATCGAATGTTTTCCTTCACTGATCTACATGTCCGTCCGAGGGATACGAACTGACAACGAGCTACGGCTTAATCTGAAAGAGAGACTTACTGCAGAGATCCGCACTCTTCGTGAAGAACTCAATACCCTCGCTGGTCGGGAGCTGAACGCCAATAGTCCAAGACAGTTGATGCAATACTTCTATGTCGAGAAGAATCTCTCCCCCTTCACCAGCCGTACCACGGGGAAAGCCACGACTGACGACAAGGCAATGCAGCGGCTCGCAGACGGGACTAAACACCGCGCACCTATCCCGGAGGCGAAATGCGTTCAGGCTATCCGCAGAGCTGTCAAACAATTAGGCACCTACGTTGACATCCGCCTCGACGACGATCAACGTCTCCGCGGTGCGATGAACCCTGTTGGAACTGTTAACACCCGTTACTCCTCTAGCCAACTCCTCAGGGGTTACAAGAAAAAAGTCGGCTTGAATATGCAGAACATCCCTAGGGAGATCCGTCGCTTTGCTGTCCCTGACGATGGTTACGTCTTCCTTATCCCCGACAAAGTCCAAGCAGAATGGGTCGTTGTGGCCTATATCTGCGGTGATGGTCGGATGATCCATATTGTGGAGAATAACCTCGATGCACATATCGAAACCGCCAAATTCATCACCGGACTCCCCGAAGACTACATCAAAGCTGAGCATAAGCCCATTGGGGACTCAAGGGATCCAGTCTATATTGCTGAATGTCGAGGGCAGCTGGGAGATTCACATCCAAGGTGGCGACAAGGAGATCTTCTTATCGCTAATCCTACCGCCTACCTCCCGCGAACGTATTCTTGCCGTGCAGTTGGAAAACATTCCAACCACGGATTGAATTATCTGATGCAGGCAGATAGGTTCGCCGCAGAGTATGAGGTAGAATATGACGAGGCCAAGCGCGTGGTGGAAGGTTACCCCAAAGCCTACCCCGGCATAAAGGCTGGCTTCTGGGACTACGTTGCGGCACGGCTTAAATCTGACCGCACACTCTACGACCTCTACGGTCGCAAGAGAGTCTTTCTCGGCCCCAGCGATAACACCCTGCTAAAAGACGCGCTCGACTTCATGCCACAGTCAACCATTGCGCGCATGACGCAGAACGGGCAGAAACGCATCTACGCAGATCGAACTCCCTTTATGCGGGAGTTACAACTGCTCAACAATATGCACGATGGTCTGCTAACGCAGATGCCTTACGGTAACGTTGAAAACATGGCGCGTGCCATACTCCGTATACAAGAACATCTTGACGACGAACTATGCTTCCAAGAACGCATATTCCACGTCAAGACAGACTTCAAGATAGGTTTCGACTGGAACAGCGTAATTGGCTTCAACGCCGTTTCAATGGATCAACTAATGACAGACCTTCCAGCTTTACTCACTAAAGCCAAGGAAGTCCATGAGCGAACTAGACGGGAAGCGCTTCGGGCGCTTGATAGTGCTGAGTCTAGCTTTGAAGGATGAACTTAGTCAATCCTATTGGGCTTGTCGCTGCTCTTGCGGGGAATACCTCGTTGTGCGACAGTCTAATCTTACTAGCGGTCATACAAAGAGCTGTGGCTGTAAACGTGGTAGACCGAGGAAGTTGGGAGGCAAGTTGTGATCGAGCGATTCATTTCCTATCCCCATCACATTGGCAGACGTGCAGAGCAACTTCGTGAGTTGATTCGGCGTATTGAAGGTGGTGCACGCATTCTTTATGCTACACATGATCCTGTTGATGCAAAGAAAGAGCTGGGGAAATTGCTGACTTCAAAGGAACTGGCACAGATTACCTTCGAGGATCCGACTAAATGACCAGTGGCCGCGAACTCGAGGATTGGATCACGGGGTATCTACAATACACAGAAGACACAGAGCCACCTAGAGCCTACCACGCTTGGGTTGCGGTGTCGTGTATCGCGGGTGCACTTCAACGGAGGGTCTTTCTCTCTTGGGGAATAGAAAAGATCTATCCCAATCTCTATATCATCCTTGTTGGACCTAGTGGACGGACTCGTCGTAGCACGGCCCTCGGTATTGGTCAGGATATATTTGAAGAACTCAACATTCCTATGACTGCACAAGCCATCACCCGTGAGGCACTTATTAGAAAACTAGCGGACTCAACTGCCACCTATGACATGCGGCAGCAAGGGAAGATAGGCTACCAAGCTGCACTAACAACGTTCAGTTCAGAGCTAGCTGTCTTCCTGGGTCAAACAGACATTCGCTTCCTTGCGCTTCTCACCGACTGGTACGACAGTCTCCACAGTTGGAAATACGAGACAAAGCACCAAGGCAAAGACGAGATAAAGAATCTCTGCTACAACTTCCTTGGCACGACGGCACCAGAGTGGATCACCAGCATGTTGCCACTTGAGGCAATCGGTGGCGGCTTTACAGCGAGAATTATCTTCGTCCTCGAACACAACAAGGCTAAACTCGTCCCTAGGCAGAGATTCCTCAAGGAACATGGAATCCTCCGTACTGCTCTGGTGAAGGATCTCCAACGAATTGCCCTTCTGTCGGGAGAAGTTGAGTTCGGTCGTGAGGCTGAAGCGGCCTATATTGACTGGTACACCCTGCAAGACCAAATGCTCGCCAAGGGTCTGCCGCCGATTAAAGACCGACGCTTTGCATCATACTGTGAGCGCCGACAGACACATCTGAGAAAACTGTGCCTCACTATGACCGCCAGCCGAGGCAACAGCATGAAGGTTTCGCTTAAGGACTTCGACCGAGCGCGGGCACTGTTGGAACTAGCCGAGAAAAACATGCCGGTGGTGTTCGGCGGGCTGGGGAGTGCATCAACTGGCCAAGCGGCTTATGCAGTGTTGAACTACCTTGGAAAGGTCAAGACTGCGAAACGATCAGAGATTATTAGGCGGTTCTATCAAGACATCGACTTCACCACGCTGATGGCGGTGCAGGATACGTTAGAGTATATGAAGGCAATCACAGTTGTGATGGATCCCTTGCAGAAAGATGCAACGTACACGATCATTGAAGACAAAGAACCTACTCCTCCTCTCCCCGAAAGCTAAGACCACGTTCTTGATTCATTTGATTAAACGCTGCTCTAGCCTCTTTACCACTCAAGATCCCAGCGGCCTCGGCTAGTGCCTCGAACTTTCGACGAATATCTCCAGGTAGATTACGCCAATCCTCGAAGTATTCCATCGCCGCATCCTCACCGCCGATAGCAGCTATTCGGGCGAACCAAAATGGGGAGCGCTGTATATCAAAACGTAGATCTGGGTTGTTCTCTTCTAAACGTTGATACAACGTCTCAGTCTTGACATATGCCTTGTATGTATTCGCAATGCTGATGCGATCAAAGTCCGTCATGTCAGGATGAAAGTACTCTCCTTCCCCCGACACTAACATAGCCTCGATCTCCTGCCGAGTTTTACTTCCGTTCTTGAGATCAATCATCATTTGCACAGCTGGTTCTTTGACTCGAAAAAACTCCTTTGTATTTGCCCGTCGGTATGCAGCATCCAACTGTTCTCCCTCTTGAGCCATTGGTGTCGTGAGAGATACAAGTCGCCGCAGCATCGGCATCTCAGCCCACATTGCGATGTTTAGATCATCACGAATAGGCGCAGGACTTGTCTCTGCAATGAATCCAAGAGTTCCCATAGCCAAGTTATTCGGCACCATCTTGTCAACCATTGCCTTCATGCGCTTGGGGGAGATACCAAGCCACCTACCGATTCTTGAGTGTGCAATGTGAACATATGGGTCTGGCACACCAGCAGTATACTCAGCCTCTGGTTCAACTGGCTTGCCCTTATATATCTTATCCATCCAGAAGGTATCCAATCCACCCGCTGCAAATATAGCATCAACCATCGGTGGCACTCTACCTGGATTATATGGCAACGATGCCTTCATAGCCTCGATTAGGTACGGACCAATCTCGCGCCCGAAGTATGCTTTATCAAGAGCTCCCATCACCGCGGCATCAAACATTGTATAAAGCACAAAGTTTTCCTTCTTAACCGCGATGTACATATGTCGAACGTTGCCTCGATGATCGATCAAACGCGCACCGCGTCCCAGCATTATAACATAGTTGTTAATCCTCTCTCTGTTCGATACTGCCTCCCATCCCTCGGGGTTAGTCATCAAATTGGTCATATACAAACCAGCATTAACACCAACCATCTGAAGAATCTTTGCCTCAAACTTCGCAGGATCAGCTATCGCAGACTTTGTCAGATTATCAAACGCTTGAGCAGCCGCGTTCGCGTATGGAATCCCTACGTCCAACCACTGCATCGTCGTACCCTTGCGAGCAAAGTTTAACTTCGCCATCGCCGTCATGGCAGCTTCCTTCGGACTCATTCCATTCTTAACTAACCGCTCCATATACGCACGTCGCATTGTCAACTCCCCAATCTCCGTTATCGAAGCAAAAGCCTGGAGCGTTTTATAGTAAGCCTTTCTCGCCGGTCCAGCCTTCTGTCCAAACAACGCTCGATAACCATACCCGAGAGTGGCCGTGTGTGCATACATACCGTAGAGTGTGAACCCTCCTGCACCCTCAACAAAGCTCTCCACACCCTCACCCTTGGGTAGAAATGCGGGCAGCTTCGCTTTAACCTTAGCTGGTAACTTGCTCGCGAGAACATCCGGTAAGACACGTGCAACGTCGTAGCCAAGTTGCATAGCAGCGATTGGCAACAACTCACTGTATCCTGTATTACCTGAATCCACCAGCCAAATGTACGCCAAATCCCGTGGGAAGGCTGCAAGGGCGAACTCAGGATTGGCCACAGTTGCCAAGGTCTTGACGAGCGGTGTGCCAAGTGCAAGATGATGCCACATCTTCAGGTTCGCCCCAAAGCCGGGATCAATCTCCAGCGCCTTTGCGTACTCACGGGGCATGATCAGAGATCGTTTAACACCCGCATCCATGTAATCGACTTGACTATACCCCTCCGGAACATGAACCACCCCCTCCTTGTCTGGTATGGCTCGGCGAACTAGATCTGTGTCAACAGCGTCAGCGGTTCTGGCAAGTGATTGTCGAACGTCGTTCTTATACATCCGGGCTTCAAAATGTGCGATGCTCCCCAAGCCAAGCGCCAAGTGGCTGTGAACTGGGAGTGTAGCACTTCCTTCCCCCAGTTCCTTAACACCCGAGGTGGAGACACCCAATGGTGAGAGAATACTCTCATCTTTCCCCATGATTTTCTCTAACGCTTCCATGTATAGCATGGGACTGTACTTCAACTTTCGCATGTTCACGAGGTCACTGTCACCGATTAGCCGACGTGCGTGCATACGCTCCAACTTCGCCTCTCCAACCTCATAGAAGTATGTATCAACTGCCCCCTGAAAGACACCACGACGCTCTACTGGAATGGACTCAATGGTGGTCTGGTACAGCGTGTCATAATCTGCTGGTTGATACTCCCCATAGCCGAATCGTTTTCCTGCAGCTTTAGCTCGGCGCAGCGTGTGGGCCGCAGAAATCGCGTAGATGCCAATGTCGAGCTTCTCACCCTCTGCCTTTGTCAACGAACCCATGATGGCGTTTGCTACTCTTGCAACTCGGTGCTGCACCGCCTTTGGTGCGTTTAGTGTTGTTTCCATCAGGAGCACGGTCTCTCGACCTTTGGGGCCAAGTCCCTCTAATCGACTCTTCAACAAGTATTGTTGATCAAACGCATGGGTTTGAAGCGCGCTTAGTGTACTTCTTAACGTGGACACCCGAGCCAGCCCATGCCGACGCAGCTGCTCCTTACTTCCCTTTATTCGATCCAGCAAACTCTGCACTCGACCAGCGTGTTGCTTAGATTCCAGTGGAACACTCACAGGTTCCCCATCTGGCATAGTGACAATCTGTTTACCCAGCTTAACCGCCCGCATCGTTGTTCGAGTTAATCCACCCTTCCGCATCACATCGACTGGCTGTTCCTGCTCAATCCGCCTTGCACGAACTTCAGGAGCCTCGGTAGATTCCTGACCCAACGGCAGTTTCTCCAGTACCTCAGCGGGAATCTTCCCTTTGCGCGAAAACCACAGATTATGCGCATCAAATGAAGCCTCAGCAAGGCTCTCCGCAGACGCAGTTCTCTCTGGTGCACTCATCAAGTGGTGAGGATCAGCCTTCTGCGAACGCAAAAACTTCTCCCACGCGCGCATTAACGTTGCCTTCGAGATCACGTCTTTACTCGAACCCTCCAGATACTTCCCAAGTCCCTGACTCTCCCCCAGCTCCTTATGCAAGAACTCTGTGATCTGCCGCATTGGGGAGGAGAATGGTTCAGGGAAGTTCCCAACCTCTCCAACCCTCGCAGCCTCAAACGTACCCGGACGATGATCTTGATGATACTTCGCACCGCGCTCGGCGATGATTTTCTTCAGTGCAGGACTGAGTTTTGACTTCCCAAGAAAGTCCTGAATCGGTTGCTTCTCAAGCCAGTCAATAATCGGCTTCTTGAGCAACATCGTCATCTCACGCTCAAACTGCCCCCTTGCAGCCTTGCCAACCATGCCGAACATTCCACCCAAGATACCTTGAGCAACTACATCGTTTCCAGTCTCTCCATGTAATGATGCCTGTTGTGCCATATATGTAGATAGACCTGCAACGCGCACTGGCCAAGAGAAGCCGCCCAAGATGATGTTCAGCATATCCAACGCAGCAAGATCCATCGCACCGCCGATTCCCGCCTTGAAACCGCCATAGGTAAACATACTACCAACACCAACAGCAGTTTGACCTAGTTGCTCTGAGCCGCGTATCTTGACTCCTAACGCTGCGCCGCGCTCGACGGAGAACTTTCGGAACGCAGCCATCTCCATCACCGTGGGAATAGTGTGACCTACTGTACGAACAACCTTCTCTGCGAGAGTGTTAGTTTCAACCGCAGCGGAGTATATGTACGCATCAATGTAACGATCCTTGAAGAAATCAGTGGCTTTAATAAGTTCCGGTGGTCGCTCCACGGGTGCGATCTGACCAAACTGTGTAGGATCAGTAAGTCTATTCCAAGTGGCCCCTATCTCGTTGACCCAATTAGCGCTGCTCTCAGCTATCTCATCCATCTGCTGCCAGTAGGGCATGTTGAAATCAGTCATTCCCATTAGCAGTTGCTGCACCTGACCGCGGGTGTAGTCCCACACATCGGCGACAGTATAGTTGATGGGAGCTACGACAGGACGGAGTACGTCGAGCATAGGAATGCCAAGTGCGGGATAGGCGTATTTGTCGAGGAACTCTTCGTCGGGGAAGAACTGAAACCCTTCATCCTCCTCCTCAACCGGGAGTGGAAAGGCATAGTCTGGCTCAATTGTAGGCTTCTCTACCGCCCCTTTCGGCAACGGGAACTTAAATTCAGCCATGTCGCTCCGCTTAAGCTATCTAGAATTTGGTGTCTTTAGTTGTACGAACATACTCTCGGAACAGCTGCTCTGCCAGCTCCGAGGTGTAACCACTATCAACAGCCATAGCTATAAATTCAACTTTCGTAGGATGTACCCCACGGGTCTCGGTGAACAGTTTAACTTGCTTCTGCACCTCCGGAATGACGTTCGCAAACTTGCCGGTGTTAATATCAGCATCCACAAGCGCGGCTGTTCCCTCCGCCCTAGATACAGCAGGACCATCTGGCTCACCGGGATCAGTTGCTGCAGTGGAACTCTGCTTTATCACAGGCTCAACTTGCGCAGCGGATGCTGTTGCTGGAGCTTCCTGACCAGTCAAACGTTCAAACATTCTCCTGCCAACCTCATCGGGCGTTGGTAACTGTCCCTCCTCAACTACGAGTCCCTTCTCCATCAGGGGATTGATGATGCCGTCCATTTCTTTGTCGAGTGCAGAAAGAAATGCACCATGCGAAGGTATCCGTTCTATTGCACCAGCCTTTAATGCGTCGGCGAGCAATGCAAACCCTCTATCCCCCGCGTCCACATGGAGATCTTTCAACTTTGCAAAGGCTGTACTCTGTGGCGGAAATGCTATGATTAGGCTCTTATACCTCTGCGGCGTCAAGCGTGTTTCTACGTGAGCTGCAAGTGATCCTTTAACTTTTATGTTCTTGATAAATTCTGGCGCCAACAAACTAATGTACGTCTTCTGTCGTGGAGTCAAATTCTCAGACAGCCCATACCTCAACGCAAGGTCTCGCCCCTGCTCAGTCTTGGCTCGTTCTTTCTCTGTCAGATCTCGAGGCTTATCAGCTATTGCCTCTGCGAGCTTTGTTCTCGCAATGATGCTGGCAAGTTGAATCGGCGCTAAGTTATTTTCTATGACAAAATCATTTCCTGGATCACCCTCGTTAGCCGCCTCCTTGCGGAGCCAATGAATATCCTCAGGCAGGAGTGGCTCTGTTGGATCCCAATCAGCTGGGACAAAGAGAGTTCTATCCTCAGCAAAATACACTTCCTGCGTAACCGGGAAGGCGAAGTCCTTGCCAGCTTCGGCGGCCATTGCTAATGCCGCTTCAAAACGTATGGGTTTATTTGATAGTGGAATACCATCCTCTGAGTTGACGTAAATAGCTGCCTTGCCACCCTCAACATCTGCACGCCACACCGCTATCTTCTCCTGGGCCCGTGCCTCTTGCTTCCGACGGATTCCCAGGGCTATAGCGCGATCAGTTGTTCTTGCGATGGCTTCATTCTCGGCTAACACGAGACGTCGTTCCTGTATCGCTAATTCTCTGTCCTGCCGCACAACCGCATCCTCAGCCCGACCTGCTGCACGGCGTCTCCGTATAACGTCTTCCTGTTCTCGCGATTCCTTTCTAGATCCTTTCGCAGCAGGCGAGTTTGATAACTTTAGCGCTATCTCGTTATACCCTGCTTCAGTTAACTCTGCAATGTTCTCCTCCGCCGCGCGAAAATTTCCAGCATTGAACAACCTAGGCGTCTCAGTGATCATATCCTTAAACTCAGTGGGAATCACTTGCTCACCACGGAGTAGTCGTTGGATAGGATCGAGGCTGGTTTCATTTGCGACTGCACTGTTGTATGTTGTGGGATCAACATGCTGCTGAATTAACTTAGC
>SDBV01013648.1_pt1 | contig 10310 bp, 12 predicted proteins | sample 2277081 | NCBI WGS metagenome assembly SDBV01 (sample SAMN10402039, study PRJNA504765) | marine sediment metagenome | isolation source: marine sediment core GS10_PC15, 223 cmbsf | place: Arctic Ocean: Southern Knipovich Ridge | collected 2010 | reverse complement strand
AGTTCTTCCATTAGAGCACTCAAGTTTTGCATAATATTCTTTTCCGGCACAGGACACTGAAGTTTGCACAAGAATTCGCGATCCTTCGCAGGTTGCGATGATATTGTTATCTTTGTCATACAATATTATGGATCCACCTTCTCCAGTCCAGTCACGATAGTATCCTTTAGCTATAAAATAACTCCCCCCTTTTCCTTTTGGTAAAACAAGAACATTTAGATAATAGTCACATGAGGTTAAAAGCAATGAAACCAAGATTATTAATATACATAATAATTGTTTCCAATTTTTTAATTTTACTCCATTGAAGATAGCGTATTCCTGATTTTCTTTCCTAATGACTTTTTCTTTAGTCCCTTTTATAGTCATACGCTTCACCCTGTCAGTCTTAATGTGGCTGAAAGGCTATCTCAGACTCATTTTGTGAAATGTGTAGTCCTGACTCCTCTTTCCTTCTAAACGCAAGTATTGAAACCAGTCTGACCCCAAAATTTCTACAAGTGAAAGTGAGATCATTTTGAAATAAAGAAATGACGTGGAAAAACCAAGACTCAAATTTTTTTAAGCAAGTAACAATATTTGTTACAGATTCATAAGAAATTTTTTATATTCTGGAGGAACGTTTTTTGTTTCCATACCTATGTTGTTTTCTAGGGGACTCCCGTTTTCTGAGGGACGAAGATAAATTTTCTTTGAATATAACCATATTATCTCGCATTGTAGATTTATTGTTTCTTTGGAAGGAATACGAAACTTCAGATCAAGTATTGTTGTGGGTAGAAAATCTATAGCGGTCTTTGTAAGGCTTGTTTTTACGAATATACCACATTCAGAAATATTCCTTATAACTCCAGTGTAACTTTTACCACCAAAGACAAGCTCGGCTTCTAAACTGACATCTTTTCTTTCATTATGCCTTTTATCCATAAAAACTCTACACAATGTGCTTGTTGAAATGATTAAACCCAGTCAAATAAATCTTTAACCTGTTTAAAAGTGTATATTTCACTTACACTATATCAAAACAGGGAGTAAAGTCAATAATTGGGAAAAAGGATAATTATTAAATCTATTTATCTTCAACAATGGGTGTTCTTAAAATTGATGATTACTGGTTGAAAGAAAGCATAATGGCCCACATAAGCTGCCCCCACTGCTTCGCTTTGCCCCGTGAAATGCTTTGCATTTCCGGGACTTAGTCCCTGAAATCGCTTTGTGATTTCTAGGGGCGAAACAAAGCGTTGGGGGTAAGTCGTCATGCGGTTGTTAGGCTATTTCAGTCTAGTTTTGTGAAATGTCCAATGTCAAGGGCTGACACCTTTGTTTCCTTTGTTTCACTTCTTTGTTTCAGATTGTCCCGATGGTGTAACGGTGTTTAGCGCATCAACGCGGCTCTCGAGGCGGACAATCTTGGGTCTTGCACCTGCGCTCCTCCAGTTCGCGCTCCAAGGCACCCTCGTCCGGTGTGCGTCTTGGGCCGCTGGCGGCGTCGGGATTGGGATTGATCACCAGTTGATCTTCCGGGATCTGTAGTCGCGGTGCCTTTGGATCGGACATGGCACCGTCGGGACCGGGATTGACCACCATATCACGGGGGTTCACACCGGGAGGGAGGGGTCGCTCCGAGGGTAAGCGGATCCCGCCGCCAGAGTCGCCGTAAGGGTCTTGTGTTTGGTTTGGTACCGGCACCTCTTCGGGTATCACTGGAGTGGCCTCATTAACCGCAGCGTCGTTAGCCGCTTCAGTCTCAGCATTTTGAATAAACCGATTCTGCGATTCAATCAACCCAGGAACGCGACGTTGAGAAGATCTGATGGCAGTGTTTTTGTCTGTGTCGTAGTCCTTAGGACCTTCGGGACCAACTTGCCCGGTACGAAATGACTGCCTAGCATTTTGCGACGCAGCGCCGCCCATAATTCCGCGCAGATCACCAGATGGCCTAAGTTCCGAACCCGAAGGTCCTTCGCCCGACGCATTGGCCGAGCGATTATTGGGCGTGGTCGGCTCAGGCATGGGAGAGGCGTTCTCCAATCCCTTTGCGGTATGACCTGGTAGTTTGGACGTACCGAACCCATCACCAACTATCTTTCGGCCGTCGGATCCGGTTATGCCATCGTCCCCGCCCCTGCCCAGGCCCAGATCCGCCTCCTCCACCGTCTGATTGCGCACGGCGTCCATCATGTCCTTCGCATCCCGCATCCCAATGGCCCGGTCGGCATCCAGTATATTACCGGCATTTTCGCCCAGAGCCTGTCCGGGATCAATCTTTTTAATGCCCGCTGACGTGGCGCCCTCGGATACGTCGGGTCTCTTCACAGACTTATCGGTAATGCCCCTTTGCACGGCGGGCAGCGACCCTGCAGGGGTCAAATCCTTTGGGCTGACTTTAACCCCTGGGGCCAGGGTTTGGGTGTCCACGTCCTGGGCCGCCCAACTCACGTGGGAAGCCGCCATTACACCCATCAAAAGCACAAGCTGGAAAGCTTTCATGATAACCTCCTCCACGCCAGAATCAGCGCATTAGCGCATTAGAATTAAATGATAAGAATTTGCTTTCTTAATCATTATGGAATAATACCACATAAAGAGGGAAGTTCCAACAATTTTTTTTTAAATTTGACAAACTCGTAAAAAAATCATATCACTACAAGTAATTGAAAAATATAGGGAAAATCAAATTTTTCTGTATACTCAGTTAGTGATTATGAACTGACCACCTCTTTCCTAGACTCTGTCCCTCTGGTTCTAGTTCCGCTGGAGTGCCTGGTTATGCCAATTCTATTTTTAGTCTTTTACCCAAAGCCAAGGCAACCCTCTCTAAAGTTTGAAGTGTTATCGAAACGTTGGCAGGGTCAAGGAGTCTGTTAAGAGCAGAGCGACTGGTATGCATTTTTTTGGCTAAGGCTGATTTAGACAGGTGTTTTTTTCTTCATCATTGCTTTAATTTGAAATGCAATAACTCTCTTCACGGCTACTGCATCTACTTCTGCCAGGCTGCCTTCCTCTTCGATAAAATCATCAAAGTTGCTGCCTAAATGTCTATTTTTTTTACCAACGGCATTCCGAGTGGCCATCTTAACTGAACCGTTTTTATATCTTCACCAATAATCTTTCGATCTTTATGTTGTAACTCTTTCAGCCATATTCTAACAGACTCATTTTGTGAAATGTGCAGACCTGACTTCTTGGCCTTTTGACTGACCCCTTTGTCCTTCCCTAAACGCAACTATTTAGGTCTGACCCCATTCCTCCTACCAAAATTTGTATGCCTGCCGTGCATTAATACCAATAACTCATAACTAATGGAATTACAATTGCAGCAATGATCCCAATAATACTAACTATAACCAAAATTAGACTTACTATTCCTACGAATTTCCAAAATGACTTTTGATACAAAAGGGCAGATTCCATATCGATTTCTCTCCTGTTATGTAGGAAACTTCCAATGGCCGAAGAATACTTAAAGAGGTACATAGCTGGGAATATATACAACAACGATACAAGGATTTGAATAATTCCCTTGAAAAATGTGGGATAAACACCCCCTGTTTGTGGGAAAAGACTACCACCTGCCATCATGAATATTCCCATAAACACGCCGAAAGCTACTGCGATAAAGCCCAAAACAGATAATAGCCTTATCCAAGGCTTTGTAGAACGCATTGAATTAATCATATGGTTTGTTATTTTCACTTCCGTTGACTGAACTTGTTCTGTATCCATTAGTATTCTCTCCTTCCTTGTTGATGGGTGTTGTTTATATATCGAACGCCCCACATAAGCTGCCCCCACTGCTTCGCTTTGCCCCGTGAAATGCTTTGCATTTCCGGGACTTAGTCCCTGAAATAGCTTTGTGATTTCTAGGGGCGAAACAAAGCGTTGGTGGTCAGCCTTCATCTGGTTGTTAGGCTATCTCAGTCTCATTTTGTGAAATGTGTAGACCCCTCAGTCCTTCGAAAACGCAAGTATTTAAGTCTGACCCCAAAATTTCTACAGTTCACTGTGTTTTGGGCCTTCTCTTAAAGTTGAAATAAACTTAATCGAAAACTCAACAGCTTTACATGTAAGCGGTTCACATATGTGAGGTGGATTATCTGAATGAAAACCTTCTGGTCTTAAAATGCTACATTGCAAGCTCTTAAATTTATTTTCAAACTGCTTGGCAAATTCTCTACAAGATTGAACAATTATATTGTGAGGAATGTTGTTTTCCCTTCCAAAAATTCCCAGAAACATCAGAGTTCCTTCAACTAGCCCACATTGAGCACCGTATTCGCCTGCACCATGCATGCCTATAGCCGCATCAACTATTTGTTTATTCAATTCTATCTCAAAAGCTTCTGAAAGAATCTTCAGTGTGGTTGCTGCGCAATTCATATCATCATTCCAATAATATTTGGAAACTTTTCTTTTCACAAACTCATCTGATTTCATAGTGCATTCCCTCAACATTGATGCGGTTGTTAGGCTATCTCAGACTCATTTTGTGAAATGTGTAGACCTGACCCCTTTGTCCTCTAAAATCAGTTGCACTGGTAAGCGTCAACTGCATTGATTTTAGGCTCCTGATAATCTTGGGCCAATTATAATAATTGCAGCGCCCACAAGACACAAACCAGCGCCAAGATAATCTGAGAGTATTGGATTAGCGTGTTCAATAATCTTCAACCATGCTAGTGACGCTACAATGTAAACACCTCCATATGCAGCGAATGCCCGACCAGCAAAAATAGTGTCAATGCGTGTGAGGATTATGGCAAAGATAATAAGGCTGATAATACCCGGCAAAATCCATAATGGGGATTTTCCTAATCGCAACCATGTCCAAAAGGCATAGCAGCCTCCAATTTCAAAAACAGCTGCCAGCACAAACAAAATCCAATTAAGAGTCATGATATTTACACTATAGCTGGTGATGAGCCGATCACCCCGCATAAGCTGTGAGGTAGCGTGAACTACAGATAAACAAACTGTACCAGAAATAAGGTTTCAAAAAAAGATAAAATATGCTGCCGTTGCAGCCCGTCAGTTGTCATGTGGTTGTTAGGCTATCTCAGTCTCATTTTGTGAAATGTGTAGATTTGATTCCTTTGTTCTTGCTGTTCCTATCATATTTAATTCATTATTGCAAGAAACAAGACCTGACCCAATTTGTGACCAATTTATGGCAAATCTATTATAAATAAATCATTAACTTTCGTCATGATTAAAGACCTGACCCCATTCCTTTGCTGCCCCATTCCTTTGCTGCCATTCCTTTGCTGTCCGTGACGACTTTCGCTCCAATGATTTCTATAAATGTCAATTTGTCAAGTCTGACCCCAATCCTGTTCAATCCTGTTCAATCCTGTTCAATCCTGTTTCTAAAAGTTGTTGCTGGTTCGATTTCATCTGCACTGTCATGTTAGACCTATAATATTTTTAAAATTAACGATATTAGAAAGAAAGTAATACCGACGATAAACATGACATATCTAGTTTTTAAAGAAAAGATATCAATATAAAAAAACAATTTTGCGTTCTTTTCATCTAGTGGTTGTTTAAATGCTTTCTGGTTTAATTCTCCCATTTTAAAATAAAGCTTTTCTAAATGGGTGACTATTATTTTCTTTGCCGTGTCTTCAGTGTCTGATGATTTCGCATAATCTCTTAATGTCTTTTTTTAGATGGTAGATTGCTCTTAATATCTTCTTCTATTTGAGGTTTTGAAAATGGGATTAATATATTTTCGGCAAAATCAGCAATATCACCACTTATATCTCGTATTAAGTCAGAACTTTTCTTTTCAAAATAAGCTAGCCGTTTTGGATATCTTGATTTGTGCCAAAGGGACGCTAACAAAGATATGATAATTGAGCAAATAGATATAATCGATGAATATGCTATGTAAAGATTTTCCGGTTTCTTAATAGAAAAAAATATAATGAATGCACCAAGCAAAGTAATACAAGTTGTAATAATATAATTATCAACTGCAATTCTTTCACTATCTATATTGTTGCTGGTTTCTTTCATTTTTAATTCAATTGCCTCATAACAATTAATACGACTGTGTTAGTTGTCGTTCAGTTTTAAAATAACGTATCATACTTTTGTTTTTTATTGCAATGAAAATCATTAAGAAAATGTAACCATTCAGTGACGGGTAGTATAGAAGAAGGATTCCGGGCAAGCCGGAATGACAAAAAACCTTTATAACCATTCAGTGAAAGGTAGCATAGAAGAAGGATTCCGGATCCCGAAGTATCGGGAGAATGACGACAGACAGGCGGGCCTGCCTGCCGGTAGGCAGGAATGACAAAAAACCTTTATCATCCTTCCCTGTTTTTTAGGTTCAGTAATTTTTAGAAAAAGTCTAATATATATAAGGGTGTAAAAATGCTGAAAGTAGCTACTGCCAAAGAGATGCAGAGGATTGACCGTGTCACCATAAGCAGGCATGGAGTATCAGGGACTCTTCTTATGGAAAGGGCAGGGCTTGCAGTGGTTTCAAAGATAAAAGAAATCTTCCCGGACAAAAAAGTAATGGTATTGTGCGGCAGTGGAAACAACGGGGGCGACGGGCTTGTCGTTGCAAGGGTTCTTCATAATCAGGGCAGGGATGTTCAGGTATTTCTTTCTGCTAAACCGGACGATTTAAAAGGCGACGCAAGGGTAAATTACAAGTCTGCAAAAAAAGCCGGTGTAAAAATATACTCTTTAAGAAAATTTCTTACTCATAACGCGTCACTCATTACACGTCACAATCTTCTTATTGTTGATGCTCTCCTCGGTACCGGGCTGAATAAGGATGTTAAAGCGCCGTTGTCAGATGTGATTAAAAAGACGAACAGGATGAGATGTCCGGTGGTATCAGTAGATATACCATCAGGCATTTCGTCTGACACAGGACAGGTAATGGGATGCGCAATAAAGGCAAATTATACAATCAGTTTTGGTCTTCCAAAAAGGGGGCATCTGCTTTACCCCGGCGCTGAACATACAGGAAGACTGTTTATTAGAAATATAGGATTTTCTCAGAGATTGCTCAGGTCCGGTGATATCAGGGTTAACCTTATTCAGGAGAATGATATTCCGTTATTACTGCCTGAAAGACCAAGATATTCTCACAAGGGAACATACGGCCACGTGCTTCTGATAGCCGGCTCAAGCGGCAAAACAGGGGCGGCTTTTATGGCTGCAAAATCGTGTCTCAGGACAGGGGCAGGCCTTGTAACAATTGGCATTCCTGAATCGCTTGTCAATATATTCCAGTCAAGGGTTACAGAGGAAATGGTTTTGCCTTTGCCGGATAAAGGGAATGGTACTCTTTCGTACGAGGCATTCAATCCAATATTCAGTTTTCTCAAGCAAAAAGCAAGTGTCCTTGCAATAGGGCCGGGAATTTCTGTTGATGATGAAATTTCAAGACTCATTAGTTTACTTATTACCAAATCAAGTGTTCCCATGGTTATTGATGCTGACGGGATAAATGCAATATCCGGCGGAGCAGGTGTTTTAAAAAAGAGCAGGGTACCGCTTATCCTTACTCCTCATCCGGGTGAAATGGCGCGGCTAATGAGCAGTAAACAGTCAGAAGTAAACAGTCGGCAGATTGAAAAAGACAGGATTAATATTGCCATGACGTTTGCTGAAAAGACAAAAACCTGTCTTGTGCTCAAGGGTGTTCCCACAATAATCTCCACGCCTGATGCAAGGGCTTTTATAAATCCCACCGGCAATCCGGGTATGGCTACAGCAGGCACAGGGGATGTGCTTACAGGCATGATTTCAGCATTGCTTGCTCAGGGCCTGACTCCCGGGAATGCATCAATTCTTGGAGTATATATGCACGGTCTTGTTGGCAATGCTGTTGCAAAAAAGAAAGGGAAACATTCTTTAATTGCCTCAGATATGATTAATGCAATACCCGCAGTTTTTAAGTCAGTCTTGCCGGGAGTGCTTCCGTAAGAATGATTCCGGACAAGCCGGAATGACAAGATTACAGCCGACATACGACATTAGATTTACAGGAATTAGTTATGGCTGTTGTTTCATTTCAGAATAGAAATCTGTTATGATTTTTGTTAAATGGGGGAAGTAAAAAGTATTGGCCTGATAAAACCGTTGATTTTTAGTCATTCCGGAGTTAATGCCTTTTTCAGCACCAACTCCTTTAATCATTCTGTTGACAATATTGCAGGGTTCGTAAATATCTCAAGGCATAGTATTTACTTTCCTGTACAAAAGCATACTGACAAAATCCACATACTTGAATCAGACCTTAAACCAATAATTGCAGACGCTGTGGTAACAGACAGGAAAGGTTTGCTGATTGGCGTTCAAACTGCAGACTGTGTGCCTGTTCTTCTTCTTGATAACAAAAGGGCGGTCATAGGCGCTGTTCATGCGGGCTGGAGAGGCACTGCAAAGCAGATTTTAAAGAAAACCATAAAAATCATGCTTGATGAATTTCATTCATCAAAAAAGGATATATTGATTGCCATAGGGCCGAGTATAAGAAAATGCTGTTACTGCGTAAAAGATGATGTTCATGAGGCTGTCAGCAGGGCCACAGGCAGGGGCAATTACTGCTATAAGAAGAAAGATAGGTATTTCATTGACCTTGCTTCCGCAAATATGATTCAGGCATTATCCATGGGTATTTTGCAGAAGAATATCTGGCAGTCGGGCGAATGCACTTCCTGTAATCCGGACAGGTTTTATTCGTATAGATATTCAAAGGGCAGTACAGGAAGGCAGGGCGGTTTTATCGGTATATGGTAATATAAAGAAATATGGTAACTACTCAGGTTCACAGTTCAAGGTTCACAGTTCAAAGTTAGAGAGCGATGAAGATTGAGCGGTTTGAAGATATTGAGGCTTGGCAATTGGCACGCGAATTGACTCAGAAAGTGTACCGACTGGCAAAGAAGCCAGGTTTTACGAAGGACTACGGGCTGAAGAGACAGGTACAAGATGCTGCTGGATCATCGATGCATAATATTGCCGAAGGTTTTGATTCCGAAACTAATGCTGAGTTTATCAGGTTTTTGCGATACGCCAAGCGGTCTTGCACGGAAGTCCAGAGCGAACTCTATGTTGCCCTGGATGAAAAGTATATATCGCCCAACGAATTTAAAGATGTTTACGAGCATGCCAGACGAACACGTGCTGCCATTCGTGGATTTATTAACTATCTCAAAAAATATGAAAAGCGCAAGACAACTTAGGGGTCATCGACCAACCGTGAACCTTGAACCGTGAACATGACAACCTGAGTAATTACGAAATATGTTAGAGGAGGAATTATGCTAAAGGCAAAAGATTTCATGAAAAAAGATGTTATTACTATAAGGCCGGAGGCAACAGTAGAAGAACTTGCGAGGCTGTTGATAGAGCATAGAATAAGCGGAGCACCGGTTATGGATGACAAAAAAAATGTTATCGGGATTGTTACTGAAAATGACCTGATAAACCAGAACAAGCGATTGCATATTCCCACTGTAATAAGCCTTTTTGACGCATTTTTTGTTCTGGGCTCAGGTAAAATAGAGGAAGAAATTAAGAAAATGACCGCTGTAACTGTTGAAGAAATATGCAATAAAAAAGTTGTGTCAATAACAGAGGAGACATCTCTGGAGGAAATCGCAACAATAATGTCAGAAAAAAAGATTCATTTACTGCCGGTTCTCAGGGATGGGATTGTTGTTGGGATTGTTGGAAAGGCAGATGTAGTGAGTGCCATAACATATGATGCTTCAAAGCAGAAGTGAGACTGAGACAAAAGAAATTGGCCGTAAAATCGGAAAAGGGCTTAAATGCGGCGACGTTGTATGTCTTTACGGCGAGCTTGGTTCAGGCAAGACAACCCTTGTTAAGGGAATAGCATCTGTTATTGGAATAGAAGAGAGGGATATAACAAGCCCGAGCTTTACCATTATTTCAGAGCATAAAGGAAAAGTCCCTTTTTATCATATAGACTTATACAGGGTGAGTCATGGCAGGGTAGGTGAACTGGGACTGGAGGAATATATAGGCAGAGACGGGATATGTGTCCTGGAGTGGGCAGAAAGGGCTGACAGAGAAATACCTGATGAGAGCATCAAGGTACGGCTTGTCTATACTGGAGATAATTCAAGGCAAATCGAAATAACAGGCATCCGGATATAAAAAACAGCGAGCCCCGGTAACCATTCAGTGACGGGTGGCATAGAAGAGGGATTCCGGACAAGCCGGAATGACAACAGGGAAGGATGATAAAGGTTTTTTGTCATTCCCGCCTGCCTGCCGGCAGGCAGGCTTGTCGGGAATCATTCTTTAGAGAT
>SDBV01013647.1_pt1 | contig 10311 bp, 10 predicted proteins | sample 2277081 | NCBI WGS metagenome assembly SDBV01 (sample SAMN10402039, study PRJNA504765) | marine sediment metagenome | isolation source: marine sediment core GS10_PC15, 223 cmbsf | place: Arctic Ocean: Southern Knipovich Ridge | collected 2010 | reverse complement strand
AGGACTGTTAGTGTAGATGCTAATTCTGGTGATTCTTATGGAATGACTTGTGATGTAACAAATTGTTGGCTTATTGACCATGTTGATGCTGAAATGGATAAATATACTATTGCTCTTGTTTACATATCTACTAAAGATATTTCTGCCTATGAATCTATAACTACAGGAGTAACAAATTATGGAGATTTTCTTTACACCCACGATTACACAGACAAAGAAGTATATATTTGGAATAAAGCAGATATGTCTTATGTTGATTCTTTTGATACTTCTGACCATGGAAGTTTTCAAAGAGGAATTGGAATGGATGCTAATTATTTTTATGTAGTAAGTTCCAATACAGATGATGAATTATATAGGAGAGAAGGTCCAGGTGCAGGAGGAGATTCAACACCACCAACATTCTCAAATGTTTATGTAAATGAAACAAGGGCAGGACAAACAATTAATTTTTCTGCTAAATGGAGTGATTCTGGTGATGGATTAACTCCTAATGGATATTATATCTTTTCAACAAATAATACTGGGGGTTGGGTAAATGAATCAATAGTTGTTTTCACTACAACACCTGATTGGGCAAATGTTACAAAAACACTTAATGACACAATAGGGAAGATGGTAAGTTATCAATGGTATGCTAATGACACAGCAGGAAATTGGGGAGGTACTGGAATTTATAATTTAACAGTTATAGATAATTCTCCTACTTCAACACTTGTTGCCCCACCAGATGGTTCACAACAAAGAACTCCCTTAAATTTTACTTATACTCCAACAGATGATTTAGGTTTTACAAATTCAAGTTTATACTTAAACATAACAAATTATTCTAAATACGAAGTTGGGGTATTACTTCCAACAACTGTCTCAAGTGAGATGAATGGTTTAATGTATGTACATTATGAAGATTCAGGTGATGCAGACACAAGACCAGATTTATTTTTTATGTATCAAGAATTTGCAGATGCAGCTTGTCTTCATTATTATCAAAGTAACGCATCTAATTCTTCTGGATTTGAAGCAGGTGTTCCACTTTATTGTATGGATGAAGGTTCTTTTGGAAGGGGTGTTTTTGATTTAGAACTTATGGATATAAATAATGATTCTGTAATAGATTTAGTTGCAGGAAATGATGGGGACTTTGTAACTATTATGTATGGGAATGTTTCTAAAGACCCCCCATTTGATAACCCAGTGAATTTAACTACTCCAAATGGTAATGAAGCAGATTATGTTGTGATGGGACACTCGTCTAATCAAACACTGATGGATATATTTAATGTTGGGGAAGAAGTTTGTGCTGGAGGAACTTGTTTATATCAATTTAAAGCAAATGGTTCTGAATTAATTGATGGATATGATAATTATCGTGAATTAGGTGCTATCCCTGATAGTCCAGACACAAATCAATTAGTAGGTGGTTATTTTAATGATGATGAATTTATTGATTTGGTTGTAAGTCATACACATTTAGGGGTTTATTCAAATTTTAGTATATACTTATCTGATAGTGGAAACCCAGGGGATTATGATAACCCTATCCCTTTAGTGGATGTAATTGATATTGGGTCAAGAACATATCTTGATACTCTTTTATCAACAGATGAAAACCACACAAATAATCCAACAGAGATTAATGGGGATGGGATTGCAGACCTTGTTTTTACTACTTTTGATATAGATGATTTGTGGGGAGCAGTATATATTGTTCTTTCAAATGATTCAGAAACAGATTTTTTCAATGATAAACTTATGATAGGAAATATTACACTTATTGGAACTACTGGACAACAAACATATATGGGACACATAAAACAAATAGATATTAATAATGATAGTGTGTTAGATATTTATGCAGTAAATTATAACAGAAATTTTGGTACTCAACAAGTTTGGTTATGGATTGGTAATGCTTCTGAAGAAGATTATTTTAATAATGGAACGCTTCTTGATGTGGTTTTAGAGAATAAAACAGCAGGAGTTATAATTGGAAACCCTATTAGTGATTTTAGATATGATATGATTGGTGTTCGTCAGCAAGTTATTGGGGGTGGAGGAAATTTTGATGATTATGCTTATTTCTATCAAGGACAAGATTGGATAAGTGTAGAAGGAAATGCTACAGATATAGTAAACAACACAATTAATAATATCACAGAAAGTTTTGATACTCCTGGAACATATCTTTGGAATATTATGGTTACAGATTCAACAGGGAAGTCATCTTTTGCATCAGCAAATAGAACAGTTGAAATAATTTTTGAACAATTATATGAAAGAAAAATAACTCAAATAGCTTCGCTAAATCAAATGATAGATGGTACTGGGGGTTTCCTTAGAAAGCTGTTTAATAATTTTGCATTAAATAATGTTGTTGATAGTATATCAGATTTCTTTAGAGATATTTTTGACAGTTTTAATTTAGACAATGTTGTAGAAAGAGTTGGAAGTTTCTTTAGAAAAGTTGTAGATACTTTTAATATAAATAATGTTGTGGAAAGAGTTGGGAATTTCCTTGGTAAAATCACTGATACTTTTAATATAAATAATGTTGTAATGAGGATAGGTAGTTCAGTTAGGGGTGTTCCAGAACCTTTAACAATAAATGATGTGACTGATGGAAAAGCAAATTTCTTTAGAGATGCTGTTGATACTTTCAAATTAAACACTATGGTGGAGAGTTTTAAGGTTTGGTTGGCACACATTACAGACAATTTTACATTAAATAGTGTTGTAGAAAAGGTTGGAGATTTCTTTAGAGGTATTCCTGATACTTTCTCATTAAATCAAGTTACAGAAAGAGTAGGGGGTTATTTCAGAGATGCTGTTGATACTTTTGCTTTAAATAATGTTGTAGAAAGAGTTGGGAGTTATTTTAGAGATATTGTAGATAATTTCACATTAAATAATATTGTTGATGGAATAACAAGTTTTTTCAGAGACCTTCCAGATACTTTCACATTAAATAATGTTGTTGATAGGACATTAAATATTATAACAGGTGTTTCAGGAGATTATGTTAAAATGACTATTGGAAGTGCTGTGAATACAATCCAAAAGATAGCAAATTTTGTTAGAGGTTTACCAGACTTTTTTGGAATAAGTAATGTTGTTGAAAGAGTAGTAGATTTCATTAGAGGGTTAATTGATACCCTTGGAATAAATAATCTTATTGATAAATTACAAAGTATGTTTAGAGACATTGTGGATGTTTTTAATATTAATGATGTCACAGAAAGAATTGGAAGTTTTGTTAGGAAAGCATTAGATAATTTTAGTTTAAACAATGTGGTTGAAAGGATTGGGAGTTTCATTAGAGGTATCCCTGATACATTTGCATTAAATCAAGTTACAGAAAAAATTGGAAGTGTGATTAGAGATATAATTGATAATTTCACCTTGAATAATGTAACAGCAAGGGTTGGAAGTTTCATTAGAGATTTAACAGAACCATTTTCAATAACTATTCTCACAGAAAGGGTAGCAGATTTCTTTAGAGATGCAATTGATAGTTTTACATTAGATAATATTATATACAAATGGAGAAGTGTTGAAAGAAATATATTTCAATTTTTCCAAATGATATTAAATATATTTAGAGACCCATCATATATTGCTTGGAATTGGATTACAAGTGCAAACACTACAATACAAGGAAATGTCTATGAAGAAGTAAGGGTTCAATGGGATGATTATGATAATTGGGTTTCATTCCCAGCATCCCCTCAAAATTGGATTAATGTAACTAAGACATATACTCTACCAGCAGATTGTGGAAATGTGATTGTTAAAATAGGGGGAGAAGATAGGACAAGTTCTATTTTAGTAAGTAATGTTGGTTGTGTTTATACCGTAATAAATAATCACACAATAACTCCTGGAAGTTCAAGCAACATAACAATAAATTATACTACAAATCCAATCACTTCATCAGAAGGAACTTGGACTGCATTGTATAAACAAATTTATGTAAATACAAGTTGGGCAAACACTTTAACAGTTAATAACCCATCCATCCATGATTATACAGATATATTTACAAACATTACAACAGACCTTAATGCTGTACCTTCAACAATCAATATTTCAGATAGTGTACCAACCATTTTCGCACACAACTTTAGTAATCTCAATGGAAATGTTAATTGGAGTTTACCTTCATTAAATTCATTAGATTTAGGATATATATTCTATACTAATTATAAGACACAAAATGTAACTTTAAACAAAACTAATTATACAGAAGTAAGTGGGGGGAAAACTTATGAAGTTTACAATGCAACAATAGAAGCAAACTCAACAAGACCTATTTACAATGTTTATACTTATTTTGATTTCTCTGATACAAATATTATGTCAAATCAATTATTCAAGTGTTCAAGTGCTTTAACAGGATGCACAACAGATATTTCAAACAGAGCAGATGTAGTGTGGTCTGATTTAGATGGAGATGGAACTTATGATTATGTTGCGTTTTTTGTACTTAACTTAACACAAAATCAAAGTTTCCAAGTTTGGAATGACCAGGGTTTTCCTGTAGAAATTGTAACCTTATCAGAAATTTTAAATAAACCTGTTTATGTATTTGATAATATAAATTGGAGAACAACAATAACTATGTATAATCCAAATCCTCTTGCCACAACAAAAGTTTACAAGTATGAATTTCCACTCGGTTCAGTAGATATTAAATTAGATGATGTAAGTAAAAACCTTCAATATGATACTTTTGGAAACCTTGCACCTTATGTAACAATAGTGGATAAAGACCAAATTGGTGCTTTCCCAGATTCAGTATATCTTGCACCTTTAGAAACTAAGATATTTGTTTTAACATACAGAACAGAATCTGTAACACTTGATACTTCAACTTATTTCCCAACACATTTTGAAGTTGATGAACCAGCATTAATATCACAAGTTCTCCGTATAAAAAATCAAGCAGAAACGGATGTCACAGATGTTGAATACCGTATTCCTCTGGACTATGGAGAGGATTTAATAGTTTGCCGAGGAGAATATGAAAAAGGTTGTCCAGATAATGAAGACACTGCTGAATATAAAAATGTAACAATGGATACACAAGAAGAAGTTAAGGGAGATTATACCTTAGAAGTGGCTTCTCTTGATTCTGGAGAATCACGAATGATAACACTTTCTTATTATGTTCCAACAGCAGTGATAACAGATGTACAGAGAGGGCGTAGAAGTGTTGTTGGTAATCTAACCGTCTATAAACTCATAACTTTTGAGAGCCAAGCTCGTTTTACTATGGCAGATGTCCGTTACAAAGAAAAAGAAATAAAGTGTGAGCAAGTTCAAGATGTATTTAAGTGTAGACCTTCCTCTGGACTTTGTGATATTCCTATTGGATATTCCTGCCCATTGACCCTCAAAATTGGAACTCTCGGAATGTCTGAACAAAGTAAAATATACATTTGGTATATGGATGAAATTCCAGACCCAGATGCTAAAACTTGGATTCAAGATTTATGGCACTCTGGAAGAATAATTTACTTAGAAGAAGGTTCATTCTTATGGTATCTTCTTAAATGGATTGCAACAGAAGATTCAGATGGAAGATATTTTGTAACAGTAGGAAGACTAATTATTACAGCAGTTGGTCTTGTGTTATTATTTGTAATGCTTTTTTTCATAGTAAGGGGAAGGAGAATAATTAAACGAAAAGGAGTAAAAAATGAAATTTGAAGAAAGATTATATCGGTATATTCCTGTTAGTATTCTGCCAACTCTAATCATAACTCTATTAATTTTGGGTACTTTATTCTTTGAAGTTGAAGCAGGTTATTCAAGCATGAATCCAGTAATCTTCTTCATGTTCCCTTTATTAGTATTTATAACATTTCTCACTGTGGAAACCCCTAAAACAATTATGATGTCCTTGGGAATGTGGTTTCCAGACACAAGAACTAAGATAGTAGCAGGAGTTACAGCAGTATTGGGAATTGGGGTTGGATGGGGTCTTGTTCAACTTGCAAGTTCTCCTGGTTCAATCTTTCAAATAGCAACTTATCCTTTTGCAATGAGTTCTTATGCTACAGCAGGGACACAAGGTCTTTTAGCTTTATCCAATGGTGTAAGTTTTGTATTACATTTTTTTGTAGCAACTGGGGAAGAATTTATGGCTTTGTTAATGGGTTTAAATATTGCGAACTTCCTACACAAGAAATTTAAACCAAGAAATGCAATATTTATTGTTTTAATATCGTTACTACTCGGTAGGAGTATATGGGTAATGTGGCATATTTTTTCTTATGGTGGGTTTGCTCAACCAAGTCTTTATTTTTCAGCATTAATGTTAGGAATCACATTTACACTACTTGCTGTTTTTGCAGGTATGTTTGCTAAGGGATTCTTATTTGGAAAAGATGCTTCAAATATGAAGGTACTCCCAATCTTATTACCAATCGCAATAACAAGCCATTGGGCGTTCAATTTTTTCCTCTCTAAACTGATGATTATCCCTTAAATCACAAACTTTATAAACCTCATATTCATTACAAATGTATGAAACAGATAAAAGTGGAATTAAGTGATATAAACCACAGAAGACTGGTAGATTATAAATTAAGGAGAAAACTTAAAAAGTTAGATGATGCTATAGAAGAAATACTAACTAAATTTTTCAAGAAGGTAAAAAAAGATGTTTAAATGGTTAATGGATTTTTTTAAAGGAGAAGAACCGAAGGCAATCAGTTATAGGGTAGACCCTGAATCTTTAAAAAAAGAACACATCATTAAAGGTCAGGCAAATCAGATAGCAGAACTTCAAGCAGATGTTGCAAGATTTCAATCAGAAAAAGCCCAAAGAAGGGAAGTAAAAGCACAAATAGATGATGAGGAATATATCAAAGCCCATCTACAAAAAGAGAAAGTACAATTAGTCAATAAAGATGCACCACAATTCTTTTCATTAAAAGGATTTTTCATAAAATATTTACATGATGCAAAGTTTAGAAATAATTTAAGATTTACTACTTTTGATAGGTCTAAGAATATAGCAAGGTTTGGTGATTGGGGATTTTCAGAAAATTGTTTTGTTATTTTAGATGAAAATAAAAATGTTGTAATGAAGACAACAAATCTAAGAGATATGTTTGAAAGTGTAGATGCTTTAGGAAATGATATTTTATCAACAAAAATTCCAATTAATTTAGATAAAGATGGTGGTTGGATAGAAAATGAAAAGAAGTGGGAAGTGGGAGATATAGTTGAAACAGCAAAAGGACACACATATACTCATAGTAAAAAAGAACCTTGGTATTTAAGGATAAAAGAAAAAAATGCTAAAATAAAACTACTTCAAGAGGATATTACCTTATTAGAACAAACTACTTTAAAACAACAAGAGAGGATTAATGAATTAGAAATGGGTTATGAATCAAATGCAAAGAGTGTGGAAATAGCAAGAGCAGATAGGTCTAAAACAGCAAAGTCAGTATCTGTAATAGAAAAAATCTGGAAAGATACAGAAGATGAATTATCTAAGATGAGACAAGGTTCTGCCCTTCAAGAAGATGAAAATATAAAACTTAAAGCCCAAAGAGATGAAGCAATGAATGAAGCTGAAAGAGAAGGAACAAAACTTTCTGATGAGAAAGCAGTGGAAACAGTGGAGAGAATACAAAGAACAGTAGTTCAAAATAATCCTGATGATAAAAAAGAAAATAAATCTGAGTAAAAATGGTATTCAATAGTTGGGTTGATTTGAAAGAGAAGTGTCCTATAGACTTAGAGAGACTTCACAGATATGCTAAAGACTTTGAATCAAGAGTAGGTATCAATATAAATCATATTGGCGTGAATAATTCTAAGACTATCTTATTAGAAGCAAGAGGAGATTTAAACAATATGTTCAATATGTTAATTCAAGGATTGTATAAAAAAGATATACTTGAAAAGGGTGAAGATACAATAGTATTCCATGTGTTATCCGACGATTTTTCAAGATATTTAAAAAGTTTAGATGAAAGAGAAAAAGATTTATTGATTTCTATAGATGACCCCAGAACAGCAGATATGGCTGGAGTTTCAAGGTTGGCTTCTTATCAGAAAGAACTAAGAACTGCATCAGATTCAATAATTTATGAGAGTATATTTAAAGCAAGTGAAGACTATAATAATTTAGATGAAAAAGATAGAGAATTAAGAAAATTCTTTTATATGTTGTTTTGCATTACCCAGGTTAAGTTGAGTGTTTTTGGAGGGATGGGAAGGGAAAAAGGAAAGAGAATAGTAAGTTCTGCACTTCGTGGTTATGAAAGTATGATGGGTCAAAAAGGACAAGAATTAATAGGAGAGGAAGGTAATGAAAATTTTAAAGAATTAATGGGATTGGGGGAAGCAGAAGAAGAATCTGAGGAAGAAGAAAGTGGAGAAGAAGAAAATGTTTAATTGGTTTAAAAAAAAGACAAAATTGAATTATCAAGAGAATTTTGCTATTGTCAAATTTACAGATATAGCACTTGAAAAAGGAATTAAGGATGATGCAAATAAAGTAATAGAAAGATATTATTATGATTCAATGGGGAATTTAATGGTTAAGAGATATATATATTCTCAGGAATTGGCATTTGCTTTGAGAAAAGTTTTAAAAGTTCCAATCTTTGATAAAACAGAGAAGGAATTAACATTTCCTATTGTTGGGAATATAGAATTAGGAGTTGTTAAATTTATTAACAAATAGTTAAAATGGATACAAGAGTATTATTAATCAAAAAAGGTTGTAGTGGTTGTAGGGAGTACCTTCGTGTTTTACCAGGGATAAATATGAAACTTCCAATAGAAAAGAGAATTCAAATAGTGGATTGTTTTGAATGGGAAGAATTTGGTATGAAATCCCATCCGATTATGGATAGTTTTAATCCAGAAGATTTCACCGACTACCCACTTTTATATCTGAATGGAATTTTGATTACAGGAGTATTATTTGCAGAACAATTGAAGATTTTTTTGGAACGGTATTTAAAGGAGGACTTCATATATTAACATGAAAGGAGGTAAACAAAATGGTTAAAGGTTCACAATTTCGTTGTACGCAAGACCCCAACACAAAAGAATTAATTTGTCATAGCTTTAGAGAGAACAAGGATGGAACAAAAGTTGAATTGGCAAGTTTGAAAGCAAGAGTAGACGGGCAATGTAATCCAGTCATTACGGATGTATCAGAAAATGTTGATGGAGAATTTGAAAGACTTGAAAAGAAAGTGATTAATAGGTTGGTAGGTACTTGCGAAAAGTTACCAGACGATTATTAGTTTAGCATTAAAATGTTGAAATGGGTCTTGCTCGGAGTAATTGTATTTATAATTGTTTTGATAGTTATATGTGTGAGAATGAAGAAAGAGGAGAACCCCACTTATAATGTTCCAAGAAGTTTTTGGGATAAAGTAAAAGATGCTTGTTGTACAAGAAAATAAAAATGGTAATAGAAGATAAAATAAATGAGAAAGATGTCGGATTAGCAAAAGACTATTTTGAACTTTTGAAGCAGATTTGTGGGTATGAAACACATTGCCATGATGATTTTGTAAATACTTTTAATGAAAAATATCTTAAAGAATGGGAATCTGTAAGAATTATAAGAAGTGATTTAATGGATGTTTGTTTTAAATTGTTTAATGTAGTTCCACAAGACGAATCCTGGTGCAAAATGAAACATATTTGTTCAACAGCAATGCACTGTCAAGAAAATGCAGTAAGATTAATCAAGAATGGTCTATATGATGCTATAAGAGTTTTAGCAGAGAAACATAAAGAGTGTTATATTTCATTCTTAAATTTATTAGGTGTAACTGAGGATAATATCTCTAATGAATCTTCTGCCTAATTATTATTCTTAATCTTTGCTATAAATGATTTATCAAATTTTTTAAAACTTTGTTCCATCATATCTTCTAATACTTCACTTATACTAACATCTCTTTCTAATCTAACACTTTCTAATCTTACTAATTGTTTTAATTTTTCTTTAGTTACTACCTTAATTTTTGTTTGGGAATACTCGTTCACCATAAGGATACAAAGGACACCCCTATTTATAAACCTATTGTTCTTCAATATTAAATGAATAATTATAAGGAGGTAAATCAATATGGCTAAGAAAAAAGCAATTAAAAAGCGTAAAACATCCAATATCGGGAGAGCAAGAAAAATGTGTGTGCCTAAAAAAGGTAAAGCATTAAGTACCTGTATGAAAAGAGTTCTCAGGGGTGGAAAAACAGGAAGAAAGAAAAGATAATTATAGTTTTAAGTTTTCCAAAAACCTGACACCTTCTATTATTAAAAAAT
>SDBV01013646.1_pt1 | contig 10311 bp, 19 predicted proteins | sample 2277081 | NCBI WGS metagenome assembly SDBV01 (sample SAMN10402039, study PRJNA504765) | marine sediment metagenome | isolation source: marine sediment core GS10_PC15, 223 cmbsf | place: Arctic Ocean: Southern Knipovich Ridge | collected 2010 | reverse complement strand
CTGGCAGCTCGTCCAGGTCTTTATTGGTCGCCAACACTGTGAAAAGTCGCTCTCGGTATCGGTAGTTTATAATATCCTCCAGCTCGCCCCATTCCCACTCGCTACCTGTGCTCCCCATGCCCACATCATCAAGAATCAGCCTCTCCCGACGCCTGAAGTTTTCAAAGAGTTGATCGTAAGGCAGAGAATGAGAATCAGGGCCCCCACGGTGCATCCCCTGCTTAAACATTCGCATGACATCAGACCATACTGTTACCTGACACCTTATCCCCTTCTTATAAAGCTCAATGGACAACGCTTCACAAAGATGCGTCTTGCCGTTTCCGACTCCACCGTAGCAGAGCAACATCGGCTTGTGACCATCCGAAGCCATTGCCCTGAAAGCCTTTAATGACTCACCAGTGCCGGCAACCCTCTTAAAGTTTTCAAAGTTATGCTTTAAGCAGGCAAGCCCCAATGACGAGCGTAAGCCCTCTAATTTCTGCTCTCGCGTCTCCTCACCAGGATTTTCATTTATTGGCTCTGTGCTGCTCTGGTGAGCGGTAGGCTTCCCTTGATTTAAGCGTCCTAGGACGCTCCCGATGTGTTGCACCTTGACCTCCTTTCTTGTCTCTCTTATCCCAGGCTAATATAGTGGCATAATGATTTTTATATTTATCACCCTTGCTGGCTATGTAGAGTGATAGATTCTCAACCCGGTCCCTAGCTCCTGCCTCTCCGAATTGGTCTATTAACTTCTGACGTTCTTCCTTAGTTATCTTATTGACATTTGTAAATTCAGGGTATGGTATATATATAGTATTGTTTAGTTTAGTATTGTTTAGTTTAGTTTGTCGGTTTTTGTTGACAGGAATGGCGTTTTTGTTAGCAATAACTGGTTTCTCAGGCGTACCAGTGGCTCGTCTTTTATAAACTAATTCAAGATTCTCTACTAAATTTTGGCTCCAAATTATCTTGTTTTTGTGCAACTCTGCATCTATCGCTCCGAGGTCAGCGAGTAATTGCAGGATTTTGTTAGCATTATCTTCCGTGACATGGGTTTCTGCTAACAATAACCGCCAACTAGCAGGGTTATTGTAATCATATACTTGGTTATCTGAAAGACACAGAAGCTCTAAGAGTTGAAACCAGAAGGCATAGCCATCATTGCCAAACTCATTTTGCAATATAAGTTTCGTCTTGCCTGTATTAACCTGGTGAGGGAAGTAATCTACTGTCTGTTTAATCGGTCTAGCCATTTTTCACCTGATGTTTATTTTGTCGGCATCTCTTGTCTAGGATAATTAGACCATACTTTACGCAAGTTGTGTTTCTCAAAGACAGGTATCCTAGCTTTGTCTGCTGCTTCCTCTATTTCTTGTATCCACTTTTCAGGGGGATAGAAAGGCTGTTTGCCTGAAAGCCCCCCGATGATTACCCACTTTATCCCTGATAATCGTAACGCAACTGGTGATGGGCTTAATTGCCCGAGCAAAGGTTCAAGACTAAGATATTTAATAGGAGCTACTACATCACGAAGAAAGCCCAGAGCACGACTGTAATACCACAGGTCTGTAGCCGTCACCCCAACGTATACGTGGTCGGGGAAGGGCGAGAACTTGACTAGGTTCTGTGGCTGCTTGGTGAGTAGGTAGAAGCGGTGTCTAGGATGCTTGCTGATTACTGTAAGAATACGCCTAGTCCAATCTTCAGGGATACCAATGCCAAACAGATCTGACATATTGCATACGAATATCCCTTTTGCCTTACGCTTAGAGCCAACTAACTCGTGAAGCCACATTTTATCTTGCCAGAATCGGGGATAGAAGGGATCTTTGTGCATTTGCTCCACTTCTATCTGTGGTATCTCACAATATGTTGCCCAATCCATATGGAAAGACCAGTCAAGATACATTTCCTTCAACCTGGTATTAGCCAGCCTGTAGGCATAGCAGGGGAAGTTACCGCCCTTGCACATACCATTGACGTGATTCAGGCAACCTGTGATGGGGTTCCAGGTATAGCCCTGTGTGCCGTCTGGATTCTTTACTGTTCCGATCAATGTCTTGTTCATCTCTTCCTCTTCAGTTTTATCCTTATTAGTCCCCCTGTGGGGCTGGTTACTGACACCAGCGGGTCTCTGCACTCACCAGCCTGCACTATCCGCTTGCTCATTCCCACAGGGTTTGCCAGCTAGTAGCTTTGATATGCTACAACAAGTTTCCGTTAAGTCTCTTGTCCTTACCATTTATCAGATGTTCAGTAGCTGGCGGCACTTGCTGGGTTAAAGGGACTTCAGTTTTCTGCCACTCACTAACGAGTTCAACCTACAATCAACCTATACACCAGCAAGCCCTTCTATGCTGGCTCGGTAGCCTTCACCTATCTACCCACCGATAGTTTTGCTTTTAAGCAGGACACCAGCAAGCCTTTATTCTTTTGTTAAGGTTTCGGGTTAGCCCTAATGTGGGCCATGAGTTCAATAATCTGGTCAAGAGTCAGGTCATTCAAGTCGCTGATATCCCACCCCTTTTCCTTCCTCATCAGGGGACCGATGTCAGTCATCTTCCATCCGTGAGCATCCATGACTTGCTTCAGGTCGTCAGTTGTCTTGGGGAAGTCGGATTGTTCATGGGACTCTTCCTGCACTGTGTCCTCAACCGGTGCTGGTGATGGCTCTACTGGTTTTGACTGGGCCTCTTTTTTCTTTTTCTCATTGCACCACTTACCGGTTTCCTCGATCTTGTGGGCATAAAACTCCCCCCACTTGCCATGCTTTAACTCGAAAGCACAACCATGATCTTCGCACCAGTGCTCTTCACGTGCCGGCGCGTGTGCCGGAGCTGTTGGAGACTTTGCCTGGCTTTCAATCTCTATTATCTCACCAGTTTTTTCGACCAAGACCCTGCTCGTATCAGGTAATTCGGTATATGCTTCGTCGATAACCTCCACGTCAGGGGGCAAGGCATCCGGTGAAAGACGGCCAAAGGCGTTGCGCTCACTACGGATAAAAGCCATATTAGCTTTAGTATTCCCCTTTCCGACGCCCTTGGGTTCTTTGTTTATTGGCCACCTACCATAACCCGGAGCCTCAAGGCCGTCCTTTGTCCGCAGCTTTGTGATAGCCACTATATTCTCGCTATCTACCTCGCCGAATATACGCTTCTGTTCTGTCTCAGTCATTAGCCTTGGCGTATCATCTGTGTAGGAATAGGTCCCTCTTAGAGCCATCAGCTTGCGGGTGGCATTGATGCCCAAGACAGTAGCATAGTCTTCACCTATCTCCTTGCCTTGTGAATCCTTCTTCTTAAAGGGGATGAGGAACACCTCTTTCATTAAGGGATGCAACCCGAAGTCCCGGCATAGGATAGCGCACCTTACAATTTCATCCTCAGGAGCATCGGGATAGACGAGCTTCAGAACGTGCATAGCCTCATGCTGAGTTAGTTGACCTTGCTTTGGTATCGTGGCTAGTTTTGTAGACCCTTCTCGACCGTATTCTTTTTCCAATTCCGTTTCCCTCCTTATATTTGATTGATAGTCTACTCTTTGCGGTTTGTATTCCCGCGAGAGTCCTTCATGTCCTGGCGTGGGGCAAGCTATATATTTACGTTTGTCTTCAAAGTCAAAATGTACCCATACGTCCCTGCCACACTCGGCACAGACATTGTTCTGGCGTATCTTGTCAAGGCTTTTGTCGCTTTGATCTTCAGGATAATACGGCATACTTACCTTTCCTCTCGTCTATTGAAGAACCTCATTATGGGTAATATCTTCCAGCAAAGTTTATCTAACCAACGTGGCTGGGTATCAAACTCAGCACCTAATATACGAAACCCATGTATACCGTTATAGAGATAATCGTCATACTCATTCCAAGCCCATATCAACCAATAGCGAAACTCAAACCCCTTTGGTGAATCCCACTCTCTGAAGCCAGTTATTTTATGTAACCAGTGCCAGAATCTCCACATCTTTACCTCACATAGAAAACATAGATTTGCAATATCTACATTTGAACCAGAGCATCTTTCACCAACCTATTACCCAATTCCAAGGGTCTGCATCTTCTGGCAAATGGTTAATGGTCAAGTATAATTTAATAAATTCCTCTACAGAGTAACCGCCCTCTGCCAAAGCATCTGCCTCAGATATTTCTCGCAAGCGTTCTACTCGCAACAAGGTTATATCTCTAGTTATCCTTGAAGCCCATCGGGGCATGAAGATTGAGGGTCGCTTGAACCAGCCTCGACAAGTTTTTGTTGAGCAACAACCCGCCGATGGTTTTATAAATCTAATCTTTTTAGTATCGGCATGGAATAACCACTTCTGCCTACCAGTTTTAGTCAACCCATTCTTTACCCAGTGACCGTAGCGGTAATGTGTCTCCCTTACCCAAAGTTTCGAGCCAACTTGACCATAGGGGCACTTGATGTTAATAACTGAGCCTGTCTGATTCACGAATTGCCAGATATTATCTTCCTCAATAAAACACCATTCATCGGGATTGCGGTTAATCTCTTTAAGCCCCCAAGTACGCCGAGTCATAGTCTTGGTGCCATCAAGAATCAGCTTCGGGTGGTTGCCACTCATAATGATTCCAGTTTGTTTCATCTACTGTGGCCTCACGGTCAAAATAGGTTCACTCCATATTTCAACCCCAGGGATTTCAGGGATACCTGCCTTGACGACTTTATTGAGAAGAGCAGAATTCTCAATCTTATACTGATCTGACAATAGAGCGAAGTTCACAACACGATACTTCTTTATCATCCGCTGACCGACTGTTCCCATTTCCGTAGAAACCTGCTTGGGAGCTTCTGGTGTCACCTCAACAAGATTCACTGGCTCAGATAACTCGCCCCTGAGCTTCATCTCGGCCTCGGCTGCCTCTTGCCTTTTCCGGTTAATCTCCTCTTGCTTGTCGCGGATTCGTTCCAGCTCTTTCGTATAGGCCAGCATCTTGCTCCTGGTGGTCAGGTCGGCCTCGAATATAGGAGCCAGCATCTCCTTGAATGTGTCCAGAATCGCAGCCTTATAAGTAGTAAGGGGCTTGGTGTATTCGGTCTGCTTGTCAGTCAGAGCCCTCTTCAATCCAGCTATCAGGGCTAAATCATCGACAGCGAGGCTCATATCCTCAACGGACTTGATCTCCCTGGCTACGGCATATTCGAGAGCCTTCTGTGCCTCAACGATAATCTTCTTAATCGCCTCATCTTCTTCTGGCGCGATCTTGACTATCGCTGTCCGGTTAATTGTTACTATCTTTTCTTCTGCCATGACTATCTCCTTTTAATTATTTTGTCTCTCCTGGTAGTTGGTGAAAAGGTCTCGTTAGTTGCTTCTTGCGAAAGCCAGCAACGGCTTTCAGGGCTTCGTTGCTTAGCCTGATAGCTGCTGCACATTGGTGCATTCCCTTAGCCTCCATATCCTTACTTAAAGCATCATTCAACTCGACAGCTTTATCTATAGTCATTGTCTATCTCCTAATTAAGACTCACTTGAGCAAGCAGTCCGCCCTTCTGCATCACCAGCCAGTCCTTTATCTCCTGGTCTGTTATCTGCCAGGTATCCTTCCACTGGGTCACGAAATCATCCGCAAAGGAAGTGTAGAACTGCTTTGCCTCTTCTGGGTTGCAAATAGCATCAAGTAAAAGAGCTAGGGCTAGTTGGTCTGTTCCGCTTCCTCTATATCCCCAGTTGAAATCAGGTGAGCGAAATTCTACGTCGTGGCTGGGCCTAAGTTTAAGCACATTAACATCACCATAGTACATATCCTTACCTATCTTACGACACATGACCCGATAGACAGGCTGATGACCGCTAGGACTTGTTCTGTGGGCTGCGTAAGTTATCATTTTATCCCCCACTCTTTTAGTTTGGCTTGCCAATCATCGGTATAGTCTCCATGTTGATTATACAAACTAGCATCGCCACTAGCCTTTATCCACTCCACCACTTCCTTTATGCCTGCCTTGAAGGATATTTCAGCTTGGGCTTTACATACTGCTGCTAACTTATCAATCGGAACTTGCAGTATATCCTCAATTTGGTCGCCCACTGAAACAATTTCCCTTGCTTGCTCTTTCTTCATCACTGTATCCTTGGCTTTCATTTCTTCCCTCCACGCCTTATAGGTTCAGGATATCCTGGTGGGACATTTTCATCTGATATAAGCATCATTCCCATATATGGTGGTGTTATGGTGAACTTATTATTGCTCACACAAAATAATGTCACAGTCTTTGTTTTTATAGAGCTCAAGTCATCAGGGTGTAATCGAAAACCTATTATTTCATTGTCCTCTTGATACTTATTGATGAGAGATATAGCTTCATCAAGCATCTCTAATGTAAGTTCTTTCATTACTTTCCTCCACACCTTTCTTTAAGGTCCTGCCACCATGTTCTAATTTCCCAGAGATCCCCTATGATAATTGGGGGTCTCTGGTCTTTGAGAAACTTGAAGTATTCTTCTATCTCATCAATTAGCTCCTGTGCCGGTGATGTATCAGGAGTTCCAATTACCTTCTGAATGGATTCTAACTGGGCCTGGGCAACTGCCATCCTGCTGTCTTTCGGTGTAGGCTTATGACCAGCCTTTTCTAATTCCCGCCTGTGTTTAGTTACAGCCCTTGTAGCTTCTAATGGGCTAATCCTTTTTAGCTCTTTCATTTCTTCCCTCCGACAGTTTCTTTAGTAGGCGTTCTTTCATTCTTGGGAGCTAATTCTATTGTTTGACAGAGCAGGCAGAAGTTAAACTTAAAGTAGAATGTGCTGAAATCAACGTCATCAATCAGAAGATTCCCCCATTTATGGAAACCCAGTTTACATAGTACAGGCTTTTTGCCATTGCCAAGCAATTTAGTTAGTTCTTCATATGCCCACGCTTTATAGCAGTCAATAACAAAAAGTGATATATTTTTGGCCTTCCATGCTTTAAATTCAAATAAAATATCTTGTGGCATTTCCGTTCTATCAGGCATATCATCGATGCGCAACATATATTTGGTATCGTCTATTTTTATCAATTGCCTAATTTGGTCTTTCACTTCTTCCCTCCACGCCTTACCAACTTCCGGCAACCTTTATTGACACAGACTAGGGAATCGTGGGGTGAAGGCTTACCACAGAAGGGGCAAGTTATCACAGGTTTACCATCAAGTAAGAATACTGTTGTCATTCCTCTATCTCCTTTTTAAAGGTTAGCCAATTCTTCGTAGCATTAGGCTTGAGAGCAATAAAACCCCTAGCATCCACATAAAAGACCTGCCTCTCCAACTCCTCCCACAGCTTCTTTGCCTGGGCCTTGGCTGTTTCGTTGCAACGCTTTACAACCATTTCCATTTGTTCTGATTTGGAATAAAGATCATCTAAATTAATAATAATATCGACTACATCAAACTCACATCTTTGATTAATCCCCTCCCAGTCTTCATCTTTAAGTAATATTGTCATTCAAGCCTCCTTAACTACCATTACCGGGGGAGCCCACCCCTTCATTAAAAGGTTATAAGTCTCAAGCCTCTCAGAGATAGAATACTCTAAGGTTATTTCCCCGGTACGGCTATCAACCATTCTCCGCCGGCTGTGATTGCCATAGACGAGTCCGTAGAAACCAAATGTAAAGAGATACTTCCAACCTCTCATTTCCACTCCTTACCCGACCATACTTTATTAAATTTCTCCTTCATCACAAACGCTAACCAGAGTTGTTCCATTGAGGTACAGTAGTATTTAACACCGTCAAAATCCCCTTGTGTGGTTCTAAATATTCCTATTTGCATAAACCTTCTTAAATTCTCAAGAAGAGTCCAAAAACTTGGTTTTACCCTGCCGATTGTGTAGTCAACCTCATAATCAATCATCTCCTGCAACTGGTCTTGTATATTTTTTGTTATGTCAAAGCTGGCAAAGGAGTCGGGGTGAGCCTTCATAGCGGTCTTTAACATTAGCTTTATTTCTTTGGAATCGTCCATCGCATATCCCCCATTCAGTTCTGTGATGATTGGTTTTGCTGTGACAAGAATGGCAAAGTGCTATTAAATTTCTATTGCCATTATTTCTTTTGTCATAATCTATATGATGTATGAATAATTCATCATCATCCATCTCGGTATTGCATAATTGGCAGGTATGGTTATCCCTATCCTTGATTCCTTGTTTTAAGTGGCGTGTCCATTCCGAAGTCTAGCCATGCAAAGACACACCACCCAACCACAAGGGATTTTTCTCAGCCAACTTTGCCAGACTACACCTAAGTCTCATTGTGGCATCGTGCAAATAACCCCTAGTGTTTTGGTTGCCTTTCATTGATTTACTAATCTCCTGTCGAGTCTTAGCACTCCTAACCTTTTCTTGGTTCTTATTGCCAATCATAGCAACAGATAACTTACGTCTATGCTCAGGAGTCTTTATATAAGTCTCTGATGTATCCATTTCTAAGCCCCTCCGAACAACCGTTCACTGCTTCTCCCCATCAATAAATTTCTCAATAGCCAAGCAGAGGGCTAAGGCAGGTTCTTTTGTTTCCTCCGATTCGTAGTCATGTAAACCTAAATAGGCGCTATATCCATCAGTTGAGGCATACACTGTTACACCCGACTTCAACTTCGGTACCAGCCACTTAAAGCAGGCATCTAGGGATAGGTGAAAAGCATCACAAACAATATACATTTGGCTATGTTGTGGGTCTGTAAACTGCATCTTGTAATAATTCCCCTTATGGTCAGCATATATCCGAAAATCTTTTAACTCTCGCCACTCAGCTAATTTCTTGTTTAGTTCCTGTTCGTCAATCATCTTTCCTATCCCTATTCCAATAGGGTGTTTTGCATCTAGCACATCTATTCAACAAGACCTAAGCGTTTTATACTCTGAAGGCGAAACAAGTATTCGCTAGTTCGTTTTATAGCATCATCTATTGGAAGTTTGCTACGATAGTGATGCCACTTTCCCAGTTGTCCATGACAACTTTTGCAAATCTTTATTATATCATCAGCCCTCTTTGAGCCATGAAATCCATCGTTATGATGTCTAAGAAGACCAACATCACTTCGTAGGCATATCGCACAATATGACATTTATTCGCTACCCTTCCCTCTCGTGGGTGAAAACATGACCACATGCTTGGCATTGATAACGCTGTAACCGCTTTCTGCTATTCACACGAAAGCCTGCCTTCGTTACTCTCCGTGACCTACATTTTTTACATCTCATATTGTAAGTATATACCTACCTACACCATCTGTCAATACCTTTTTGGACTATTTTTACTAACAAAATGAAAATAAAAAAAGATGGGCAAACTCCCCGAAAGAAATCTGCCCTTGAATGCTTCTATGATATTATTTATGTTGTCTCTAGTGTCCGTTCAGTCGCCTGACTAGAGTAGTCAATTCTGTAATTGCCTCAGTGTGTTCCCTCCTTGTTTCTTGGTCTTCCTCTAATAATTTAGTCAGCCTCTTCTCGGAAGATTTGCGGTCCTGACGATACATTATAAATATTAGTGTACCCAAGAAAGCTCCAACACCCAAACTACTTGCAGCCGTAAGTATCTCAATCATATCAATAGCCTCCTATTTCCCTTGCTGATCTGGAATATACGCCTTATTAGATTCCCTCAAGTTGTACAATTCTAGCCCTTAATTCATCTATCTCAGCAGCTAAATCCCTTGCCGGGACAGGCTCAACATAGTCACTTGCCATTTTAAGTTCAGCCTCCTTAGCAAGCTCGTTCTCCTCGTGAGAGGCAGTAAATATGGCTTGTAGTTCAGCATCAACAAGCCCAGCCCGCTTTAGTGGATAAAATTCAGCAGTCAGCTCATCGTGTATCTTTTTGTGCTTTGCGTTTTTCTCTTTTATAGTTGGCATTTTAACCTCACTTAATATAGGCTATTATATCTATTGTAGTATTAGCTGTTGCAGCTTCAGTTTTCCACTCAATTACACCTAATGCATCAGTAGCCACCAATAAAACTAAGGGAATACCCGCATATTGGTCGCCTAGAGCACAACCATAAGCAGTGGGACTAGCACTGGTAGAATAGAACTCATCAGTATCTCCGTTTTTTCTTACCGCAGTATTAACCTGCACAGTACTTTGAATGATTTTTAGTAGAACTAAAGCAGCATTTGCCCCAATCGTTCCCGACAAATCTAAATCAGTCCAAGTGGTCGGCGCAGTGCCATTAAATACCTCAGTTTCAGCTACAGTTAGGGAAGCACCAGCAGCAGGCACAGCCCTCTCTTCCATATTTGCCCCTGTCCCCACCAAGTAAAACTCATCAGTTACGGCTGGGAGTTCTGCTGTAGTCACTCTTGTCCCCTTGAT
>SDBV01013645.1_pt1 | contig 10312 bp, 8 predicted proteins | sample 2277081 | NCBI WGS metagenome assembly SDBV01 (sample SAMN10402039, study PRJNA504765) | marine sediment metagenome | isolation source: marine sediment core GS10_PC15, 223 cmbsf | place: Arctic Ocean: Southern Knipovich Ridge | collected 2010 | reverse complement strand
CGTCTATATCGATCGCCGGCACGGGGATCGATGCCGGGGATTGGGTCGAAGTGATGATGACCATTGACACCATCAACGTGGGCGGTCGTTCCACGGCCCAGTGGCGCGATTTGAATGACGGCACCGGCGATCCCGCGGGGGACTCGAACTTGTTTGGCGCCTTCACGATGGCCAATTCCAACCCGACAACCGCCGGTGCGGGCGTCTTCGGGACCACTTCGGCGGCGACCTACTTCGATAATTTCGGACCGGTAGACGTGGTTCCCGAGCCGAGTATGTTGACCCTGCTGGGTATCGGTGTCGCCCTGGCGTTGGTCGGAAGGGGTCGGCGCAGGAAGTAGGTCCGTCTGTGGCGTCCAAACGGTCTGGCTGTCCTGGTGCGGACGGACCGCGGCTTGGGCAGCCAGACGGGAAGCGAGCAGATCCGCGGCCTCTTGCTCCGCGAGGCCGCGGGTCGTGGTAATACTCGTACCCCGGACGACCTCTGCTAGCAGCACGGCGGAGAAGACTCACACACAATCGATCCGAAAAATTCCATTTAAACCTCGTGTTTAAGACAAGTTCACGGGTTCTTACGGGTAGCGATCTTCAGAGCGTTTCTGAAGGCCCGGAAAGCCCCGGACAATCTGTTCTAATTTTGGGAGAATAACAATGAAAAAGTTAGCGTTAGCAATGTTGGTGGTGATTGCCATCATCGGCATCCTTGTCGCAAGTGGAACACGTTTTCATCAAAATGGTCGGCGAACGAGTTACCGTGAAACTCAACGGCGAACTGATTGTCGACGATGTTATCATGGAGAACTACTGGGAACGCGACAAGCCGATCTACGAACGTGGTCAGATCGAGTTGCAACATCATGGCAACAAGCTCTGGTTCCGTAACATTTACATCCGAGAATTCGATTCCAAGACGTCAAATCCGTAACAATGCAACTCACGAAAGAGAGCACGAACCACGTGATAATTAGACAAACCCGAACCACTATCAAGACCGCTTGGCTTCTATTGTTGGCCGCTTGCATTCTTCAAGGGCACATTGCGCAAGGCGAGCCATACGATTGGTATTGGGATTCACCACGCAAGCCGGTGAATACCATTATCAGCAAAGCCGAAGGCAAGCACATACTTAGTGTAAATATTGCGTTAACCAACACGGGGGAGTTGGTCGCGTTCAACGAACATTCGCTTTACGGCGGCGACACGAATGTGACGAATGCCAGCATCCAGTGGCACCGCTCGGTCGATGGCGGCCTTACGTGGGCACGGCATGAAAGGCCGTTGGGCTTCCAAGAGGTTGAAAGCGGATTCTCCGCCCCGCCGATCAAGATGGCCGACGGCACGCTGCTGACCGTCGGCTCCAACGGCTGGGAGAACCACCCGAACACAAGGTCCAACCGCGAAAAGTTCGGTGCGAAAAAACTGTATTTGTATATCCACGGCGTGAATAAAAATAAAAATGATTCGTCTTACACCCGGCAGCTCGACGAGCCCCATACGTTGCTGCGGGGCGAAACGTTTGTGCTCAGTGCAACCGTGCAGTGTGCCGGCGAGGGCGCCGTGACTGTCTTCATGCAAGGCCCCGATGGAGGCGCGTCGATGAACGGTTGGCGCTCGCCCGGCGGCAGAGACGGCGGGGTTAGCTGCGTGGGACGCGATCGCGAGGGGGTGGCCCTGAGTAAATTCGAAATCAAGGTGCCCAGCACTCCCATCGCGCCGACGCGCCTGCGCATGGAGATCAACGCCATCGGCTCGAAGCTCTTCTTTGCCAAAAATAGCGGCCCATGGATGGATGCCGGGTCGAGTCCCCATGTGGTTTCAACCGTGGACCGTATCTGCCTGCACTGCTACAACCATACACAACCGGCGCCGTTGATCGACTCGCTCCGGCTTGCCGTGCGGTCGAAGACCGGCGTCGAGCGGACGCTTTTTGCCGAGGACTTTGAAGCGGAGGCCGGCACTGATCTGAGCAAGACGGGCTGGCGACACGAACGGGGCTCGCCCTGGCGCATCCGTGAAGCCAAAATCGACAAAAGCCGCTCGGCCGGTTCGGACGAGGCCAAGGACTTCGGCGTGATCTCCCTGTCATATAGCGAGTGGATGAAACGATCCTGTGACGGCGGGCGGACCTGGCGCAAGAGCGACATCGCGTTTCAAAGATCAACACCTCATCTTGCGTGTTACGGCGATCCGATTCTCACCAAAAGCGGCACGTTCCTTCAGCCGATGTGGGGCCGGTTCGATATGAAGAAGGAACCGACTTACGTATCCAGCTTGGCCGCGCGGACGACCGACAGCGGCGATACGTGGAGCATTCACCGTATCGCCATGACGCCGGAGTTTGACTTTAATGAAACATCAGTCACCCAGACGCCCAACGGAGACATCGTCGCGCTGATGCGCACCACCGACCAGCGAGAATTATGGACGGCCGTTTCACAAGACGACGGCGTCACGTGGTCCGAGCCTCGCGACTCCGGCCTGCGTGGGTCGACGCCGGCGGTCGTGACCTCCAAGGACGGCCTTGTCGTGGCCGTTTATTGCCGCCGTAATACATCTACCGGTGGAGGCGGATTTAAGAAGACCGGAGTCATGGCCTGCGTCAGCCGCGACAACGGACAAACCTGGGACACCGATCACCAAGTAATGATCCACGTCCGTGGCACGGGCTTTGTCGGTGGCTACCCCAAGGCCAAGGCCCTTCCCGACGGATCGGTCTACGCCGTGTACCTGTTCAACGGCATTTCGGACATGTGCGGTACCCGTTTCCATCCCCTTCATCCTGACTTTGGCAATCCTACCACAAAGCAACAACAACAAACCGAAGAACCGAGACAATGAATCAAAGAACCAATAAGAGCCATCTGGGTATCATACTTCTCGCACTGAGCTTGTGCGTCGGTTCGGCCCTGGCGGCGGAAACCTCGAAAAGCAGTGACAGCAAGTGGAAGTGGCCGGTTTCCACCGAGGTGCCCGGCAGCCGTTATGAGGCCACGGTGCCCGACACGCTCGACTTGGCCGATCGGGCCAAGATCTCACTGAATTGCCTGACCGGCGCCCTGGACCCGGAAAGCGACTATGAGATTTATTTCTACACCCGCTTTCGCGCGAACCCACCGTTCATGTACCACGACCGCACCGGACTGGCGGCCAACAACTCCAAGTTCGCCGAATCGATGCCGATGATGCGGGTGATGTGCGGCAGCAACTTCAACCGTGAGATTGAGACCCGAATGATGGAATCGCTGGTCTCGACCTCCGGAGAAGACGGAATGCACTACGTGCTCAAGGGGAACCGTCCCTGGCACGGGGCCAAAGAGGGGTTCGCGTGTGTCTATGATAATGTGCGTTTCCTGCTGGCGATGAAAGCATGGTATCACACCACCGGCGATCGCGTCTGGCTCGCGCGTATTGACCGGGTTGTCAACAGGCTGGATGAAATCGCTATCGAGAAAGACGATTATGTCTATTACCCCACTTCGTTTATCGGCGATTGGTTCAGCTACGGGCGCAAGACGGGTTGGCTGAACACCGACGAGCCGGCCGGGCATCCGACTGTGCTGTACGTTGGTCCCGTGCTGCGGGGTCTGGCCCAGGCCGATCAAGTCTCGTCCAATCCCCGAGGGCGCGAGTTGGCCGAAAAGCTCTGCCGCTTTGTTCGCAAGCCGGTTCACTGGCAACCTGAGGTAGCGCCAAAATTCGTTGACGGCCCGAGCCGCGCCCAATGGAGCTTCCATTTCCACGGTTGGGTGGCGGCCTTACGTGGATTGTTGGATTATGCGGAAATGACCGGCCACGCGGACCTCAAGGAGTTTGTCCGGGACGGGTATGATTGTGCCCGGCTCTACGGCATTCCGCGGATCGGTTTCTTTCCCGAGCTGACGACCGATGCCCGAAAGTGCGAGACCTGCTGCATCGCCGACATGGTGGCCCTGGCGATCAAGCTTTCGGACTATGGAGTCGGCGACTACTGGGATGATGTGGACCGCTATGTCAGAAACCAGTTGGTTGAGCAACAGTACGTTGATGCGGATCTTCTCCACAAATGCACTGTGGGCACCCCGGAGCACAAGGTCGATTCGCCACGTGAAACCGGCGATCGGGTCATCGATCGGAACCTGGGCGGGTTCACCGGCTGGGCTTGGGTAACTCACGATAGTCACGCCCCGAAAAAGCCCAGCCCGAATCCTAATAGCCGAACGGGCCCGGACCAGATCATGCAATGTTGTACCGGAAACGGCACCCAGGCTCTCTACTATGCCTGGGATTCGATCATTCGTTTCAGCAACGGAGTAGCCCAGATCAATCTATTGCTCAATCGAGCTTCACCGTGGATAGATATCGATAGCTACCTGCCGTACGAGGGGAAGGTCGTGCTGAGGAACAAGAAGGCCGAGACGGTTTGCGTGCGGATTCCGCGGTGGGTCGACCGATCGAAGGTGGCAGTCCATCGCGGCGGCAAAGCCGTGGAGCCGGCCTGGTCCGGGTCAAATCTGGTGTGTACCGGCCTCGGCCCCGACGAGGTTGTCACGATCACCTTCCCGGTCCAGGACCGTGTGGAGAAGGCCGTGCTTTATGGCAAGGAGTATACATTCCACTTCCGCGGCAACACGGTGGTCGACGTCGAACCCAAGGATCGGCCGGCCAGGTGTTACCCGTTCTACGAGCGCGACCACATGAAGGCCAACAAAGCCCCGATGAAGTCCAAGCAACGTTTTGTCTCGGATGTGATAATTCCATGGTGAGTATCTGGACCATTCAGGTGGGCACATTGTTCGTTTTCACCGAATTGCCCCCCATCAACTCCCGTCCAGACCGACTCGCATGATTGCAAGTTCTTTCATATCGCGTTGGACGACCTTCGAGAATAACATACGACACAAACAGTAATTTATTTCCTCCTGGAGAGCAATGATGAACAAAACAATAGACCGGAGAGTATTTCTTGGCAGAACGGCGGCTGCAGCCGCCTGGTCGACCGTCGCAATTCACCGTACCGAGGCGAGTCAAGAACCTGATGCTAACGACACCGTCAACCTGGGTTTGATCGGCTGTGGAGTCCGCGGTCCGCAGTTGATCGGGAGTTTTCAACAACTGCCGGGTGTGCGATTTACCGCCGTATGCGACGTCCACGCCAATCGCATGGCCGCCGCGCGCGAGCAGGCCGGCGGCACGAAGGTGCATGCCTATAGCGACTACCGAAAGCTGATCGAGGATAAGAACGTCGACGCAGTTGTGGTGGCCACCAACGGCCACTGGAAGGCGCTGCCGACAATCCACGCGTGCCAGGCAGGCAAGGACGTCTACGTGGAGAAGCCCTTGGCCACTTCGATCGGCGAAGGCCGGGCCATGGTGGAAGCCGCCAAAAAGTACAACCGCATCGTTCAGATCGGTACGCAACAGCACAGCCTGGACCACTATCGCAAGGCAGCCGAGATCGTCCAGTCTGGTCGGCTGGGGCGAATTGGAGAAGTCAAAGTCTGGGACTACTGCAATCTGAACCCGGGAATCGGCGTCCCGCCCGACAGCGATCCACCTAAAGATCTCGATTGGAATCTCTGGCTCGGCCCCTCGCCTAAAGTGCCGTACAACCCGAACCGCTATCAGCATCACTATTGGTTTTTCGACTACGGCGGCGCCTGGACTGTTGACTGGGCCGTGCATCACTACGACATCATCAACTGGGCGATGGGTGTAACTGCGCCTCAAACAGCAATGGCCGGCGGCGGGCACTATTGTTTTGACGAAGACAACCGCGAGTGGCCCGACACGTTTTCCGGCACACTGGAATACGGGCCTTGCCCGGCTGCCGATAAGGGTTTCGTGCTTCAGTACACATTTCGGACCGGCAACCAGCATGACCGCTATCCACTCAGTAACGCCAAGTGTTTCTTCGGCACGGATGCCACACTGCTGGTACATCGGGGTGGATACACGCTGACTCCAGAGATCCGCGGCAGCAGAAAGGTGAAGGCGGAGAAGGTCACCTTCGACCGGGACAACGACGGCCCACATCAAGAAGCGTTTATCAAGAATCTGCGCAATCGCACACAACCGGAGACCGACGTGTTGGTGGGCCACTACGCCAGCATACCCGGCCACTTAATGAACCTCGCCTGGCGTGTGGGCCGCAAGATCCACTGGAATCCGGATGAGGAACAGGTGGTCGGCGATCCAGAGGCCAACGCGCTGGTGACGAAAGGGTATCGGGCCCCATGGAGACTTAATTGTTAGAGAACCTTGTCACATTGAGGTTGCGCGGAATGGGTGCTGAGAGAAGGTAACCGGTCACGGATCTCAGAACCATCCGGAGCCACCGACTGGTGACAGAGTGCATCTTCATTGTAAAAGAATCGCCATGAAGGATCTACAAACAAAAAACGCTACTCGCATCGACATGATTGCGGAGACGCTTCGCAAGGACATTCATCGTCGTGCCTTGCGAACGGGCGACCACTATCTTACGGCCGCGGAGGCCAGCCAAATGCTGGGGGTCAGCCCAGCGATGGCGAATAGGGCGATGAACGTTCTTGCCGGCCGGCGTTTGCTGATTCGACAGCGCCGCCGTGGTACTGTTATCGGGCCGGCTTTCCAGCCGAGAACCCCGCCCCAGGCATTACGCGTGATTCACATCTTCAAGGGACTAATAAATGACGAAAAGAAGTGGACTTCCGTGATCGGCGATTTTTTGCATGGACTTCACACCGTGTTGCCCGGCTATCAGGTGCAGTCGAACATCCTCCCTCGCCACAATCCGGCGGAAATGGTGCGGCATATATGTAAGCAGCAAACGTCCAACGGGTCGTTGTCGGGAATTATCCTGTTAAGCTGTCCGCGAGAAGTGCAGGAGATGGTGCAGGAATTGGTGCGGGAGCATCGGCTGCCGGCTGTCTCGTTCGGTGCTGTCCATCACAACATCACGAGGATACCTTCACTTGACTATGATCAGTTCGAATCGGGACGATTGCAAGCGAAATACTTGATCGATCGAGGGCATCGTCGGATCGTGTTGCTGATGCGGGAAAATTGGCTGCCTGGTGACAATCTTCTGGTCGAGGGGATTAACCAGGCCTTGGTCGACGCCAGCCCGAGCTACGGCGTACTGTCAACGCGTTCCATACCCGAAGTTGTCGCGTTAATAAAAACCGAAATGGCTCGTCTGCTTTCCATCGGCGACCGACCGACCGGACTGATCTGCCGCAGTCCGTTGTTTGCAGAAACGGCAGCCGAGGTTGCGCGATTGCGGTCGATGCGCGTCCCGGAAGATTTGGATATCATCTTCGACGCCAACGACAGACGCTTTTCCGCCGAGTTGAATCTGCCTCGAACCAGTGCGATATATTTCAGCCACAAGCAGTTAACCATGGTCGCCGAAACCCTGGAAATAATACTTGGCGGTAAACAAATCAAAAACAACCACATTATCCTGCCGGTCGAACTTGTGGGTCCGGAACAGAGGGAATGACACATGAGCAGCGTGTCGACGCGGAATTCTGCCCGGTTATGGGTCAAAGCCGGGCATTGCTTTTCGAATAGGAGAATGGTCATGCAACACAATGGACTACTTGCAGTTTCACCGGAGCTTGGTGAGTTCTTCGCCGTAGCAGCGACAGGTCATACCATGCCATCCTTGAGAAGCGTTCTCAGAATGGTTCTGAAACCCGTGAACGGTTACGAGAAAAGCTGCGAACTCGCGCGGTGTCGGCGAGTTGCGATCCAGCGACAAGTGTGGCCTGGAATTGTGATAGTAGTTGAAGTAGCCTGAAAGGATGCGGCACAGATGACCGACTGCTTGAACACCGCCAGTTGCTGTCGTAGAACCAAGTTCTCGATGGCCAAGCAGCCTTTGAGCCTTTGGGAATGAGCATCGCCCGGAGAAGCACCAGCACCGCTTTCACAATACCCATTTCCGCGCCCTCGTTCGCCGTCTAAATCGGCCATTCTAGCCCGGCACCGGGCGTAGGGTAAATGAGCAAGTCCTTGACAGTAAACAAGGACAGCGTCGGCCGCAAAAAACTTTCTACAATCGGTGATTTGCATATTTCGGCATTTGATAATAGACAGCCATTCAGATATGCTCTGAACCATCAATTCTAACAGGTTTATGGGTGCCTGCTGCGGCCCGTTATTCGGCCGTACCCACGATCAGACAAACCTGTTGGAGGTGCTTCAAGGCCTCCTCTTGGCAAAAGACAAACCGCCGTTCTTGACTTCATTTGTGTCTACGTCGACAGGTACAAATTCCCGCCTTTGATCCGTGGGATCGGGAGCCACTTCGGGATCAAGTTACCAAACGGTGTCCAGTGTCACATTAGCGCCCTTGAAAAGAAGGGCGTAATATTTCGGCACTCATGCCTAGCACGTGGCATCGTCGTCACGATGTAGCTTCAGCCCCTATTGCCCAACCTCTATTGTCCCACGCGATCAGTAATCGCATGAATGTTTATCATGCGTTTGTGATCGCCTCGCGCACAAAATCCGTTCCCAGCCTGCAGAGAATCGCACCCATGCAATACACACAGCAAATATCACCGTCGCAAGGGGACTGCAGTTTTCAATTCATTATCAATCGCAAATATAGGAAAAACACCGTGAAGTATCATGCTCTTGTGGTAGATGACAATCCAAGCACTCTTGACGACGTAAAGGACCGGCTCGAATCGCTGGGCCATACGTGCGACCTGGTCGAATCTCAGGCGGAGGCGAAAGACTTGCTTGGCGAGAATCGTTACGCATACGTTCTGCTTGATCTAAAAATCCCCGTCAAAGATGGCCGTCCTTCACGCATCACAAACGGCGAGAATCTATTGTGGACTATCCGCCGGACCAAGGGCTTCGAAGGCATCCCGATCATCGTCATGACCTCTCATGGCCACCACAGTCCTGCGCTTGCCGTTAAGGTTATGAGCAACGGCGGCGCCAACAACTTTGTCATGAAGCCGTTTTCAGACACGGGCTCAACTCTGGGAAAAGCGATCCGCGACGCACTGCGGCACACCGGCCGTTCCCACCCCGGCGCAAAGTCACACAGCGAGCTTGCCCGCGATCCTGGCCCACCAATGCAGTTTGAGGAAGGCGAGATGGTTTTTAGCGAAACTCGCGTGGAATTGTGTGGAGTGAGGATCTGCGACTCGGTTGGCAGCGGCCTAATGAGAGCGATTCTCGATATCCTCAAGCAGAAGGACTCGCGCGGTAAGTTTGTCGCTCTGAGCGGTGAGGAATTAGCCCAGTTAGCTGGCAGCCCCATGACTTGCCAGAACGACATCGCCGACGCAGTTCGCCGCCTTCGCGAGAGAATCAAAAAGGCCATGTTAGACCAGGCAAATGTGAAGTGTATCCGGCAGGACGTCATCGCCAACGATCGAAAGTATGGCTATTCTCTCTCCCGTAAGGTCACGGTCCGTGACGCCGATGACGTTAATAATGAGGTCAATAGGCTCAAAAATGACGTTAATAAAAACAAGAATGAGGTCAATCGGGGCGGAAATGACGTTAATAAGAACAAGAATGGGGTCAAAAATGGGGTCTATGAATGCCCGAATGACCCCAATAAAATCCAGAATGAGGTCAATAACCTCAGCGTACGTCAGCAGTGGATCTTGGCCGAGCTTCGTAGCAACGGCGAGATGCGAAAAGGTGAGATATTCCGGGGTTATCAGAAGCAATTCAGCCGGTCGAAAACTACCCTGGAACGAGACCTGGAAGAGCTACGCCAGCGAGGCTTGATACGCTTCGACGGCAAGAAGAGAACCGGGTGCTGGCGTTGTACTTGAAGCACAGTTCTGGTCGGAGTTTGCCGCAAACTCTGTCACCTGAACAGCTTGCGGTACAGGCTCTGCAGAGAACATCGCGAGTTCCACGTCTGTCGGTTCAAACGAGCGACAGTCGCCCCGACTACAAAAGGCCCGTTGTCAGCCGTTGACAGCGGGCCTTTACTATTGTCATAGCAAGACTTTACGGCGCGAGACAGCAACTCGACCGGTGCCGCGTCCGAAGCTGCCATTTTGACAGGGATTGTCCCAGATTGCCCAGAGCGGTGCAGGTTGAAGGCAAGATTGGGGGCAAGCTGTCGTTGGCCGGTTTGCTCGGTGTTTCTTCGTTCGAGCGCAATGGTCGTCGGTTCGACCAGTGTTTTCCCTTTCTCACCGATGGTGAATTTGGGTAGGGCCTCTATGGCTCCAGCAACATCAAGCAGCGCCGGGTCGGTGTAGACGTTCATTGTCAGTTTCAAGTCGCTGTGTCTCATGGCCTCCTGGGCCGTCCTCGGCTTCACACCGGCGGCGGAGAGCATCGTGCCGAAGGTATGACGCAAAGC
>SDBV01013644.1_pt1 | contig 10312 bp, 9 predicted proteins | sample 2277081 | NCBI WGS metagenome assembly SDBV01 (sample SAMN10402039, study PRJNA504765) | marine sediment metagenome | isolation source: marine sediment core GS10_PC15, 223 cmbsf | place: Arctic Ocean: Southern Knipovich Ridge | collected 2010 | reverse complement strand
AGTTCATTCTGCCAAAGACCAGTATGTGGAGGATGGCAAAGCGACTCGAAAGAGCCGGCCTAGTCAAGATCAACAGAGTCGGCCTCCAAAATGAAATTGAACTCGTTAGGCGGTAAGTCCCGCGAGATTTGACCACTATCTCTAATTACATGGAGACTAATGCGTAGCTCATTGGAAACGAAAATTACTGGAAGGCTCGTGTTCTCCACCTATCACACTAAGAGGGAGGCATCAAAGATTGCCCGCAAGGCCGTATCCGACAGACTTGCAGCTTGTGCTAACATCTTTCCTATATATTCAATCTATGCCTGGGAAGGGAAAATAGAGGAGGGACTCGAGGTTATGGTTCTCTACAAAACCACCTCAACAAAACTGAGACTGTTACGACGCTATATCCGAGACTCACACGGCTATAGAGTCCCAGAAATCGTGGACCTAGAAATGAAAGGTGTCAATAGGAGTTACCTGGAGTGGCTGGTCTCCGCAACATCATCGGACTCGGGAGTACCTCAGCAACGCCACAACACCGCCTAGCGATTCTATCTGTTTGCCTGCGTCTGTGGAATTGTCCACTAGAATGGTCTTTCCCCCGAATTTCTCGACAGAGTTCAGTAGTTCAACAACTTGTTCCTCGTTTCCAGTCTCAAATATTTTGCTCGATACAAGTAGAGACTCCACCGACCCTACGGTACTTGCCTCGTTGCTCTCTTTCACAGAGAATGTTACTCTGGTATCATCCTGCGATATTCTGGCGATTGCTGTCGCCAGGAGCTCTTGAGCACTCGCGAGCGTTGTATCTTGCATAATCTGCCTCAGTTCCTTAGATCTTAGAGAGGTGAAGACGCCATCCTCCCCAGTGACATCAAGTCCATCAATTACCAAAACCTCCCGGGAAATTTCTTTGTCTGCTCCCTCTATGAAATTAGCTAAAGCTTTCTTTACTTCACCGGGGCCGACACAGACTATCTTTACACCCTTTTCGTAGATAGTTTTTATCGAATTCGTAATCCTAGCAAGATACGCCTGAATGGATACATTCTTGGTTGTGTATAGTTTTCCTCCTAGGCCCGAGTTAATCGTGGGGAAGATCTTCAAGTGAGTGCCTATCACCTTCCCGATCCCAGCTTCTCTTCTGTCTAGGGCCACTATTATGATTCTGTCTATTGGAGACGAGCTCTTCTTCAGAAGGCTCATGTGAAAGTCAGGAAATACCTCCTTTCTTAGCGCAAATGTGTTTCCTAGTGAGAGTGTGAATGAGTGCCGCGAAGATTTTGTGACGAAATTCTCGGAAACATCAAGAATCTTGCCCGAGACCCTAAGGCGGTCAATACTGCTGTCCAGCTTAACCTTCTCAACCTCTATGCTCAGCCTTACCCTAATTCTTTCCCCTTTATCCGGTCTTGCGAAGTCGTTGTTTTCCTTGATGACCCTGCTTGTATCTCCCGTAAGGATATCATCTGGTGAAATTATTCTCCTAAGCGTCCAAAGGTCTTCAGGACTTTCTGGTGTGATTGTGGCTAGTCCTGGCCTTCTTTGGAGCCGATGGATTCGCATGACTGCGTGGATAAATCCCTATTCCAGACCAATCTCATGGAAAGTTGCCATCACGAAGGAAGCTGGAGCCCCTTTGATCTCACCAGTTCGGTGGCCCACGATTCCTTTAACCCCAGAATTGCTTGCTGCATCGATGAGTCTCTGAGTAATTATTCCATCAAATACTACATACTTTGCATCCTTGGTCGATTCAAGGTTCTTCACCAGCTCACTAACGGGGATCCTGTTTATCTCAGTAATCGATTTATCCAGAATTACTGCCTCTAGAGTTCCATCAATTTTTGGAAATATTTCTTTTGTCTTCGAATCTAGCTCATCGGGAATCTTCCTTCTAACTTCTTCTTTCCGGACCTTCTCCTCTCTCACCGGCTTGGGGTGTTCCCTCTGTCTGACTATGGCAAGTGCTTCCACAGGCGAGAGGTCCTCTACCTCCTTCCCTGTGGGCGCTCGAAGAACTCTCTCAAGCTTTACCACCTGTTGCAGTTCCCGTAGAATCAGGTCACCCCCTCTGTCCCCGTCCAGAAAAGCTGATAGTTTCTTCTCCTTTCCCAATCTAATTATCGAATCTGGGATATTTGTACCCTCAACAGCCACGACGTTCTCAATCCCTGCCTTTAAGAGGACGATAACGTCTGCACGGCCCTCAACGATAAGGACACGGTCAGAGGAGAACACTCCCGGCCCTGCGGGGAGATCCTCCTTGCCATATGTCACCAATCGGGATCTCCTCCCTGACTCCATTACATCCTTTAGGACATCTTCCCCTTCGCTAAGTGACTTTGACGACCATTGCTTCATTATACTTTTGGCGCGATCTACGATGGCCTTTCTCTTCGACGCTCTCACGTCGTCAATTGAGGAAAGTTTGAAGTGAGCCTGGCATGGCCCGACCTTCTCAACACCTTCTACAGCGGCAGCAATGAGGGAAGCGGTAGAGATGTCAGTGCTCATCGGGATGACAACATCCCCACCAGTCTTCCCGTTCCTCGAGACAAGGTTTATTTCGATCCTGCCGACCTTCCAACTCTTCTGAAGCTCGTTCAGATTCATGTCTGGCCCAAAAAGACCCTCAGTTTGTCCGAAGATCGCCCCGATCAGATCGGCCTTGTCGACTACACCATCAATATCGAACTTCAGTATTACGTGATATTTTACTATCCCTTGGTCTGGCAAACACTAAATCACCGGTTACAAATCCATCAGTCAATCGTGATCACAATCATGGGCAAACGTGCCAAATATAAGCCTTCCAACTCTATTCGCCGAATTTTGAAGCCATGAAAGGCTGTTAGCCCTTGATAATAGCCCTAAGATCGTTCAGCTTAACTTGCATCCCGAACCTGTCCTCCTGAGTCCTCATGGTTTGATACGTGTTCCACATCAACCTCGCATGCCTCAACGTACTCAGTTCATCATTGATTTTCAATTTGATTAACCTATACACATCATGGAAGACCTTGAATTTTTTCAGGACGCTAACCTCATACTGTGGGATCGCCTCCAGATTCTCGACCAGCAATTCGGCGCAATGGAGAGAGGGTATGATGCCCTCACCCAAGATTGGAAACACGGTTCCGATCGACTCTCCCACGCCTACCACGTTACCCTGAGAAAAAGGCTGGCACAGGAATGGTGAGGATAGTCTGACCGGTCGCCCTATTTTCTTTTTAATGGTTCCACCATGCTCGCTGTTAAATGCATCCAGAACATCGTTATGCTTCCTGAAATAATCTCCTGCACCGACATAGGCTACATGGTCACCCAAGGGAAAATACCAAAAGTATCCACTGTTACGCGGGAATGGTTTTACGAAGAAATCGTTGTACGGGGTCATTCCATGTTCGTGATAATCTATCATGTACTCCACACATGGAACAAGCATCTGTTCCTTGATTCTTGGCAGGAGAGCTCTCTGTAGGCTGGTTGCATCTATGACCAAATCATACTTTGAGTAGGGGAAGGTCTCTCTAGAAACCCTGACTCCATAATTGGCGTTCTTCCCCTTTGTCAGGTCAAGTTCCAATTGGTGTTTGTCATAAGCGGCCAAGCCCTTGAGTGGGATTTCTAGTGTTTTCTGCGAGAGCTCGATCTGCAGCGTTCCTCCATCAAATAAAACATAACCCGAGAATTCTACACCGATTCTCGAAAAGATTGAGGAAAGTTCCACCTTCGAACTGCCCCACGCACATACCGCATCGAATTGTCCTTCTTGTTGCATCTCATAACCGACGACATCATGGTCTTTACTCAAAACATTGAGAAGGTAAGATCCTGCAACGCCTAGACCAACGATCGCGATCTTCATGTTGCTTTCCTTTTCTTTTAAAGGCCCCTTTAAGGCATTTCCCCCTTGGCAACCTAAGATAAATATCCTGTTCTGTCCAGCCTGATCCATACATGATCGACGACAAGACTAGAGAACTAAACCTGGAGAGAGCCGAACTTCCAGGTAAGAGAGCGATGAAGCTTCACCCATTCTACAAGGGTAAAATAGAGATAGTTCCAAAGTGCCCAATTAGCTCGTTTGACGACTTCGCGGTATGGTACACGCCAGGTGTAGCAGAACCTTGTCTTGCGATAAAATCAGAACCGGATTCTGTTTTTGACTATACCAATAAGGGAAATTCAATAGCGATCATTAGCGATGGTTCAAGAGTCCTAGGCCTCGGAGACATAGGGCCTAAAGCCGGCCTTCCAGTAATGGAAGGCAAATCCTTGCTCTTCAAGTATTTGGGCGGAGTCGATGCGGTTCCGATCATGTTGGATACTAAGGACAAGGATGAGATTGTGAGGACATGCAAGATTCTGGCTCCATCGTTTGGAGGGATAAATCTTGAAGACATAGAAAGTCCTAAGTGTTTCGCGATCCTCGACGAGCTGCGGGACTCACTCGGCATTCCTGTCTGGCACGATGACCAGCAAGGGACTGCCGCTGTAGTCTTGGCAGGTCTCATAAACTCTGCTAAGATTGTTGGAAAGAAACTTTCGGACATGCGAATAACCTTGGTCGGCAGCGGCGCAGCAAATGTAGTCTTGATAAGACTCCTCAGAATGGAGGGAGTCGATCCTCGGATGATGATTGTCGTCGATAGTAAGGGGATAATCAACAGGAGACGGGGAGATCTTGAGTCAGATCCTGTTAAATGGCCACTGGCTCTGGATACAAATGAAGAACAAAGAGGCGGTACAATCGAAGAGTCACTAAAGGATAGTGATGCTTGTGTCGCCCTTTCGCGCTCCGGGCCGGGTGTAATCAAAACAGAATGGATAGCCCGAATGGCGGATAACGCCATCGTCTTCGCGTGTGCAAATCCAATCCCCGAGATCTGGCCCTGGGAAGCAAAGGAAGGAGGCGCCAAAATCGTTGCCACTGGAAGATCTGATCTGCCCAATCAGGCAAATAATTCCCTTGGATTTCCAGGCATTTTCAGAGGGGCCCTTGACGTTAGGGCAACAACGATTACAGACGGCATGTGCATAGCTGCTTCCCATGAGCTCGCATCGGTTGCGAGAGACGGTAATTTTAACGAGGAGAGAATCCTCCCTACAATGGAGGAAGAAGATCTTTACCCCAGAGAGTCCGTCGCGGTCGGCATTAAAGCCATCGAGGAGAAGGTAGCGACGATCCACAAGAGTCGAGAGGAGTTGTTCTCTACTGCATCCTCTGTCATCAAGAGAGCTAGAAATCTCCATAAGTCCATGCTGTCGTCTGGCTTTATCGAACCACCTCCACCATAGATGCTAAAAGATCTCACAAGGGGGCTTAAGCGACTTTCTTCTTAAACGAGCTTCGACTTGATTGAGTACAAGGCAGCCACTGATATCCGTGAAAAAGCGATTTCCATAATATCAAAGCTGGGGTTCGATCACATAGATCAAGAACGACTTTATTTTTTCAGGAGTTTCGGCTCGAGGTCTAGATACACTCGGGCAAGAATACATGGTATTGCCAAAGTGTGGAACGAGGTATTACATTCTGGCCCACGTTATCTTATAGAGGTTGTTTCAGAGAAATTTGATAACCTGACATCTCACGAGAAAGAGAAGATCATAATCCATGAGCTCCTGCACATCCCCCGTGGTTTCACCGGAGGGTTTGTCACTCATGGTAAAGCGGTCTCCGACAGTAGAATCGAGAATCTTCACAGAGCATTCTGCACTAAGTAGCCCGTCTCCTCAAGGCCTTTCTGCGTTTCTGCTTCACCTTTGGATCCCGTGCAAGCTCCCTTCCTAAGAGATTTAGGAATTTCTCCATCTTCTCTACCGGTATCCTAGCCCCACTCGCCCTGGTATGGCCTCCCCCCATTCCGCCGAGAGTCTTAGTTATCTTAGATACGATCTCTCCCAGTTCGAACTCGGAGTCGTATCGTTCCCTCAAAGAAATCTCAACCATCCCGCTCACACTGTTCTCTCGATATGCAAAGGCTACAGGAACGGCGAAAATCCCTAGCAAGAGGTTCGCAACTAGTCCTAATGTAACCTTTTCAGACTTGAAATATGCAAAGTTCTTTAGCTGTACCCCCTCTTTCTCCACCAAATCTAGCATGTCTTTCATGCGAGCCGCCTGCCTAGTTGCAAGTTTAGGGACTCCCTCGATCTCATGTGGGAATTTGAGTGACTGGAATGCATTCACAATCCGGTTTGAGAATGATACTCTATTTCTCTCGTGTGACATGGCGTATGAGAGCATCGTCGACTCTAGGAGTATCAGCTGGCGGTCAGAAGACCCTATAAGCTGCTTCGCTATAGGCTGATTATCGAGATAGTCCGTGACCGCCGCATAGCAAGCTATGAATGCGGCTCGACGCGGGAGCTCGTTCCTGAAATGTTGATAGGTTAAGACCCCGGCGCATTCTTCCCTAGAATGGACCAAGTGGACTCCCCCCGCCTTTATTCGCTTCGAGGTTTTCCCGTCAAGAGGATGGTGATCGATGTAAGTAACCTTCCCACCTCCTTTTACTATTCTTCGAGTTTCAAGAACAAAGTCGTCAATTATGCTTTGATTCATTCCAAGGTCGCAAACGTACAGATTGGTTTCAGAGTTAAGGCTCCTGAGGATTTCGATCAATTCGTCGTAGTTGGCAAGAAATACATCGGCCCCAGTTGCCAGTTTTACAAGCGAAGCTGACGAGATTCCGTCAACATCCTGCGCATGCGCGACACATACGGTCCTGGTTTTTCCCGGCATCTTAATCTCCCCGATCCATTTTCATTCTCTTTATTTAGGTTGATATGTGCAATGGGTCACTGACCCCAAATGACTGCTACCGGCAAGATCTGCCCAAGGTGTGGCACGAACAATGTCGAAGAGGCAGATTTCTGCATTAAGTGTGGGTTGAAAATTAGGTCTAGCGGCGAATCTCCGAATCATGAATCACTCGTATATCTGCATATTCTCGGATCTTCATACCTTCTCTTTACAGCTCTTCTGAATAGACTAGTTCTTCCTTTGTTCTCGGCGGGTAGTGCTGGTCTGATAATCTACATTCTCCTGTACATCATTCCCATTATTTCTGGCTTCTATGTGGCCTATGAAGTGAGTCGCAAGAGGACAAATCGAGCAGTCATTGCCATCTCTCTCTGGACGGCCGCTATGGGTGTCATTGGGACAGGCTGGCTTTTCGTTATAGGTCTGGAGCTAGGAGCGATAATTGGGCCTGCCTGGCTCATTTTTCTAGCTTCCGCGATCAAAACCACCTACCTCATCAGGCGATAAGGAATGTCAGCGCAAAGAATCCTGCACACGAAGATATCGATGTACAATGCCTGAAATTAGGAAGCTTTTAGACGACATAATGGCCAGAAGGAATGGTACCACTGAACCCGAGCTCTTAGGATTGATGAAAGATAAGAAAAGCAAGGTTGGTGGAGGTTATCTCACCGATCAAGGAGCTCTGTTCTTAGTGGCGTCAGATCTCGGGATCACTCTTGACTATTCTAACACTCAGAAGCTTGCGCTAAAAGATCTTTTTGTTGGAGCCAATGAGGTGACGGTGATCGGCCGAATCCTTTCCATTTATCCCCTCAAAGTTTATGACAAGAAAAACGGTTCCAAGGGGAAACTGAGGCGGCTCTGGCTTTTCGATGGAGAGGAACGGGCTAGAGTAACCCTATGGGATGAGAAGGCAGATCTCGTTGAGTCTCATTCATTAGAACCTGACATGGCAATAAGGATCAAGAAGGGCTCTGTTAAGGCTGGATTGGACGGTTCGCCTGTTCTAAATGTTGGTTCAAGAGGAACCGTAGAGACCATTGATTATGTAGAAGGAGGAAACCTCTCGACCTTATCAGATGTTCGACTAATGCCAAAGGATGTAACTCAGCTTAGAAAGGGACTTGTAATCGAATGCATCGTCAGGAGCCAGCCTAAGTACTCGGAGTTTCAAAGAAGCGACGGAACTACTGGAAGTCTTACGCAGTTCATGATCGGCGATCCCAAAACTAACAGTGAAACGAGGGTCGTAATATGGGATTACCAGGGGAAGGATCTAATGCAGATTCCAGTGAATTCGAAGATGTCACTTCTAAATATGAAATCCAAAATTCTCCCGCAAGGAGGCATCGAGCTCCACGGAGACTCTGGGACGAACTTCAAGGTCATTGAGGTCGGAAGGAAAATCAATGTCGATCGGGGGAAGGAAATCAAGCTCACTGGAAAGATTCTCACTTGGGGTATGCCTCGCACTGCAAGGTCAGGTGTTCCATCAATCCAGGCGCTAATGATCAGCACCGAGTACAAACTATTCAATCTAATCTTGCTTGGAAAGGCGGCCGAACGCGCACCTTTTCTGAAGCCAGAGTCGATGATCGAACTTACTGGAAGGCAAGTTGAGGAGCTTAAAGTGATCTGTGACAATGATCTTCAGATACGAGAAGCTGCTGAATTGCCCAGCCTTGGAGATGTCAAGATCTCTAAGATAGATCAGCTTGATGACGAGACCCTTCCTGTCTTTGCAGACGTGATTGCCTTATCATCAACAAGCGTAACCGATATCACGACAAAAGACGGAGAAAGTGTAACCCGTGCCGAAATACTAGTAGGGGATGAGACCGGGGAGATTAGAGTGACTGCCTGGCGAGAAGACATCAAGCTAATCGAAGGGATTCAGCCTGGGCAGAGACTGAAACTCAAAGGCCTTCAAGTTCGTCGTGGGGAAGATAGAGTACCAGCTTTGACCACAAAGGCATACTCCGCAGTGATCTGGGAAAGCTAGTCTTTCCAGAATCCTCTTGTAGTGACGTAGTTCTTCTCGGCAAGATACACATTCTTGAGGAACTCGTCTTCGTCTAAGCTCTTCCTCAAGACTCTTGCAGCGGTATCTGGGCCTACTCCAAACCCTGACAGCGCCATAACCGCTCTCGGTCCGAAATTCTGGACTAACGAAGAAGTCTTCCAGGCCTTCTTGAATTGTATGTCCTCATCATTGGTTAGCTGTTTGCCTCGTCTCTTTTTGATAACGATTGGTAGTAGACCATAGTTGCTGTAAAAAGTAGTGGTGACTAGCCTTGATTTACATAACGGGCATAAGATTGGATTCTTCAGATCCTTGGGCTTGGCTATTGACTCCCATCTTCCACAGTGCATGCAGACCAGTCGATTCTGTGTTCCCTCAAGTCTTTCCTTCACCAAATCGAGGATGCTTCTTTCGACTGTCAAAGGGAGGGCGGCGAAGGCAGAGGAGAATTCCAGAATGGGTTTTGCCAAGGAACTGAATTCAGCTACTGCTATTTCCCGAAGACTAATTGTTCCCTGGGAAACTGCTCTCAACACCTCTGTAGTTCCAGCTATGTCATACTTTTCATGGATCAACTCTCTCATTATCTCCCGATATAATGGGGTATTTCGGTACCTTACTTGAATCAATCTCGCTGCCCTTCTATCGTATTGAGATTCCTTACTCACGACACCAAATTTTTTCGCCACGTACCATGTTTTCCAATTTAGCGGGTGAGTACCTACCACCGCAACAGATAGTATTTCTTCGAGATTGAGATCTTCTCTTAGAGATGCTTTTAGATCGTCGTTCCCAATTCTTCCCTGAGACGATAGCATGATTCTGTATGGATCTGACCTTGCCTCTACCATGAATCCGGTCCGAGATGAGATCAACGTTGAGAGAACTGTTGCAATCGTCTGGTTTATTCTTGATCCATAGCAACAGTGGAGGACTACTATACCCTGCCCTACTTGTCTCTCAATAACAAGGTTGAGTTCATCTGGGATAGTGCCCAAAGTGTCTAATACACTGAGCATGCGCTTCCTTTGATGTGAGCTTATCCTATTCTCAGAGCCTGCGATTATTGCTCTTCTCAAACGTCCAACCCTAATAGCAGTCCCCTGGTCGACGGGAATAAGTTCGCCAATCCAGTATGGTATTGTTGAAATATCTCTAAACATAGGTTCGACATGGACTACTCTTTTTTCGTCATCGATGGAAACAATCCTCCAGGAATTGCCTCTCAGCACGAAGGGTTTGCCAGGTTCTCCATACTCTCCAACGAACATTTGATCTAACCTACCCACAATTCTTTTCTTCGTTATGTCAATGACGTCGAATTGCATCAAATCTGGAATTGTTGAGATATTCTCGTAATAGTACTGAAAAGTTCTCATGCTAAGTCTAATTGTCTCTTCGTCAAATCTTATTACGCCTTGCTTGTCGAGAAGCGTTAATGTGTCCTTGACCTCATCAATATTCAGGTCTCTAAACGGGTAAGCCTTCTTGAAAGTCTCCAGTACCTCCCTGACGTCGACGCG
>SDBV01013643.1_pt1 | contig 10312 bp, 14 predicted proteins | sample 2277081 | NCBI WGS metagenome assembly SDBV01 (sample SAMN10402039, study PRJNA504765) | marine sediment metagenome | isolation source: marine sediment core GS10_PC15, 223 cmbsf | place: Arctic Ocean: Southern Knipovich Ridge | collected 2010 | reverse complement strand
CACTCAGGCCTACAAAAGCACCTAGCTGGTCTCCAACCATATCTATGTATGCTCCATCAACTGTGACCTGTTTTGCTAGTATCTCAGCCCTCTCTATTGCTTCTTTGATTTCAGCTCTGGTTTTCTCATCAAGGCCAACCTCGTGGACTGTCACGACATGCATATTCTCCTTGTAGATCGCTGCCATCCTCTCGAGACCTCTGGCGTAGGCTTCTTCGAGATATCCTTTGTGGCCCATCCACCCGTGGACGATCACATCGGGGACACCGCTTCTGCCTTTATAACTTCCTTCAAAACCCATGTTCGTCCTGAAGAACTTCCGTAGCGTATGAACGTGATAAACATGAATCCTGATTTTTGTTGAGGGATCTCTCTTGGCAATGACTGGCGGATCCTCTCCTTTATCAGCTCTCGCTAGACTCTCGTTCCAATGTTTTGAAAAAATTTTACCGCTATAATTGAAAACAAGGTCTTCGGGGCCAGGGCCAGCTTCATCATTAATTAAAAAGTATCCAATCCCATTCCCCCTCTTCTTTCTGCCTATTCTGACTTTATGCCATTCTATGATTGCATCCCTCGCCTCTTCGCTGAACCACATCACTCTGCCGCCGACTTCACTCTTGGTATATTTTTCTCTGATGTTAACCTGTGGTGGATCCGAATACAAATCTATATCTTCCATCTTCAATTTGCAAGACTCGCCTATCCTAGCCCCGGTGCTGACCAGAAATAAGGCCAGGGCCCTGCCATGAACAGACGAGTGTTGTAGCACCCTCTTCAACTGGTCTTTAGTGAGGATGTCATCTTGTGTTGATGCCCTTGTGCTTTTAGGCAATAATGTTCTCCTTATTTGTGACCAATCTTCATCATCAATCTTGCATCTTGGATCTTGCCTGCCGAAGAATATTTTAGCCTTGCCACACCTCATGCGAATTGTTAGATTTGCATAGCTCTCATTTTGCATCCATTGTATGAATCCCTTATAATCATTTAGGAAGTCTCTTTTATCCAAGTCGCTGAGATATCTTTCGATACCTTCCTCTATTTCATTGATTCTTTTTTCTACATTTCTTTTCGCTATTGTTGGATTCTCACCGTATCTTTTGCCAATATAATTACTTAAGCTATCTTTTCCATAGATGAATATAAGCCAAATTTTCAACGCGGCAACAAAAGGAAGTTTTGACTCCTTTTTCTTATAATTATTATCTAGCCACTCTGTCATTCGTCTAGGCATGCGTACATATCCATCCTCCACTTTTGTTGTAGATGCTTCCAAGCTCAATTGTGAACTACCCTCCCCCTTGAATGGGGGTTTCTTGGACGCGAATATGGTCGACTCCTCTCGTTATAGTACCATAATTCAGGCGCGTGCGCAAAAATACTTAATAGTTGGCTGGGCATAGTATCTATGAAGGTCTCCCGGATCAATTTCCAACACCCTTTATAAAAATAAAGGGATCCTCAACTTAAAAAACTTAGTTTATTATAATTGATGAGTTCTATCCAACATACCCGTAAAAATGAACTGTGTTCCAACTGCTCTATTCACCCCGTTTTATGGATTAAACATGATTTCTAAACCTTAAATGGATTAAAATAGGCACGGAAGAATGGAATGAATAATGATAGGATAAGCCGATGCGAAAATTGTGGCCGTAAAATACTACTACCCATAGTCATTGGAGAACATCCCTTCTGCAACACCATTTGCTATACGGCGTGGAAATGGAAAAAAGATAAATTGTGATATGACTCCAATAATACTGTAGTTGGATAATAAAGTTGTTCAGGACCTCGGATCTGGAAAATTTTCTGAAAGAACGCGAGGAGGATTGGTGGTCTCCAAACGAGATAGGAAAAGCCCTAGGCGTTGACCTACGTACGGTAAAGAACGTGATCAGGAGATTGGATAACCTGACCCACGAGGACTGGGTGCTGGAGTTAGCCGAACGCGGGAAACGGCTCTATTGCTTGCGTATGTTCAGAGACATAGAAGGCTCAGAGAACCTCATAAAGGTCGAGATATTCGAGGTGGATGGCAAGCGCACTCGCCCCAAAATATCCTCGAAGGAACAGCAAAAATTGCGCTCGCTATATAATGAAAAATAATTGCATGGGGAGATTCAGTCAGCCTCGTAGGCCTCAGGAACATCCTGTTCGGCAAGCCACAATTAAAAATATAGAGCTGGTGTTCGACAGTCGAACACAACCGTAAAACAAATGCAAAGCGGTAACTTGATGAATGCGCGCGCGAGGGTGTGTGTGTTGGTGTAGGGGTATAGGTATAGGGGTATAGGGAGACTTTCTATACACTACTCTACTACTCACACACACACATACACACCCCCCCACTTTCACCAAGCTCCCTGACGCGCGTACAAACATCTACCTTTATTGAGGGATCGTTCCTACTAATAATCGATGATCAAGAAGAAAATAGAAATAACCCTCACTTCGCCGTATTTGCGAGCGCTTGATCATCTGGTCGACTTGGGGATCTACCTAACCCGGGAAGAGTTGATCTTGGACGCTCTGAGGCTTCTCTTCCGATTATATAATATAGAGCCGTTCGTTGCTAAGGGAACCGAGCTTGAGGGTGATGTCCCTTCTAAGCAATGATTCGGAATAAAACTCCTTATTTTTAGTTCTTTATCCCAAATAAGGGAAGAAACATCACCTTTTATCCCCAATATGGGATATATTCACCTATTTCGCTAGAGAGGACTTTTTAACTACTCTTTCATGTTAATTATCCATCGAAATCATGGATCAAATAGAGGTGTTGATTTCCGATGTCTAAGAATGTTAAGAGGCGTCTAAGCCTAACTCTGACGAAGATTTACGTAGAAGCTTTGGATCATCTTGTGGATGAGGGGATCTACCTGGAGCCCCAGGTGGCGATCAGGGCCGCTATGAGACTCCTCTTCCGATTCCATAAAATAGAGCCTTTCTACTCGGAGTTGGTCGAGGAAGTCGATAAGCTTCAAGAATAGCGCGTGCGCGCGATCTATGTTAGGCTCCAGGCGACGCAGAGCAGCCTGAATACCCCGGTGGCCGTCCAGAGGAGCCAGAGATCTACTTTTCTTTTGATGAGTTGTTCATCCACACCCCAGGCGAGTAGTAGGAGGGCCAAGTCAAATAGGGGGTAGAGCAGTGGGTTGATGTTGAGCAGCCATGCTACTCTAGGGTTTAGTTCAACTCCGCCCCTAGAGAGTATGGTGAAAGTGGAGATCTCATCCAGGGCTGAGCTGAGTGCTTGGAATATTATGGGGCGCCTCATGCGAAGACCCATACCACAGGAGGACCCAAAGGCCATTCTATCTCAACTGAATCATCGTAGATAATCTCCATATCTCTCCTCGTAATCTTTACAGAATAAGTTCCTGGTAGAGTTACAGTGTAGAACTCAAACACAGGACCCGAAGAGGATTTATGTATTGGCTCCGTATACAAAGGATTCCCCTCATATGATATCTCTATATCAAACCAGCCAGCTGAGGGATACGAGAGAAGTACGTTTATCATAAACATTCCACCATCCCATTCTCCTTCACTATCAAAATAAAGCGAACCGGAATCTGAGGAAAAAATATTGCCTCTATCGCTGGTAACCTTGATGAAATAGTACTCGCTGGGTTCAGGGGTGAAATAGCCTGCTAGTGTTTTTTGATTCGCACCCATTGGCTGTATTGTAAAGTTCTCCTCTGGATAGGAGTTATCATTTATCCATATTTTCACTATCTTTACCATAAAATCACCCCGATTCTCAACTCTCAAAGTCAGATCATCAGATTCTCCGCTGGTAGGGAAGACATAAACATGTAAATCCTCACCCTCTCGTTCATCATCGAAACGTTCCAACTCAAATATTCTCATCTCATGGAGGGTATCAGCCTGCTTCATAACCAGGAGCATGGGAATAAATGCTGTGAATATTATGGATACGAATATGATAGTCCCAAGGATTGAAGAGATTCCCCTACGGCACGATGAACCTATAGTACGCATCGTTACCCCTCCTGCTATACATCCGTATATTCAACTCGACTCCAGGATCGGGAGAAAATTCTGTTAATGGAACTGAAACCATATCTTTTGACGCTAAAGCCCTCCAATCCTCGGGCCAGGTATAACCTCCGACCTCGACCTTGAATTCGATATCAACATCGCCATAGTTGAAAACCCACACATGTAATTCCCCAGAGACATATCCCACCTGTTCTATGATGAACCGCTCTGATATGGTATCCGTCATCTCTATCACGGATTCAGCGTAATCCTCCGCGATGATGGTCATGGCCCCCTGGGAGAAGGCCCAGATGGATCCCCCGACGACTAGGACGACAGCGGATAGTATTAACGCTGATATTACGGTCGATAACGCCCTTCTACTGCATGTTCTTTTCAAGCCCAATTTGGGATCACCATTTAACAAAAATAAAAAAGGGAATGGGGAGAGACTAAGATAGCTGCACTAGTTTGATGTAATCCATACCAGAGGCGCTATGCAACTTGACGTTTATGGTTGTGCCAGCACTGAAGAGTCCATTGGTCGCATCTCCGAGTATCACAATATATATTGTCTTTGTATCTCCGCTTTCCAAGCTAACATCAGTTATGCCAGTTATTGCTGCCCACAATGTCCATGTATCACCGGAACCGGGCGGGGTATCGATCCATTCGATTCTTGGAGAACCTGGTGGAAATTCTCCGTATTCTGATAACGGTCTGTCATTGATGAAGAGGCTTTCTAGGGTCGCCGGTGAGGAACCAGTATTCTGCATTCCTATTTCTATGACCCACCCCATGAATGTACCCGTATCGTATTTCCTGCTAGCGTAGGCGCTCTTTATCTCGACCTTCTCGAAGTTCGTATACTGTCCTGCGATACCGCTCATCCAGTAGGCGACGGCGACTGCGACGGTGATGGTGACGGCGACGAGTATGACGGTTGCGATGACGGGGCTGACTCCCCTCCTTTTCCTTAGCTGAGTTATTGTTTTCATGCCGAGAAATAGTCCCATATCGGATTCTTAAGGCGATTATGGAGGTCTAATCCATATCTACACTCTATAGAAGACCAGATAGGGCGCACGCGCCCAATTGTAGGGGGCGCATCACCGCTTAATGGTTGCGAGCACCTTTTAAAGGTGTTAATGATAGATAAATTTGATCAATATGACTAATCAGTTACCTGAAATCATAAGACAATTCGCTCTATGCGTTAAGTCTAGAATGAAGATCGTCCTAATGACATACTCCTGGCTATCCATCATCGGACTCTTCATAACTTTTAGGGGGATTCCTCCAACTATATTGCTTTTGAAGGTATTCTTCGCCGTGACAGGGGTGGCCCTTGGGATGTATCTCTGGAACGACGTCTGCGATTTCAAACAGGATGTGGTTGGTAAGGATATGGTGGATCAATCCGCTTCAGGTCGCCCCCTGGGCAGGGGTTTGGTCTCTAAGAGGAGGATGGGTGTCTTCTCGGCTCTCCTGGTTGTCTTTGGTCTGACGGCGTCGGCACTGATAAATCTCGAGGTGCTACTGGTACAGCTCGCTTTTCTCGTCGTCTATGTAATCTACTCGACCGAGCCTATACGCCTCAAGAGAATTTTCCTCTGGAAGCAGGTTACAGTAGCTATAGGCGGGGCCATAGCCTGCCTATCCGCTGGTTTAGCGGGGGGCTTCATAAGTATTCAGCTGCTCTACCTGACGGGTCTTTACGTTCTTTTCGTAGTTGGAGTCAATCCCTTGGGCGACCTAAAGGATATTGAATCTGATCATGCTGGAGGGGTAAAGACTGTACCCATCGTGTGGGGGCCTGGTACTACCATAAGGTTGGCTCTCGCCACCTTCACGGCTGCCGCCGCCACGACGTGGATTGGCTTTTACGGACTAGGGTTCAACATAGCCCTTCCGATCATCGGAACCATTGTATTCCTAGCATGGTCTTATGTTATGTACCCTCTCCTCGGTCATTTGAACAACTTGGAATACGTGGTTAAAATAACGTATAGTCGTGGTCTGCCTCTTTTCTTCTTACTGCAAATTGCTGTACTGATTGGAAGTCTTCCCTTTTAGTTAGGACTAATCGAATTGATAGCCTCGAGAGCTGCTTGGGTATCACCTGCATTCCAGAGCGTCTCGAAGAACTTGGTGAGCTTCTCTCCGACGTTCCTGTCTTCGATTGATAGAGCGACTATGAATTGCTCATTGATTGTATTGGTGATCTCTATGATGGTACGGTATCCATCTACGACACAGAATGTGTATGGAAGATCTACAAACCTCAAAAATTCCCGCATGTTCACTTTATTGGTGGTAAAATTGATAATTGTCCTCGCAAATGTTAATGAAATCATCATCCTCAGATTCTTTAACTTTGACGATAGGCTCTGTTTTCCCACTATTAGCCTGTTTGTCAAGCCACGATCCACGGACCTGAAGGTGGCCTCCATGACTCTCACGTCGAAATAGTTTGAAGCGAGAAGCACGCTCTCCTCCGCGGAATCGTATAGGTCAATCGCCTCTATGGCGAGGGCCTCATAGTCTTTCAACAACTTCACCTTGGTGGAGTCTGAGAAGCTTGGGAGATCGAGCTTCTCTAAGATACGTTTCTGGATCCCGTTCTCTAGCGCTGTTTCCTCGAGGTACACGATTAACTCCATCTCATCCTTGGCATCGATGGCCTTCCTCATCACGGGGAGAAAACGGTTGTAGACCATTCTCCCCAGGCCCGTCTGCCCGTAGACCCCATCACTTTTCCTCACGAGGCCTGTGTCTATGAGCTCCTTCAGCCTGGAGTAGTACCTTTTCTGTGAGATGGCCATTTCCTCTATGGTTTGTGTCGAGTTCATTATTCCATCGTTGGTGAGGAATAATATTTTGAGGGCGTCAGGTTTGGATAGGACTTTGAATAGGTCCGCCATCCCCTCGACGTGGGACTCCTTCTTTTTCATTTCATCTCTGTAAAGGCAGGTAATAAGTTAAGCATTAAGGGGTACTAACATAGATTTATTTTACGTAATAATAATATGGATTTCAACTACGGGAACTACGCGCGCGATTCCTATCTTAACATGTATCTGAAATCCATAACAGATATATTACCTAATAGATATGAATGGAAACATGTTGGACCAGGGACTAGTGCATAGGAAGTACCAGAAACCGATTCGTAGAACAAGACTTGATATCTGCTTGGACATACTCAGGGCAGTCAAGAATGGAGTGAGAAAGCCGACTAGAATAATGTACGCTGTGAACATCTCATGGATTCCACTTAAACAGATGCTGAGCTCTATGGTCTCCGCAGAGTTCATCAGTAAGATCGAATGTAAGGGAGACAAGAGGACCACGAGACACTATGAGATAACCCAGAGTGGTTTGAACGTCTTGGCTTACTGGGATAACGGTAAGGACCTCCTGAAGCTGATGGAGTTTACACATATCGCGTGAGAAACATCAACCATTCACGCGCACGGTTTAAATACATCTAAAGAAAGAATAACATCACCATGAGTGACATAACATTCACCCTGCAACCAGTAGATGAGAAACCCACAAGGAAATACAGAAAAGGCAGCAAGTATGACCCCCTCCTCGATGCCTTCCTATCCGGCCCCAACAACCTGGTGGCGGTCAGTGTGGAGGGGAAAGACGCCAATTATCTGAGGACCCAGTTGAACAAGAGGGTTGAAGCCAGAAACATCGACACCCTCAAAGTCTCCGTCGTCAACAACATCTGCTACCTCGAGAAACAATAGACCCCAGCCCCCAATAACCCCTTTTTTCTTTGATGCATATCACAAATAGTTATTTTCGATCAGTATCTCAGCTCCACAACGATTATTTACACAACTTGGACAAGGGGCTGATGCAGGTCGAGGTTAAGAAGATGGATTTTGAACCGCCAAGCGATCTCCTAGAGAAGATGGACCGGATGGTCGAACTCATAGGCTACAAGGACAGGAAAGAGCTCATCACATCATCCGTAAGAAGATTCCTGGACAGTTTCATAACAATCTGATTGCCAGCAGTCAATACCTGACCTTCATAACTGTGTGAACTACCTCCCTACAAGTAGGGAGGCTTCCTGTTTCACGGGATAGGCTTGCACCACCCTAGGTGGTGTAGTGGTCTTCTCCTCCGCAGGCCTAGATTCCGGCAGTTCCTGCCGTATCTCTCGTCCCCTCGCGAGGATGTTGAGCGCCGCGTTATGATCCCTATCCAAGACTAGCCCACAATATGGGCATTGATGGATCCGGTCGGATAGGGTCTTCTCCACTTTCTCGCCGCACCGCGAGCACATCTGGGTTGTACCTCTGGGGTTTACCCGGATGAGTTGCCCACCAGATTCCTCCTCTTTGTAGGCAATCATCTCGATGAATCTACCCCAACCCGCATCGCTAATCGACTTGGCCAGACAGTGATTCCTGACCATGTTCCCAATCTTCAAGTCCTCAAAGTACACAGTTTCATAGGTGTCGGCTATCTTCCGAGAGGCCTTATGCAGAAAATCGGTTCTACGGTTCCCTATATTTTCGTGCAGCCGGGCTACCCTAGTCTTGGCCTTCACCCAGTTACGGCTACCCCTCTCCTTCCTGGACAACCCTCTCTGAAGGAGGCCCAGCCTCTTTTCCGATGCCCTGTAGAGCCGAGGATTCTCAATCCTAGTGCCATCGCTGAGCACCGCGTAACTGTGGAGCCCCACATCTATCCCCACATCCTCGAAGGGCTTCTCCCTGGGCTGAGCCTTGACTATGCAGCTGAAGCAGGCGTACCACTTCCCCGAGGGCAGGCGCTTAACCGTCAGTGTCTTGATGTGCTCCGGGATCTCACGGTGCTGCTGTATCCGTATTGAGCCTATCTTGGAGATGTGTAGCCTGTTACCGTCTATCTTGAAGCCAAACTGAGGGTATGTGATACTCTTGTATCGTCCGTATTTCTTGAACCGGGGTAGACCAGCCTTCAACCCGGCTCTACGCCGTGCGTAGAAGTTCTCGTATCCGAGCCTGATCCTCCTCGCAATATTCTGGAGAACCTGAGAGTGAACCTTCAATAACTCAGGTCTATCAGTTTTGAGCTTGGGTAGTAGGTTCTGCATCGTAAGGTAGGAAATTGTCTTTCCAGTATCCTTGTAATAGCCCTGAGCGTAATGCAGAAGCCAGTTGTGTAAGCCCCTGCATATTTCAAGCTGCTCTTCCAGAATATTCGTCTGGGTCTTGCTTGGATACAGCCTGTACCTGAACATTCTACGGAGCATTTACCCTACCTTTATGACAGTGATTTCCACGGTGAGCGTATTTAGGTTTTTCTTCTAAACCGCAATTCATCCACCCATTAAAATGAGTGGACTTCTTGCTACCATCTGATAATCTAGTTGCAGTAGGGTTCAAAGGTTATGATTAACAGTTAATATTTGTCCTTCATAATTGTTAAAGGTTCACCGATCTAGGAAGCATCATGTCCTCGAGGGGCCTAGTAGCTGGACTGCCTCTGGCCGCGGGATCAGTGCTGATATCGGTTGCAGTCCTGGGCTTACCCTTCCCTGAAGGCTCCTTCATCTTGGAGTGGGTGGGTTCGTTTCTCGTATTATATGGGCTATCGTATCTCGCAGGATCCCGTGTGGCTTTGAGCCTCTCAGGGGTGATACTGGTCGCGGGCAGCCTCGGGGATATGACATTTCTCGGGGGGCTGAATCCCACGGAGTGGGTCATAACTAATTATATGGTTTTTATCCATGCTGCTCTGGGTTCCTTCGCTGGTATGGCGGTGAGGGGTTTGCCTGTGGGCAATGGTTGAGTAGGGGCTCTGTCTGTCCTTTTGTTTCACCGGCGTAAAACATTCGTTGTACGTCTGTGTTAATCCCCTGATTTGTTTGGGATCTGGTTTCCCAGAACTGTGTATAGTAGGTATACTATACTCGTAAATGTTTTATAGTGTAAAACAAGGGATTTCAGTTACATATCTGTGGTTCATTAATGGGCGAAGAATCGAAGTACACGACTATCTCATTTCCCAAGGATATCGTCGAGGCCATCAGGAAGCTGATCAAGGAGTTGAAGTACTGGCCCAGCGTCACCAGCTTTGCTCGCGAGGCTGTCCTTGAGAAGATCAAACAGGAGAGGAGGGTCTTGAAGGAGCTCAGGGAGAACGGGTTAAAGAAGAATGCTGACGCGGGCATTCACGGGCCTTGTACTTGACGGTTTTCCGGGAATATGTACTTGGAGAGATGTTTGATGTTTACTAGAAAGCATTTGAGAGGATGGTGGAACAGGGCGCTGAGGCGCCGAGTGCTATTCAA